>Ga0137372_10002013_pt1 | contig 19636 bp, 16 predicted proteins | sample SagtaG_6_FD_104911 | JGI IMG/M metagenome (GOLD analysis project Ga0137372, IMG submission 104911) | Vadose zone soil microbial communities from Sagehorn Ranch, Mendocino, California, USA - Sage1_R_60_16 metaG | ecosystem: Environmental > Terrestrial > Soil > Vadose zone | place: USA...
CTTCGATGACCGCCGTCGGACAGGGATCCTTGACCTTCGTGTGCACGAGCAGATGCGCACGGCGGAAGAGAGCGGGCGCGTCACGTTGCGCGTAGCGTCCGAGGAGCTCTACCCTCTCCGCGAGACCGAGCTCGGCGATGAGCGGTTCCGCCGACGACACGAGCCGCCCGGTGACGAGCAGCCTCGCTCCCGGGTGCGCGCGTAGGACGTGCGTCAGCGTCCTGAGCGCGAGCTCGAGGCGGTACGCCTGGCTCTGATCCCCCGCCAGCAGGAGCACGGGCCCGTCGTCGGGAGATGTCTCCGCCGGCGTGAAGCGCTCGACATCGACGGCGTTGTAGAGCACCTCCCACGAACCGGACGGCTCGCCGAGGAACTCGTCGGCGGAGCGTTTGCAGAACTCGCTCTGGTACAGCACGTGATCTGCGGCGAGCAGGGCATGCCTGAACTCCCTGTTGATGCGCTCGGTCGCGGCACCCGCCCAACCGGGATAAGCGACGCCGCTTTGGTTGACCACGATCGGGATGCGCCGCCGTCGCGCGAGCGAGATGAGCGGCCGGAGGTCGCGCGGCAGCCAGGTCGAGCCGAGGTAAAGCAACGAGAAATCCGTGCGGCTGTTCGGAAAGCGCTGCGCGAGCCGCTGGAACTTCGCCGAGCCGCCGGCCACCGGCTCGCCGGGGGCCGGGACGACATCGTGTCCGTAGAAGACGCGTAGGCCGGGTGCGGACCGCCGCGGCAGCAATAGGCGCGCCCAGCGCGCCGTGGCGCGGCCGTAGCGTCCCACACGCGCGCCGTCAATCCGCAAGGCGAACGAAGCCTTCGAGGAGTTGCGCCCAGAGCGGATCGAGCCGTTCCTCGGCGTGGGCTTCCGCGGTCGCCCGGCCCGCGACGCGCAGGCGCGCGCGAAGTTCGGCGTCCGCGTGGACCCGCTCGACGGCCGCGACGAGCCCGTCGACGTCATCGGCGTCCGCGAGAAGACCGTTCTCACCGTGGACGACGAGCTCGCCAGCCTGGCCGACGCGGGTCGACACGAAAGGCACGCCGCTCGCCATTGCTTCCAGGACCGCTTTCGGCCCACCCTCCTGGCGCGACGTCACGAGGCACACGTTCACCGAGTGATACGCGTGCACAAGCTCGTCGCGTGATTCGACCAGCAGATGACGATGCGGAATACCGAGTCGTTCAAGCTCCCGGCGCACGTATCCGCGTGCAGGGCCGGTCAGCAGCACTGACAGCTCCGGAATGACCTCCCGCAGACGCGAGACGACCGCGACGAACGTGTCGGGCCCCTTAATCAACTTTGGCTCGAGGCCGTCGCCCATGCCGACACCGTCCTTCAGGAAAGAGCCGATCACGAACGGCGAGCCTCTCTGCTCCTCTCCAAACGGGAAGTCCTCGAGCGGGATGCCGATCGGAATCCTGAAGACCTTGTCCGCAGCCACCCCTGCGTCGATAACGAGTTCGTGCATCTCCGCGTGGGTGACTTGCACGCGATCGAGGCGTGCCGCGTTGCGTCGCAACGCCTCGTAGGCGCGGTCGAACTCCGGATACCCCTGCGTGCCCGGCCGGCCGTGGAAATAGCTCAGGCCCAGCCGATGCGACGACTCGAGCCACCGAGGCTGAAGCGCATTGAAGTGGTTGTGTTGGAAGACCGCCTGCCGCCGGGCGAAGCGCAGGAACGCATTGCTCCCGACGTCGTAGCCGAGACGGCGCGCAGTGGCGACGAGCCGTGCGCGGTCGTCATCAATCGACCAGCCGAGCCGGTCGCCCACGACGAAGAGCCTCGTGGACCTCACGCGTGCAGCACTTCGAGGTACCTGTCGGCCACGTCCGCAAGCGACGGCACCCGGATCGCGGCCCGGCGCGGCTCCAGCTCGTCGCGCAGCCGCGCGAGCACAGCCGGCAACTCTTCCGGGTCGCCGAACCCGAGACCGCCGTCACCGACGAGTTCGGGATGGCCGCCGCTCCGCAGGAACGCCGCAGGCAATCCGCACGCGAGCGCCTCGAGCAGCGCGTTCGAGCACGGATCGTCGCGGCTCGGCGCGAGGTACAGGTCCTGCTCGCGCAGCAGATCGGCGAGGGCTTCCGACGCGAGCGGCCCGACGACGCGGATGTTTTGGAAGGTCTGTCGCGTGCGACCGGCGAACGTGACCTCGTAGGAATCGAAGTCAAGATTGCTGTCGAGCCATTCGAGGATGTCGGAGCCCTTGCGCGGGTTGTCGGACCAGCTCGTCGCGATCACATTCATGCGCCGGGCTGCCAGAGGTTCTCTCGTAGCTGGCGGATGGAAGATAGCCGGGTCGACCGCGTTCGGTATGACGACCGGCGCGCGGAGGTCGAGCCCGAGCTCGCGGTGCCTCTGGAGGCTGTACAGCGACTGCACGACGGTCGCGTCCGCGAGCGCATTGATCGCGACGATCCGACGGTCGGTGCCGTCGTCGAAGCCGCGGTAGACGCCGATGGGACCGTCGACGCGGTGAACCATCCGCACGCCCTCTCGCGCGAACCTCCGCACGCGGGCAAAGTCGAAGTTGAACGAGTTGTACAGGCATGTGACCGTCCCGCCCGAAACGCGGTTGATCTCCACGCTCAAGTAGCGCCCGCGGAACTCGCGGACGAGGGCGAGCAGAAACTGATTGCCGCCACCGTAGGGGGGCGGATGGAACTCGTGGAACAGAGCCAGATCCGCACGTCCTCGACGTGAGCGAAGCCAGTCGGCCTCCATCCGACTCCGGCGGACCGCCGCCCGGAAGGCCTGTGTAAGGGTCCTGTTAGACATCGAACGCCGATATTGAAGCCGGTTGGCGGGTGCCATAACGTCCCAAAAGGCCGCTACTATCGGCGCGCCAGGCGGAGTCTGGCATCACCGAAAAAGGAGTCCCATGCGCTTCACTCGCATTCTGCTGCTCGTTGCCGTAGCAGCTGCTGTCGCCGGCGTGCTCGTGCCGAGCGCCGGCGCACTCGCCTTCCCAGACATGCCGTGCCCCGTAAATACGGGCGGCATTATCAAGATCTGCCCGCAGGGTGAGACAGGGAAGGCGTATTCGCTGCAGCTCCAAGGCCGCGAAGGAACCGGCTGCGTCCCGTATGTCACCTTCAAGGCCTCAGGTGAGCTCCCGCCCGGCCTCACGCTGTCGTCGAGTGGTTTGATCACGGGAACGCCGACGCAAGTCGGGGAGAGGACCTTCTGGGTCGAGATGAAAGACATCCCTGCTGCCGAAGGCGGTCCGAGTTGGTGCAACGAGAGCCCTCCAAACTCCACTCAACGGCAGTTCTCGATCACCGTCGTCCTAGGCTTGCAGATCGCGCAGCGCCAGAGCGTGCTCACGCCGGGGCAGTTGAACACGCCTTACAGCCTCCAATTCTCGGCGGTCGGCGGTGCAAGTCCGACGTGGACGGTCTCCTCGGGCTCCTTGCCGGCGGGAATCACGCTGAACAGCTCGACCGGTCTCCTGGCTGGTACTCCGACCGCTACCGGCGCTTACACCTTCAAGATCACCGCGACGGCAGGCGGCCGCTCCGATTCGCAGACGTACTCGATGAGCGTCGTGGAACCGCTGAAGCTGACGGCGGCGAAGCCGGTCGGTGAGGTCGGAATCGCATTCCAGCTCGCACCGCAGGCTACGGGCGGAAAGCAGGGGTACACATTCTCACTCGACGGCGTGCTGCCGGCCGGCCTGTCGGTGGACAACGCCACCGGCGCGATCAGCGGCAAGCCGACCGCTCCTGGCGCTGCCACGGTCAAGCTGACCGTAAGGGACGCGCTCGGCCTCACGAGCACGCTCGACCTGCACTTCAACATCGTCGGGCGGCTCCTGATCACGAAGACGCCGCTGAAGGCGGCGACGGTCGGGAAGGCGTACAAGGTCACCCTGAAGTCGACCGCCGGCGCACGGCCGCGCACGTGGCTGCTGCTCGGCGGCAGGCCGGGCTCGCTGCCCAAGGGCATGAAGCTCAATGCCAGGACCGGCGTGATCTCCGGCACGCCGACGAAATCGGGCACCTACCGCCTGCGGCTCCAGGTGACGGACGCACTCGGTGCGCACTCCGCAGCCGGCTTCGTCCTGAAGGTGACGGGCTAGGAGGAGAGGAGCTTCCAGAGCGCGTCTGTGTAGCGCTCCCAGGAGAGACTCAGCTCCACTGTTTCGCGGGCGCGGATGCCAAGAGCAGCAGCGGCATCCGCGCCCGCAAGCATCTCCAGGATCGTTCGCTCGAGCGCATCCGCGTCGCCGGGCTCGACGAGCCGGCAGTTGACGGCGTCCCCGAGGCCGTATCCCGCTGCGATGGCGTCGGTGCGCGAGACGACGACCGGCTTCGCCATCGCCATGGCCTGCAGCAGCGTCGTCGTCGCGCCGGAATAACTGTTCCCTCGCACCGGTAGGGCGACCACGCGAGCTCGCGCGAGAAGGTCGCGCACATCCGTCAGCGGAATGTCGGTCTCGATCGCGACGTTCGACGGTGCGGCGCCGAGCGAGCGCGCACGATCCCTGGAGGCAACGATCCGGAAGCTCAGCTCGGGCCGACGCGAGGCGACCGTCAGCAGCAAGTCGAAGTCCCGGCGGGGATCCGCGCCGACGGAGACGACGTCGAGATCGTGCTCTCGTCCGGCCGATGGCTGGAATGCCACGACGTCCACGCCGAAGGGGATGAAGCGGATCTCCGGCGCCTTGTCCCCGAACCAGTCGCGGAGCCAGGCCGCCTCGCTCTCGGCGTAGGTCACGATCGCCCGGGTCCTGTCGAGGGAGCGTGCGTACAGGCGCCGCATGCGCTTCCCGCGCAGCTGCACGAGGCGTTCGGGAAGGCCGATCGCGGTGTAGACGATCGGCGGTCGGACGACCCCGGCACGCTTCAGCAGCGCAAGCGGAATCCCGACGGTGTCGACCGTCGAGACGATCACGTCGGCAGAGTTCGCGACACGCAGCGAACCCAGAACGGAAGCGAAGTCTCCCCCGTAGCCCCCGAGTCCGTAGAGGATCCTGTTCAGCACCCCGCCGAGCTCGCGCGCCCACCGCGGCGGGGGACCCTCGCGTTCGAGGTTGTGCCGGACGTCGGCGCCGCGCGCTGCGATCTCGTCCAGGCCGAACAGGCGATAGCGCTCGAGCGCTCCGGGCGCGCTTCGCAGCGCTGCGCGCCGCTCCGGCGCGTCGCGGTAGGCGAAGAAGACCCTCCGTGTCATCTGCGACACCGTAAAGAACGGCCTCGCCGGTGGGGCCGCTAAGGTTGCCGCCGATGCATCGGAAGAAGACGAAATTCGCGGCGCGGGTGCACCGCCTCGCAACCGCAGTCGAGCGCCGCGGCGTCGTCGCCACGTACGAGCTTCACGACCATCTGCTCGCGAACCGGGCCGCACGCCGTCGCTATGCGCACGGGCAGCCGACCATCGACGCCGGCCAGCAGCGGCTCGTCGAGCAGCTCCGCGAAGAGGGCTACGCGACCGTCCCGTTCGGGGAGCTCGTTACCGGCGGCGGAGCATGGGAGGAGATCGACCTCGAAGCCGCACGCTTCATGACCGAGACCGAGCAGGAGCTAGCCCGCGAGCGCGACGGCGGCGAGAGTACCCTGCGCCGGCGCCCGGGCAAGGAGTTCGTCGTGCGCAAGTACGCCTATGACGTCGAGCTCGGCCTCGACGACCCATGGCTTCGCCTCGGTTTGAACCAGCGACTGCTCGACATCGCAAATACCTACCTCGGCATGTGGGCGAAGCTCGAATACATCGACGTCTGGTACACGCCGCCCGTCGACCGCACAGAGCGTCAGTCGTCGCAGCGCTGGCACCGCGACTTCAACGACCGACACCTCCTGAAAGCATTTCTCTATCTCGTCGACGTGGACGAGGATTCCGGGCCGTTCGAGTACGTGCCGCGTAGCGCCCCGGGCAGCGAGCTCGATCATCTCTGGCCGTGGCGCCCGCTCGGCGACAACTATCCCCCCGAGGAGGAGCTGACGGAGAAGGTCGCCGACCGCGCCGTGAGCTTCACCGCTCCGAAGGGCACGCTGATCTTCTGCAACACCTCCGGCTTCCACCGCGGCGGCTTCGCCGTGGGCAAGCCGCGCGTGCTGGCCACCGTGACGTATTCGTCACCGGCCTCGCTTGCCTCGTTGACGGAGCGGAACTTCACGTTTCGCGCCGACAGCGCGAACGGCCTCGCCGCACCGCAGCGCTACGCCCTCAGCTGAAGAACGGCGACGCGTCGACCGTCACCAGGTCGCCGCGCATGTACTTCTCCCGCTTCCACTCGGAGACATCGAGGCCGCGGCGAGGGCGAAGTCGGCGCTTGAGAGCGCCGCGCCAGGTGCGGTCGTGCATCGCGCTCTCCATCAGGATCGGCCGTGCGGCGGGAGCTTCCGGATCGCGGCTGGACCGGCGCACGAAGCACAGGTGCAGGCAACGGAGCGGAGACTCGTGCCAGGTCAGCTGCTCGCCGATGTTGTCGACCGACCGCTCGTCGTATCCGTCGCGGAAGGCGATCGTGCCGCCGTGGAGCCGTTCGGAGCCGTCGCCGGCCCACGAGTCGATGGCGGCGAAGTTGTAGAGCTTCGTGATCGAACGCGACGGCGGCGACGGATATCCGGTCGCCGCTCTCTGCTTGGGATCGAAGGCGGTGCAGTTGACGACGTTCGACGCGACCTTGAACACGCCGGCGTAGGCGCCCGCGCGCAGCTCCTCGCGAAAGGCCGCGAGTCGCGCCGGGTCGTAGAGCTCGTCACCGTCGACCCCGAACACCCACGTGTCGGTGCCGGCGTACGGCTCGATCAGGGCGTGCGAGTCGTCGGCGTGATGCGTTCGCCGGACGTCGACGTGTTCGAACTCCGTGCCGAGCTGCAGTAGGACGTCCCAGGTCCGGTCGGTGGAGACGTGGTCGACTGCGTGAATGCGGTCGCAAAAGCCGGCGACATTGCGGATCGCCTGCTCGACGAACAGGTCCTCGTTGCGAACGAGAACGATGCCGACGATCTGTGGCGGCCTGGCTGCTACCTCTCCTCGCAGGTCCATTCGAGCAGCGGCCGGACGACGCCTCGCCATTGGCCCTGGAACGTGCCGCGCGCCGAGTCGCCCTCGGCCGGGTCGTAGACGTGGAAGGCAACCGCCTGATGGACGCTCGCGTGCGGAATCAGCTTCGGCGAGGCAATCGTGACGACGTCGGCGTCCACCTGGTGCCGTCCCTCGTTCAGCAGGTTTGGCGGTATCCACGAGGTTGCGACGTACTCACCCGGCGGGGTCGGCTCGTGCCAGCGTGGGCTGACGTCGATCGCGTTGAAGCAGATTGCCCAGTGCTGGTCGTAGAGCTTGACCTTGGGGACGATCGGCCAGCCTTCCCGCAGGACCTCGAAGGCGATCTCGATGCCGACCGGCCTGCGGACGTCGAGCGTGCCGGAGGTGCGACCGTCCTCGTCGACGACGCGCACCGACTGCAGCCGCGCGAGGTCGTTTCCGGGAGCGGTTGCCGGATCGCTCCACACGAGCTCCGGGCCGGTGCCCATCGTCTCCTGCTCGTAGTAGGCGACGACATCAGGCGTCGGCCCGTGACGCTCGATGCGTCCGTCCTTGAGCAGGATCGTGCGATCGCACAGCTGCAGGATCCCCTGCAGGTTGTGCGACACGAAGAGCACGGTGCGACCCGAGTCGCCGATGTCCTCCATCCGTCCGAGTGACCGGCGCTGAAAGTCGGCGTCGCCAACGGCCAGCACCTCGTCGACGATCATGATCTCCGGCTCGAAGTGCGCAGCCACGGAGAACGCGAGCCGCACGAACATTCCGCTCGAATATCGCTTGACCGGCGTGTCGATGAACTTTTCCACGCCCGAGAACTCGATGATCGCGTCGAAATTGCGGGCGATCTCTCCTCGTGTCATGCCGAGGATCGACCCGTTCAGGAAGACGTTCTCGCGCCCCGTCAGCTCAGGGTGGAAGCCCGTGCCGACCTCGAGCAGCGAGCCGACGCGCCCTCGGATCTCCGCCCGGCCCTCCGTCGGGCTGGTGATGCGCGTGAGGATCTTGAGCAGCGTCGACTTGCCCGCTCCATTCGGTCCGATGATCCCGATGACCTCGCCCTCCTGTGCTTCGAAGGAGACGTCCCGCAGGGCCCAGATCGTCTCCGCCGGCTCGTGGAGATGACCAGACCGCAGCCGCTTGACGCCGTGCACGAGCGAGTCGCGCAGTGTTCCGTAGGCCGGTTGCATCTGACCGATGCGGTACTGCTTGGAGATTCCCTCGACTGCGACGGCGGGAGGCATCAGATCGTGTCCGCGAAGCGGGGTTCGGAGCGCCGGAAGTATGCGACGCCGATGACGAACAGCGTCAGCGCGACCCCGGCGCTCACGGCAAGCTGACCGGGGACCGGTTGCGGCCCGTCGAGCACCGTCCAGCGCCAGCCCGCGATGACCCCGGTGATCGGATTCAGCGACAGCAGCCACTGCCACTTTGCCGGGGCGCCGTCGAGCGAGTACGGGACGCCGGACAGGAACGGGAGGACCTGCATGAAGACGGGAATCACGTACTGCACATCCCGGTAACGGACGTTCAAGGCCGAGAGGATGAGGCTGCTGCCGAGCGCCGTCACGAGCGCGAGCAGGATGAAGAACGGGGCGAGCACGACAGCCGGGCCCGGCCAGGTATGGAACCACGCAATCAGCGCAACGAGCACGACGAGTGCAAGCATGAGGTCGATCAGCGGTGTGAGCACGCCCGCAATCGGCAGGAGGAGCCGCGGGAAGTACACCCTCGTCACCAGCGGGACGTTCCCGAGCAGTGACCCACTCGCGACGTTCAGCGAGGCGTTGAAATACTGCCAGGCGAGCACGCCCGAGAATGCGAAGACTGGATACGGGAGGTTTCCGGAGGGGAACTTGGCGAATTTTCCGAAGATCAACGTGTAGACGAGCGCCGTGAAGACAGGCTGGAAGATCGCCCACACCCCACCGATCACCGTCTGCTTGTAGCGCACCTTGAGATCGCGCCAGATGAAGATCGCGAGCAACTCCTTGAACCGCCAGAGCTCGCCCAGATCGAGCCTCGGCCAGTTCGTAGCCGGCCGGATGACCGTGACGTGGGCGGAGCGTGCGGACGCTGAAGCGTTGTTCCTGCGCGCCTGCCGGTCCGGTGCCTGCGGGCCCTTGACCTGAGTTTCGGTCACGCGCGGATGCTAGCTAGCGCACCTACGGGCTTCCGGGCTCACCGGGCTCGAGGGACTCGATGCGCCGCTCCAGGCCGTCCAGACGCCGCTGCACACGCACGACGTACGCCTCGTCGAGAGCGGCAGCCTCGGCGGCGTAGGCGGCCTCGTCCGCCAGCGTCGGCTGTGGGAACGGAGGCGGCGTGGGACGCTCCGACGGCAGGGCGAACTGCCGCGCGTCGATCGGACTGGCCAGGCGAAGCGACCGCAGGACGTTCCGAAGCCGGGTGTCGACAATAAGCGTCCCGTCCGTGAGACCGCGTTCGAGCGCTTCGTCGTCGACGACCATCGAGTCGTGCTGCTCGTCGATGCGGCCTCGTTGCAGCGCGTCGTAGCTCGTGAGGTGGTAGCCCGTGCCGGCGCGCGCGATGTGCTTCGTGAATGCCTCTCCCTGCAACTGCACCTTGCGAGACCACTGCGCACGGGAGCGGAGCGGGAAATGCAGGACCTCCAGGGGGTGCCAGGTCGTCAAGGGGCGCAGGTCGCTGTGAACGAGGTCGTGGTTTCCGCGGCCGACGATCACGTCCGGATCTGCGCGGTGCGCAACCTTCGTCACCGGTCGGTAGAAGCTGCGCGGATCGTTGATCGGCGCCGCCGAGGAGACACGCGCCGTCATCCGCTCCACGAAGAAGACCCCGTCGTCGGGACGCGGTGCGAACGAGCGCCAGAATGCGTGGACGACACCGTACTGCTCGGGCACCGCCGCGAGAACGTCCCTCAGCGACGAGCCACGCGGCCACCAGAACTCGTCCGCATCGCTGTTGATGACCCAGTCCGCGCCGAACTGCCGGGCGGCGAGCTGCGCCATGCGCGTGACCCACTCACCCTGGCGCAGCCCTTCAGCCGGCTCGCGGATGAGGTGCAGGCAACCTTCCCGAGCGTATGCCTCAAGGATCTCCGTCGTACCGTCCTGGGACGCATTGTCGGTGGCGATCACGAAGTCGACGCCCGCGTTGAGATGGAAGGCGAGCTGTGCGTCGATCACGTCCGCTTCGTCGCGCGCGAGGACGGTGAGCACGACCTTCATCGGCGCAGCGTCCCCCTGACGAAGCGTCCGAGCCTGCCGTACAGGCGCGCAGCCGGACGGCCTTCGACGGCTCGCAGACGTTGCTCCAGTGTGTCCACCTGCCGCTGGAGCCGTACGACGTCGGCCTCACCGAGCGTGGCGACGTCGACTGCATAACCGGCGTCGTCGACGACGCTCGGCTTGGGAAACGACAAGCGGCTCCGGCCTTCCACCTGCAGCTCAAATCCACGCTCGCCGCCGTCTCGGAGCAAGCGGAGCGCATCGCGAAGCCGCGTGTCGACCACGAGCGAACCGTCCGCAACCCCGCGCTCGAGAGCCTCGTCGTCGATCACGAGCGAGTCGTAGAGCTCCCCGAAGCGGCCTTCCTGGCGGGCACGGTGCACCTCGTCGTAATAGGCGTTCCGGCTCGCTCCGAGTGACGTGCGCAGGTTCCGGTACTTGCGCTCGCACTGTTCGAAGCTCCGAATCGGGAAATGCAGGAGCTCGATCGGATACCAGCCGCGCAGCGGTACGAGCCGAGAGTCGAGCAGTGTGTGCGCACCCGCCGACAGCGTCGCGCCGGGATCGCCTCGGTGAATGGCTTTGAGATTCGGCCGGAAGAGGCTGTTTGGGTCGTTGATCGGCGCCGAGCCGGAGACGCGCGCGGTCATGCGCTCCGCGAAGAAGGAGGCATCGTCCGGCCGGGGCACGAACTGGCGCAACAGTGCGCGCACGATCCCGTAGCGCGCCGGCACGGAGGCGAGCACCTCCTTCAGGGAGCCGCCGCGGGGCCACCAGAACTCGTCCGCATCGCTCGGAATTACCCAGTCGGCGCCGAAGTCCGCCGCCGCCAGCCTCGACATTCGGGTCGCCCAGTCGCCCTCGCGCATCTCGTCCGCCTCTTCCCGGATCAAGTGCAGGTGCCGCCCGCGCGCGTACGACTCGAGGATCTCGGTCGTACCGTCCTGCGAACTATGGTCGGTGGCGACGACGAAATCCACGCCGGCATTCAGATGAAAGGCGATTTGCGCATCGACGACGTCAGCCTCGTCGCGGGCGCGCAGCGTCATGACCAGCTTCATCCGGCTGATCGACCTCGATCAGCGATCCCCGGCGTATTTAGAGAGCCGTCCTCGCTCCAAGCCATCGAGATCACGAGACCACGTAAAGGGCGCTTCCTCGACCAAGGCCATAGCGTAGGCGGTCGAGCACGCGGGGACGCCACTCGTGGACCCGAAAGCCGGCGTCCGCTACCCGCTCGAGGAAACCTGTGCGGTTGTAGAGCCGGACATGATCTCCCTGGCCGAACCTCCTCCATGCCGTTCCCTCGTCGACCACGCCATCCTCGTCGACGTCCGGAGCCGCCAGGCAGACGGGAACCATGACGATGCCCCACCCGCCGGGCCTGAGAACGCGGCGCAGCTCACGCAGCGCAAGCCGATCGTCGGGAACGTGCTCCAAGACGTGTGAGCACACGAACGCATCGAACAAACCATCCTCATAGGGAAGCCGCTGGACGTCGCCGCACACGTCGGCATCGCCTTCCGAGTCAAGACTTCGATAATCGAATCGGGCACGGAGGAACCCTTCCAACGGAGCACTCGGTCCGACGTCGAGCAACAACCCGCGCTGAGCCGCACGCCGGCTGATCCAGATTGCATAGATCCGATCCCGATCAGACGAGCCGCACCGCGGACACGCGTACTCGCGCACATTCAAGGTCTCGAAGTCGGCGGGCGCGTAAGGGAAACCCCAGCGACGCCAATGGTCGAAGTAGACGTCGCCTAGAGGCTCGAACGTCCGGACTCGGGCGGAGCAGACCGGACAGCCGCGCAGAAACATTAGGTTCGGTCAACAGGCAGAGCGCACCAACGCACCGATCGCACCGATGTCGTCCGGCCGGAGATCCGTGGCCATCGGCAAGCTCAGCATCCGGCCGCTGAGATCGGACGTGACGATGAGGTCGTCCGCACGCTGACAGCCGACGAAGGCAGGCATCGCATGCAGCGGGTCGTAGTACGTGCGAACCTCGACGGCGTCTCCTACGGCGGCAAGCACTTCTTCGCGTGTGTCAAACGATGGGGCCGCAACCGCGACGAACTGCCACGTACCAAGTTCGTGCCCGAGCTGCGGACGAAATCCGTCCGGTAGCTCGCCGAGTATCCGCTCGGCCGCGGCCCGGCGCGCCGCCAGCGCACCCGGGTACTCGTCGAGGGCCGCAAGCGCGACCGCTGCCGTGTGCTCCGGCATCTTGGCGTTGATGCCGTTCATACGCGTGACCGACTTGTGCTCGTCGAAGGCAAACCCGGTCAGGCTGAGGATGTCAGCCGCGAGCTCCGGGTCGCGCGTGAAGACCGCACCGCCTTCTCCCGCGGCGAGCGGCTTCACCGCGTGGAACGAGACGACCTCGGCGTCGCCTTGCGAGCCGATGGGCCTGCCGTCCGAGGCGCTTGCGCCGAAGCCGGCGGCGGAGTCGACCAGGAGGGGAACGCCCGCGGCGCGGCATGCTTCTTCCCAGCGCCTACGCACCTCGGGCGGCGGAGGGGTGCCGAAGCTGGAGAGGGCGATCACGATGGCGACTTCTCCTCGCCTCTCGAGAAGCGCATTCTCGAGAGCGTCGGGAGCAAGGTGCCAGTGCTCTGGGTCGACGTCGACGAAGACTGGCTCGAGCCCGTTCCAGACGGCCGACTGGGCGCTCGCCGCGAAGGCGAACGACGGAACGAGGGCCTGCCGAGCCGTCCGTGACGCCCGTGGGTACAACGCTGCGATCGCGACGACCAGCCCTAGAGTCGCATTCGCAACGGGAACGCATTCGCAGCCGGTTGCATCGGCGAGCCGGTCGCGAAGCAGCCGCCAACAGGGGCCACAATTCGAGAACCAGCGCTCTTCGCGAGCTGCAGCGAGGTAGCGTTCGATCGCGGCGCTGGAAGGTAGCGAGGGTTGCTGGAATCGGACCTTTCGCGACGTCACTCGCGTCATCGCAAAGCCTTCGCCGGCACGCCGGCCACTCTGGCAGCAGCCGGGACCTCCTCGCGAACGAGAGCCCCGGCTCCAACGAGGGCGCGCATCCCGATCCGGACGTCGGGCAAGATCGTCGCACCGGCCCCGATCGTCGCCTCACGTCCCACCTGCACGCGACCGCAGACGGTCACGCTCGGGCCGATGACTGCACCCTCACCGACCACCGCATCGTGCTCCACGACTGCGGCGGTGTTCACGAGGGCACATTTTCCGAGCTGGACGTCGGGGCCGATGTAGGTCAGCCCCAGTACCTGGACCCCCTCCGCCAGGCGCGCGGACGCGCAGACATGCGCAGACCCATGAACGAGAACGGGAAGCTCGAATCCGGCCGCCACCGCGAGCTCGGCGATCTCGATTCTCCCGACACTCTCGCCGAACCCGAGGAGCAGCGCGGCGGCATGCTCCCTGCGCAGCCGCACGAGATCATTGCGCGTTCCAAGTACACGGAGGCCCCAAATGGTGCGCTCTGCGTTCTCGGCATAGTCATCGACGAGACCGACGAGCTCGAGGGCGGGCTCTGCACCGGCGAGCTCGACGATCACCTTCGCGTGGCCGTTCGGGCGCGATCCGTAAACGATCGTTTTCACTCGCCGAGAAGAGCCTCGGTCTTCGCAGAGCCGGCAGGGTAGAGATACACGACGACATCGCCGATCATCGTGAAGCGCACACCGGCCAGCAGCATCCTTCGACAGAGCGACCAGTCGCCGGGTCGGTCGAACCAAGCGTCTCCCAGCTCCATCTCGAAGAAGCGAAGGCCTGCATGGTAGATCGCGGCCTGCCACGTGAACTTACCCAGGACCGGTGGATACACTCCATGCTCGAAGGGGTCGCGATCCGGAAAGCTCATCACAAACCTTCCGTAGGCAACCTCGCTTCGCTGCGATCGTGCGGCGTCGAGCAGAAGCTCAATATGGTCAGGAGTGAAAGAGTCGTCATCGTTGAGAGGCGCGATCCAGGACCCACGCGCCAGTTGAGCCGCCTCGTTGATCGCGGGAACTCCTGCGACATACCACCGCCGGACGGGATCATCGGGGTAGGGCCCGCGAAACGGCAGATTGAAATAGTGGATCCGGTCGTCTCCGAACGAATCGAGCGACCGCTTCGTCTCGGGCGGCGCCGCATCGCCGACGACGACGATTTCGAGGTTCTTATATGTCTGTGCCAACACCGACGGGATCGCGGTCTCGGCCAGAGCCTGATGATTCGTCCAGGTCGGGATCGTCACGGACACGAGGGGATCGGCTTCGGTGAACGAGCGGTCGTAGGCTGCGGTTCTCCGTAAGGCGCGAAGCAGAGTACGGTTTTCGCTCTCAGAGTCCTGGAGCGCCTCGACGGCGCGCAGCAGCTGGGCCTGACCGTTGCGAAGCTCCACGTAGCAGCGCCGAAACTCACCGACGCCTACCCATCTGAGCTGCCGAAGCCGTCGAAAGAGGCCTGCCACGCGCGCGCGGCCCCTACCCGCTCAACCGCGGCCGTCGTAGGAATCGCCGCAAGGACCGTTCGACTGGTGCGGGCAACGCGCGCCGGATGGCGTTCAGGCTGCGCCTCTTGTATCCGCTGCTCTGGTAGCGCTCGCGCCAAAATCGCAGGAGTTGCTGAAGATCCTCGGGAACCGCGATCTCCTCTGGTTCGCTTGCGTGACGCCGCCAACGCCAGGGTTGCTGGAAGATCTCACGGAGGGGCGCCAGTCCGTCGGCTTCCGGGGTAACGACCAGGACCGTCATGGGCTCGTCGCCGTTTCGCGTCGTCGTTCGGGGGGCGGAAACGTCCTGCGACGACGCGAGAAAGAGGTCGCTCCTCCGCACCAGCTCCGGATCCACGGCAGCCTCGCCGTCGGCAAGGTCGACCACGAGCAGCCCGGCGGTCTGCTCGGCGATCGTTCTAGCGTGAATAGTCGCTGCATCCGCGATGACGAGGTCCGACTCCGCAAGCAACTCCTCGACGACGAGATGACCCTTTCCGGGGGACAGGAACACGACCTCTGAAAATATCGCTGCAGTCCGGGCTACCTCTCGAAGTCGCTCGGACTCTCCGTCGGCGACCACGAGGACACGCGTAGCTCGTTGTCGTGTGAACAACCGATCAAGACCGAAAGCAGCGCGCAAGTTCAGGCTTGCCTCCATGTAGCTCTCGTCGTGGGAAAGAAGAGCGAAGGGACGACCAAAGAGCGCAAAAATTTCGCGGTCGTCGCGCTTGCGGCGACGCTGAACGTCCCTACGCCGATCGAGCAACTGCGGCAGATCCGCGAGCACATCAGACGCCGCGTGCAATCGCGCGAGGGCTATTCGTCGCACAGTCTCGGTCTCGTTCACATCAACGCCGTCGATGGCGAACGCGTCGCGCGCCGACCCGGAAGACAGCACGGATCGCCGTACGAGCAAGAAGAGGGCGGAAACAAGGACGGAGGCCAGATTCTCGTCCCCGACGTTCTTGATCAACGTGAACAGGGCGTTGCGCTCGGAAAGGAGTGCACGCCGGTACAGCGGGATCCCCGAGCCCGTGCCGTGATGCCGGTGGAAACAGCGCGCGGTGCCTGCCAATCTGACCTTGTAGCCGGCGAGCCACAGCCTCCAGCCGAGGTCGACGTCCTCGTAGTAGGCGAAGAAAGCCGGATCGAAGCCGCCCAGCTCCAAGAAAACATCGCGCTCGATAAGCATCGAGCCGCCGCAAGCGAAAGGCAAGTCGCGACCGTCTTCGACCAGCTCCTCCCTCATCGGCTCGAGAAAGTGCTCCTGCCCCGCGGAGCCGTAGAACGTCACCCAGCCTCCAGCGAATCCCAGGCGGCGGCCCTCCCAGTCGAGAATGACTCCGCCCACGCAGACGTAGGCCGAGGCTAGATCCCGGCCGGCGGCGAGCCCACGCAGCCAGCCTTGCTCGACGCGCATGTCGTTGTTGACAAAGGCAACGCAGTCACACGTCGCCACTCGCGCGCCCTCGTTGCACGCCGCTGCGAAACCGAGATTGTCGTCGAGAGAGAGCAGGCGCACCCAGGAGAAGTTCGACTCGACTAAGGAGCGTGACGCGTCTGTCGAGCCGTTGTCGACGACGATCACCTCGAGCCTCTCCGCTGGATAGTCCAGCTTCTTGATCGACTCGAGGCAATCCGGCAGATGGTGCGCCCCGTTCCAGTTCGGGATCACGACCGAGATGGTCGGAAGGGCATTCATCGAGCCATTGTTGCGCAGGGCCGAGCCGGCCGGAGCCGGCTATTCGCCCGACACGGATACACCAAACTCGGCGAGCGTCTCAGCGAGCAGGCGGGCTCGTGCCCTCGTCGTGTGATTGCTGCGAACGTCCTCTCGCGCAAGGGCGCCGATCTCTCGGCGTAATTCCGGTGACTCGATCAGGTCGCGAAGAGCGTCTCGCCACTCCGCCGGGCCCGACGTCAGCACACCCGTCTGTCCGTGCTGGGTGGCTCGGATGAAATCCGGTTTCGGACTTGCGACGGTCGGTACGGCGACGAGGCCCCCCTCCAGGTACTTCACGCAGCTCTTGCACTCGGTGACCGGATTCTCCGGCTCGAGGGGAGCGAGATTGATGTCGGTCTCGCAGAGGAGCTCGGGGAGGGCTCGCCAGTGTTGCAACGGAATCTTCCGAACCCGCTGCCCAAATGCCCCGAATCTCTCGTCGAGATCGAGCTTTCCGACGACGAGGAATCGCGTCCGTGGATATGTGTCGAGAGCCCAGAGCACGGCGTCGGCCGCCTCGAGGAAGTCGCGGTTGTGCGTGCGCGTCCCGCTGAAGTACGCGATGCAGACGTCCGAACGTGTCTTGCGTGGTCGCGTGAGCGCCTCGTCGGCGAGTCGAACCATCTCGTCGCTCACGGAGTTGAAGACGACCCCAACCCGAGCGCTGCGCTTCCGGACGTAGTCCCGAAGCGGCTCGGTGCTGACCGTCGCGCCATCGCACGCCTCGAGCGTCTGTCGGTAGCGGTCGAACTCGGCGAGCTGGACTCGGCGGTTCTCCTCCGGCCAGCCCTCGAGAAACGCCCAGTAGCGCTCCAGACTCGGCTCGAAAACGAGATCGTCCGTGTCGAAGATGACGACCTTGCCGACTGCGCGGGCGCGTTCGACAAACGCCGCGACCTCGTCCGTCCACTGCACGCGGTTGAGAACGAAGCACTCGTAGTGATCGACCGCCGCCACGAGATCGAGCTGGGCCGACTGCACCACGTCGAGGGTTGCGCCGAGATACCGAAGCTGCTCGGCCTGGTGTTCGGAGCGGTAGCGCGCACCCGCACTGGGCTGATCGAAGACGAACAGCGCGGCCTTGAGGCCCACCGGCTCGAAACGCTCGAGCGGCTGCACCACCGAGCCCGTCGACGGGCCGACCCGGTGCCGACGGCGCCGGACGAGGCGTGCTCGAATATGGGCGAGCGCGCGAGTCAACGCGGGCTCGACGCTCCCGCGTGCTCGAGGCCCGACCTCGGAGCCGTCGAGGGACCGCGCGCGGCTCGATCCGCTTCGCGCAGAACTCGAAACAGTGCTGCCCCGAAGATGACAAGGGTTGCCGCGAGCGCGAGACCGAGCCTCCGCGCGTCGCCGGCCGGCCACGCCGACTCGCCTAGCGGGTAGTACGCGAAGGGGACGACCCAGAGCAGGGAGAGCCGCGGCTGCGTCAGCACGAGTGGGACGAGCAAAAGCAGGAAGTAGTGCACCCACACGATGGGCGACGCGGCGAGCGCCGTGGCGAGCAGGAGCGTCAGTACCGCCACCTCTCGGTCGCGCAACGCACGCCGCTCGTCGCGGCAGATCCACACGGCCGCCGCGATCAGCGCCGCGGTCACGAACACCGACACGACTACGCCGACGACTTCGGGGAGATGGGCACGGACCGCGAGTGCGACGACGGAGTAGGACGACGTCGCCTCGTCGCGCGAGAGATGCCGCAACACGCCCGGAAAGTCGGCAATCCCGGCGAAGCCGATGCCCGCCCAGGGCAGCAGCACGAATGCGGCGGCAAGCGCGACCGCGGCGAGCGCACCGCGCAGGCCACGCGTCAGGGCAAGCCACGCCGCCAGGGGCCACAGGAAGAGCTTGAGCGCGATTCCCGCCCCGACGGCGGCGGCCGGCTCGATCAGGCGCGCACGCCATCTCCAGGCAGCGGCGACCGCCAGCAGCAGGAATGGCCCGACCGTTCCGAGATCGATCGCGCTGCGCGTGAACGGAAATGCAACGGCGAGGGCGTAGCAGCGCCAATCCCTCAGCCCGAGCAGCCACAACGCGACGGCGACGGCGGCGAGGCTGAGCAGCGTCCACACCAGCGTCGCAACGGCCGGGCTAAAGGGATGGAGCGGGGCAACGAGGACTGCGAGCAGCGGCGGATAGGCGAAGGTCTCGTCGCCGCGGAACCCATAAGGCGACGCCCCCTCCAGCACCCGGCCGGCGGCGTGGAGGAACACGGTGAGATCGTGGGGGGCGCGGTGGTTGTCTAAAGCGCCGTCCAGCAGCGAGACGTACCTGTGCACGGCCCACACGGCGGCGGCGATCCCGGCTGCGATGCCGAGCACAGGTCGTGCACCGCGGGCGATTCCCGGCAGCGCGCTGCGCCACGCCGCGACGGCGGCCAGCTCCCGTCCGGGCGCGAAGACGGCCGCGCCCGCCAGCAGCACGAATGCCGGCGCGACCGGCACCGAGTAATGCGGATCCGCCGGCAGACCGAGCGCCGTCAGGACGATCACGGCGAGCGCGGCGAGCGACGGCACCCAGAGCGCCATCCCGCCTCGTAGACGGCGCACGGTGAGCGCAACGAGTCCGAGCGCGAGCCAGAAGACCGGCGGCGGGAACCACCGTGAGACCTGGTTGAAGCGGTGCGCTAGGGATGCGTTTCCGGCCCGGTCGGGCAGGTTGCCCGCGAGCTCGTCCATGCGCCGGTGGAGGGCGGTGTAGCGAGCCTCGTCGCCCGGACGGACGAAGACGAGGTGGTGGTCGGTCGGCGAGGTCCAGACCGTGTAGATGCTGAAGTCCGGCGTCGTCACGCCTCCCTCGTGCGGCGCTGGGATGGGCTCGCCCTCGCTCGGCTTCGGCAGCGTCCTGCCCTGAACGATCGTCTCGGCGCTCCCTGTCGAACCGCTGCTCGGTGCGGGAGAGCGATAGAGAGCGAGCCTGAGCATTCCGGACACGCTCCCGATAACGCCACGGGTGTAGTGGGCGGGATGCTTCTCGACTGCCTCCATTCCGACATCCCGCAGCCACCGGTAATTGCTGTGCCAACCCTTCAGCCGGTCGGAGAGGGCGAGCAGGTCGACCTGCATGCGCGGGCTCGCGTCCCGGAAGAAATCGTCGAGCGTGATCCCGTAGGCGCGGTACGGCTGCTTCGGCAGCAGGTCGCGCTGCACTGCGCGTGCGAGCTCTTTCGTCGAGGGGCCGTTGGCCGGTTGGACGATCTTGTCCGTGACGAACGCCCTGAAGAACGGGACCGTCGCGTTGCCTCCGCGCGC
>Ga0137372_10002020_pt1 | contig 19620 bp, 22 predicted proteins | sample SagtaG_6_FD_104911 | JGI IMG/M metagenome (GOLD analysis project Ga0137372, IMG submission 104911) | Vadose zone soil microbial communities from Sagehorn Ranch, Mendocino, California, USA - Sage1_R_60_16 metaG | ecosystem: Environmental > Terrestrial > Soil > Vadose zone | place: USA...
ACTCATTGAATTCGAGACGAAGACGATCATCCATTGAGGGTGAAATTGAAATTGATGTTGTCAGTGACTGCTTATGCTTACCCTTGCAGGAAGGGAGATCCTACCCATGACAGAGACTGTGTGAAAACGCAACTGAGTGTCATGGAGTCAGTACCGCCACGCGGTAGCGTCGGGTCACGGTTCGAAGCCATAAATCCGCGTGTTCATCAGGTAGTTACCGATAGAGATTTTAACGCACCGGGAGTCAAGGTGCGGATGCCCGACCCGACGCGTGGCGGTACTGACTCCATGACACTCAGTTCGTTTTCACACCACGTCTCCCGCGGGTGGATTCGGCTATATCTGAGCCCATCCCTGGGGAGGCTGGAATTGAAAAACCCGCCCACTGCAGTTGGTGGGCTTTGCGAGTTCTCAATCTTTGATTAAGGACGAATCCGGTAAAGCATGCGCGGGAAAGGAATAGTTTCGCGAATATGCTCAATACCGCACATCCATGCGGTACAGCGCTCGATGCCCATGCCAAAACCTGCATGTGGCACACTTCCATATCGCCGCAAATCGAGATACCAGCCAAAGTCTTCCATGGGCAGATCGTGCAGGGCCACCTGTTCTTTCAGGAATTCCAATGAGATCGCGCGCTCACCACCACCGATCACTTCGCCATAACCTTCGGGCGCGAGGACGTCGACGCCCAGTGCCAGTTCGGCTCGCTCCGGATCGCGCGCCATATAAAAGGCCTTAACGGCAGCGGGATAATGATGGACCATCACTGGCCGCTCAAACTTGCCTGAGATGAATGTCTCATCCGGGGCGCCGAAGTCACCACCCCATTCGAACCGCGTGTCCAGTAAACCTTCCGCGTGGCCTTGCTGCAGCATTTTGACCGCGTCATCGTAGTGAAGGCGCGGGAATGGAGCGATGATAGAAGCCAGTTTTGATGTATTTCGCTCCAGCACTTTCAACTCCTCAGCCCTGTCCTCCAAAACCCTGGCGGCCACTTGCGAAAGCATTCGCTCGGCTAGGATCATTACGTCGTCCAGAGTCGCAAAGGCCATTTCTGGTTCGACCATCCAAAACTCGGTCAGGTGGCGCCGCGTCTTGGATTTCTCCGCTCGAAAAGTGGGGCCAAAACAATAGACCTTGCCGAAGGCAGCAGCTGTCGCTTCGTTATAGAGCTGGCCTGATTGAGTCAGATATGCCTTCTCACCTTCGAAGTAATCGACCTCAAAAAGTGTGGTGGTTCCTTCACAGGCGGCGGGCGTGAGAATCGGAGCGTCACAAAGAGTGAAGCCATCATTATCAAGAAAGCTACGCACCGCCTGAACCACGGTATGCCGCACCTTCAGAATCGCGTGTTGCCGTCGCGATCGCAACCACAGGTGCCTTTTATCCATCAGGAATTCAGTGCCATGCTCCTTTGGTGTGATCGGATAGTCGTGGACTTCCTGCAGAACCTCAGCATCCAAAACGTCAATTTCGTAACCGCCCGGAGCGCGCGCGTCTGCTCGCACCGTTCCAAGGATCATGAGCGCCGATTCCTGGCCCAGTCCTTTGAGAGCCTCCCAAACTTCGGGTGTTACTGTTTGTTTCAGAGCCACGCACTGGACGACACCGGTACCATCTCGCAATTGCGGAAACAGAATTTTCCCGCTCGAGCGAAAGTTGTAAAGCCAGCCTCTCAGAGTAACCTCTTCGCCAACATGTTTTCCAAGCTGCGCGATAGCGGTCGCTGGACCCTTGGCTGCTTCCAATGATTTTGATTCAGTCGCCATAATGATAGTTAAGCTGTCCCGGTCTTGTTCAGTCGCTCAGTAATCATTCCTCGAAGAGTTGGAAAGCGGTCAAGCCACTCAGCCGCTTGCTGGACAATTACAAAGGTTGGTTGAATAAACTGCTTGTAAAAAGGCCCGCGTCCGCACACAGCCGTTTGATAGGAAAAGGTGCCAATCGCCTTCAAACCTCGTTGAATTGTCATCAGCCGAAATTCCCGGGCAAATTCATCCGGGTCGAGAGCCTCCAGGCCTTGCAGCCGTCGTTCCTCCAACAATAAAAGACGATAATCGCGCAGTTCGGCAAGGGACGGTGGAGCGGGTTGCCGATCCAAAAGAAATGACACGAGATCATAACTGGCCGGCCCCATGCGGGCATCCTGATGATCGACCACTCGTATCTGGTTCGCGTCGTCAACCATCAGATTCGCACTGTGGAAATCACGATGGCAAAGGACCCTTGGGGCTGCGGAGAGCTCCACAGCAATATCGTTAAGTTCGGCTTTTAGCTCGGCCGCTTCTGCGTGACGCAGCGTCTCGCCCCTTAGACTCTGAAAATAATGCTCGACAAAAAAGTCGAGTTCCCATGAAAGTTTTGCCTCGTCAAAAGCAAGGCGGCTGGAGATCGATTGCAACTCATTTGCCTTTTCCGTGGCCTTCTGAATTCGCGCAATAATACTGATCGCGCGTTCCTTGTAGTCCTCGCATTCATCTTCGGACGCGGCCTCGAAAACGCGGAAGAGTTGCCGGTCACCCAGGTCTTCCTGCACGATGAGGCCACTCACGCCATCAACCGCATAGATTTCCGGTACCGGAATATCGCTATCCCGGAAAAGCCGCGTAACATCCAAATAGGGATGGAAGTCAGGATCAAATGGTTCAGGATAAGCGGCGGCTACCGCTGTGCCCTGCTTCCAGGGAATGCGAAAGTAGCTGCGCGTCGAAGCGTCCGGGGTCAGGGCGACAATCTGAGGGTTATTAATCCCTTCAGTCTTGAGATACCTAAGGAGTCGTTCAGTGGCGGAGAGTTCGAAAGCGTTGGTAGTCACATGTTTTGCTGAACTCATTTTGCCGAAGCGGATCTGCCGTTCTGGTCCTTCTCAACAATAGGCGGGACCTCATGCTCGTCCCGCCACGCTCGCTGGAGTTTTGTGGCCAGATTGTATCATTGCGTTAAAGGCACGACAAAGTTGTCGCCTTGAACCTCTCCTTTGAGAGCTTTCGGCGGCACAACCTTTCCCTCGATGAGCGACTTTCTCACCACGATGGCATTTACAATCGCCTCGCCAGCCCTAATCCGCACTCCATCACCGAGGACAGATCGTTTGACGCGGGCCTCGGGTGCTACCACGACATTGTCCCAGAGAACGGATTGTGAGATTTCAGCCCCATCCGCGATTGTGCAATCGGCTCCCGTCGTAAAGCTCAAGTGCCTTTCGGACAACAACGCGAGACTGATGTCGAGATACCGCTGCAGGGTGGAAAGCTCGTACCATGTCCCTTTGGGCACGTGCACTGCAATACGCTCACCTCTGGCCAGGGCCTCCGGATAAACGTCGGTAGTCGAATGTGAAAAGACGCCGCGGGGAATGTATTCAAAAATCCCTGGCTCAAGAATTTGGATGCCCGTGAACATCAAAGGGACGTCGGCTTCAGAGGAGGCGGTATTTGGCATCCCACCAAATCCCTTTAGAAGTCCATTCGACGTTTCGACTACAGTAAATCGTTCGCGCTTAATATTAGGAAGCAAGATCAGTGTGGCAATTGCGTTGTTGCGGCGGTGAGTCTGAAGCGCATCGTTGAGGTCGATGTCCGTGATTATCTTACCGTTGATAACCACAAAGGTTTCATTGCCCAACATTGCGCGCGCATTATCGAGTGCGCCGCTGGTTCCCAAAATTTTCGGCTCTTCGACATAGTGCAGATTGACGCCAAACCTCTTGCCATCCCCCAAAGCCGCCCGCACCGACTCCGGGCGATGATGCAAATTTACGACGATCTCTCTGTAGTCATAATGTGCGAGGTATTCGGCTACGTAACCAACGAGTGGCTTACCCAGGATGGGCATCGCCGGTTTTGTACGGTCTTCAGTCAGCGGCCAAAGACGTGTGCCGTAACCCGCGGACAGAATCATTGCACGCATGGCTTGCCATTCTATCTTAGGAAGGTAATCGCCCGCTGATTAAATGGTGACAACAGCAGCGGCGGCGCCGATCAGAAATACGCTGTTTGCTGATTTAGATGTGTAGGTTGTTTTCGCACAGGTTCAGACGTGTGATGGATCAGGTCAGCACCACCACGCGGTACCGAGTAGGTCTCGCTCGCCGTCACTCATGCCGCGGGGTCATGAGGTCAGTACCACCACGCGGTAGCGGGTGGGTAAGCTGACGCCATCTCTGGCTGTGTGGACCACCCACCCGCTACCGCGTGGTGGTACTGACCTCATGACATCGAGCACCAGTGATCGCGACTTACCGCTCGGCTCTTTAGGTTCATCCCGCTGGATGACTAATCAAGCAGCTTTCGAAGCATCAGGAAGCTTTCGAAGCATCGCGGATCATGAGGTCGAAGGTGCCGGGCGCAACTTTGCGGAACCTTGTATTGCGGTTGAGTGAAACGGCAACGCTGATGGTGGGATTCTGGCCTGTAAACTTGAAACCACCTTCGAGCAAACGGTTAAAGATCTCGTTCACGTGTAGTGGTGCTCCTTCTTCACGCAATAACAAGGTGACAGCCTGAGGAATGGTGCGATCCATGAAGCGATCGCTGAGTGCTTCAATGTCAGTGCGTATTGCAGGGATCTGTTGGCGCCTGGTGTCCAAAGGGACTGATCCGCGTGTATGAGGTGACGATTGCCGCATCGCCGCTTCGAGTTCGGCGTCTGATGGTAGGCCAGCCGAAAGATTACTTGAGGCGAGCACGGATGATAGCAAACGATAGATGGCAGCTTCTGATTGGCTGGCCAGTGTATCCATTTCGGCTAGTTCCGCCCTCACTGCATCAGCTTCTGCCTCTAACTCGCGCAGCCGCGCCGCCAGATGCATTCGTGCTGCCCGCGATTGACGCAGGCTTTGCTCTAACCGGGAAAGGAGATTTTCGGTGGGCCGTTCCATGGACCAATCTTAAAGCGATTTCCGGGTTTTCACAATAGTTACTTTGAGCGCGTCAACTCCTTGGAGTGCGGGGAACTGTCACCGCTTTGCCCCACGGCGGCTCGGCGCGGCAACGCTGTCGTTCAGCAGACTGCATTAGTTCGCAGCCGACGAAAGCGCCGCCGGGTTGGCGCACTGCAAAGAGGCGCACTCCAAAGAGGCGTCTCTAACGGTCGCGATCAAGGACGTAAGTGGGAATCGACCTGAGGGAATCGCAATATTCGGAGTCTGGCAGGATATCCAGCGCTGCTCGTGCCGCCTCGGCAAACTCGTCTGCGCGCGCTCTGGCCCGCTCAAGGCCGCCAATTCTTTCCACCTTCTCCAACAACTGCGTGCGCGAGACCCCGTTATAGTTGCCATGGCCAATCACGGTTTCTACCAGCTCAAGCGCAGAATCGTCGCTGGCCAGCAGATAAATCAGAGGTAGAGTTATTTTACCAGCCAACAGATCTACGCCGGCGGCTTTTCCGAGCGCGTCATCGGTGGCGGTGAAATCAAGCAAGTCGTCGGTGAGCTGAAAGGCCGTTCCCAGATTGAGGCCATACTCGCGTAGCGCCGCTCGCTGGCTATCGCTCGCCCCTCCGAGTATCGCCCCCACCTCGCAACACGCGCTGAAGAGGTGAGCAGTCTTACGCTGTAGCACATCAAGGTACTGCGCCTCGGAAACATCCACTCGCCCCACCAACGTCAACTGTAGCAATTCTCCTTCAGTCATCTTGCGGGTCACCCCTGTCAAGATATCAAGAATCGGCAGCGACCGTTCCGCCAGGCTTGTTTCGAAGGCCGACATGTAAAGCCAGTCGCCTATCAGCACCGCGGTTTCGTTTCCGTACAGGGCGTTAACCGTCGGACGATCTCGACGCTTGTCGGAATCGTCAATAATGTCGTCATGAACTAGTGTCGCGGTGTGCAAAAACTCCATCACCGTAGCCATGCGAATTGAGTTGTATTGTGCAGCATCTCCGCCCACCGCGTAGTTGGCAAGAATGGTTAGTGCCGGTCGTACACGTTTCCCGCCCGAAGCGCGCAGGTAGTCGGCAATGAATGCAATCACTTGCACATTGGATCGCGCTTGACGTGCGAACTCTGCTTCAACTCGTTCGAGCTCTGTCGAGATCAGACTGAATATGCGCCGGGCCGAGGTCCGGGCTTCTTCGAAAGCAACTATGTGGCTGGCTGTCTGCATAAATGCTGATAGAAAGACCGTCAGTAGTCAGTTGTCCGTTGATTTCTCGCTACCACTGACCACTGACAACGGACAACTGACTGGCCTCCTCAGTTAGAGCGATAATTTGTAAACTGCATATCGATCCCAAAGTCATTTGCCTTCAGTTTAGCGATGATGTCCTGCAACGTATTGCGATCCTTGCCAGAGACGCGAACCACGTCAGCCTGAATCGAGGCCTGCACTTTTGCCTTAGAGTCCTTAATGAACTTTACGATTTCTTTTGTTTTATCCTGAGGAATTCCCTGCTGAATTGCCACCTCTTGCCTGACCGTGCCACCCGCAGCCGGTTCCACACGACCATAACTCAGCGCTTTTAGCGGCACTCCCCGACGCACAAGTTTCTGCTGGAGAATGTCGTTCATATTTCGCAGCTTCGTTTCATCCTCAGCAGTGAGCACCAGAGCCTCCTTCTCCAGCACCACGTTGGCAGCGCTTCCCTTGAAGTCGAATCTCTGCCGCACCTCTTTGAGGGTTTGATTGATCGCGTTCGTCATTTCCGCGCGGTCTACGTTAGATACGATGTCAAATGAATTCTGCTGGGCCATTCCCTGTAAGCGTCCCGAAGTTACCGGTTTTCGAAGCTCAATTGTTTCGAAGCTCAATTGATAGACCGAGGATAACATCAAACTGCCAGCATGTGAAACTTATCGCTAAGTGCCAGATCGCGGTGTCAGCATGACCTGCGACTACCATGACAGATTGAAAAGCCTGACGAAGTTTTGAGTTGTGATTTCCGCGATATGGTCAATCGCTTCCCCATGAATAGCAGCCAGGCAGCCAGCCACCTCAACCACACGCGCGGGTTCATTTCTGCGGCCACGATATGGCTCGGGCGAAAGATAGGGACAGTCGGTTTCAATCAAAAGGCGCTCGAGAGGAACGTGAGCCGCCACCTCTCTAATCTGCTGGGCTTTCTTGAAAGTAATGTTTCCGGAAAAGGAAATCAGGAAGCCAAGTTTCATGGCAGCTTCAGCCAACTCTATAGAGCCGCCAAAACAATGCATGATGCCGCCGAGCTTATTATCTTTCCACTCCGAGCTCAGAATCTCGATTGTATCTTCGTCAGCTTCGCGCGTGTGAATGATTACGGGAAGGTTACACTCGCGCGCCGCGCGCAACTGCCGCACAAACACTTCTCGTTGGACAGCGCGCGGAGAATTGTCGTAATGGTAATCCAGTCCAATTTCGCCCCAGGCAATCATGCGGGCGCTCTGTTGCTGGATAGTTCTAATTCTCTCCTCCGCTTGATCATCAAACAATCTTGCATCGTGAGGATGCGTGCCAACTGCCGCATAAACATCCTGGTACCGTTCTGCTAACTCGACCGCGCGCTCTAAACTCCCACCATGAGGATCACCCGTACCGACATCCAGAATCGCGATCACACCGGCGTCTCGCGCTCGCGTAATCACTGCCTCGCGATCCAACTCATACTCTGGCCCATCAATGTGGGCATGTGAGTCTATGAACATTGGTGTCGACAAGGTTGGGTATCCAGGCACTGAGTCGCCGGGCTCCGCCTTACTATGCTAATTGCGTAACGCTTAGCACATTACCGTCAGGATCTTTGAACCATGCGACTTTAGCTCCGGCCGTCGCGTTGTCAACGGCAGGAGCCTTCCAAATCCCTCGCTCGTCTTGACCCGGAAGGCCATAGTTCTCAAAGATCGCCCCTTTCTCACTGAGGTCGATCACTGTCCTTCCTATGTCCGATACTTCCCAGCCAAGAACCGTAAATTTATGTGGCGTAAATCCGGGGACCTTGGAGACCCTGACCGTGGTCCCATTGGCATCCAACACGAGCGCAAACTGGTCGTCGCTGACAAAGCGGAGCCCGAGCACGTCGACGTAAAATGTCTTCGCTCTTTCTCCATCTGTCGTCGGAATGAAAGCCACTACTTTTGCGGAACGTAACATTTTGCTCCTCCTCTTGGTTCTTATGTACGAGCTGGCCACAGCATCCAAGTTATTTATTTGCGGTTAGAGAGCCTGCGCATTGTACATTTTCTCGGCCAACCACCTAAGTTAAAGAGTCACTTCGGCGAGTTTCTGTTATCACCATCGAGCTTCAGTTCGGGTTTCACCTTGTTTGCCGAGAATAAACGCGATTCCGGCTCCTACCATCTGCGACATAGCTGCACGATATGGGAACAACCTCTTAACTTACGCATCGATCTGCACGCATAAATTAAAGTGGCATGATGGTTGCTAACCTCCTCAGAAAATGGAGGGAGGGATGGATATGAGAAAAAAGATCGGCGGCGCTATCTTGGCGCTTGCAGCAATTTTAGGTGTCATTAATGCGACTGGCTCTACGGCTGAGGCGCAATGGCGCAATGACGGGCAGTCGCGACGCGATCGAAACCGGGATGATAGGTACGACCGTAACAGCGGCTACGGACGCAACGGTGGCTACACCAGTGTTGAAATCAACCAGGGTTACCAGTACGGCTTGAGTACCGGAGCAAGCGATGCGCAACGCCGGCAAAGTTACAGTCCGCAGCGTTCACACTATTACCGAAACTCGTCTTCGCAGGCCTTTCGTGAGGGATTTGTCCGAGGCTACGACCAGGGCTATCGTCAATACGCTCGAAACAGCGGATACGGTAATGGTGGATATGGAAACGGTAGATATGGAAACGGTGGCTATGGAAACGGTGGCTACAACAACAACTACGAGCTGAATCGGGGTTACCAGCAGGGAATACAAACCGGCGCCAGCGACGGACAGCGTGGAGAGAGTTATAGTCCCCAGCGTTCACACTACTACCAGAATGCTTCCAGTCAGGCGTTTCGTGAGGGTTTTGTACGCGGCTATGATGAAGGCTATCGACAGTACTCTCGAAATGGTCGCTATAGAATGAACAACGGCATCGGAAATATCCTGGGGGGCATCCTGGGCCGACGTTACTAGTTGCGCGATACCAGTATAGAGCACAATGCCGCGATGTTAATCGCGGCATTTGTCTTTTAAAGTCTCGCAGAACGGACCGGCTGAGGCAGCGTGTCAATTCTGCTCGAGACATGTCCAGTTTCCTTTCCCGATTTGCGATTTACCCCTTACCATTCATCAACTTGAACCGTTCAGAACAACCCAGCTTAACTTTGTTACTCGTAGGCCTGATAACTACTGGACTATTATTTATCCTTAAATATTACTGCCCCGCGTCGGGTATCGCTTTCTCCAAGGAGCGTCGCGAATTCCATCGTTTGAAGAACCGCAGCGCGCTCCCGCAACCGTCAGACTTCGACGCGCGCGTCACGCTCTCGAACATGCTGCAGGCTGGTGAAGACCAGTCGCGTTGGTCTGATTCTCGAGCAGCAGCGATTGAGGGTTACGTAACTTCGATTGCAAAGGCCCGTCCTGAGTTAGCCAATTGTTACGCCGGGTGCGATACGCACATTTACATAGCACTGCGGCCGGATGCCCCGCCGCGCCAACAGGCGGTGTTGGAGGTAACTCCGAGGATGGAAGAATGGGCGAGGCGTCAGGGCTGGGATTGGTCTGAAGAGACATTGAAGAGACAGTTGCCGGGCCGCTGGTCTCACTTTGAGGGTTGGCTGCTCTTCGACTCACAACATGCGGGCGAATCTGAAAACATGGCGCCTGGGACCTCAGACAATTGGCGAGCAACGGCCTGGGAGATCCATCCAGTCACGAGGATTGAAGTGATTAGGTGAAATGGAAATTCTTTGCAGTGCGCTGGCCCGGCAGCGCTTTGGCCTTCGTCAAGATCTCAGCTCTCTATCAAGCTTCCTTTCGGAGCGGCCCAAGTGGTCCATAAAGCAAGCATCACGCCGAGATTAATACTACTCGCCGGCATGGACGACTAAGCTAGCCCACCAATTGAGTATGAGCGCCAGCGTTGATCGACTAGTTGCTTAATGTCGTCGCGAACGAGCAACTCTGCCGGAAAGCCTGGCTTGGTGCGAGCATCAATCATGATTGGACCTCGGTAAGCGATATGATGTCTAACCACCCTGGTCTCGGCCGCGTGAATGTCGGCTGCCGGCTCAAATCTGGTCCATGTGGCCCAGAGGAAGTCTTTGGGCGAACGCGCGACCTTCGCATCATCATGCAACACAAGCACGGGCCACTCGGAAAAAACCGGTTCGCGCGCCAGGCGCGCTGCCTGCTGCGGGTCCTCTGAGTAAGCTACGCCTTCCACCACAAGGCACCCGGCGCAAAACACTTCCGCCTGAGTCACTCCGTGGGGCAGCTCGCCACGAAACTCCCGGGGCAGGTCGCGGATGGCCTCACCTAATCCAAGCATGATCGCCTTGCTACCCTCGTTTACCTTGCCGCTTGTATAGTCGAGCGTATCCATCGAGACATTGGAAAAAACAAACAGATCATTTTCCGGGGCGAAGCGGGCGAGCACATGTTCGAACAGTCGGGGAAAGTCATGAAGATCTTGTGGCGTATCGGTGAGGATCAGGAATTTTGTCAGCGAAAGTTGTCCTTCGCCCAGAATACGAAATCCGGAAACCATCGCCTCGCGCCCATACCGTTCGCGTACGACGGCTGAGCACAATGAATGAAACCCTGTCTCACCATAGGTCCACAAGTCGCGCACACCCGGCATCACTAAAGGAAACAATGGCGTCAACAAGTGCTGCAGGTAGTCGCCGATGAAGAAATCCTCCTGACGTGGTTTACCAACCACGGTCGCGGGATAGATGGCATCACGCCGATGAAAGACTGCTTCGACGTGGAAAATCGGATAGTCGTGTTGCAAAGAGTAATAACCGTAATGATCGCCGAATGGTCCTTCAGGCCTGCGCTCGTTTGGTGGTGCAAAACCGACAAGCGCGAATTCCGCCTCCGCCGCCAGTCGATGCTCGCCACCTAATGGGTTCTTTGTCATCCTGAGCTTTTCCCCGGCGAGCAGCGACCCCAAAACCAACTCGGGGACATCCTCCGGCAAGGGAGCAATTGCCGCCAGAATAAGTGCCGGCGGACCACCGAGGAACACCGTGACTGGTAGGCTCTGGCCAAGCGCCTCTGCTTCCTTATAGTGAAAGCCGCCCCCCTTTTGAATCTGCCAGTGGAGGCCCGTAGACCGCGCGTCATAAACCTGCAGGCGATAAATTCCGAGGTTGTGTTTCTTTGTGAGGGGATTCTCGGTGTAGACCAGAGGAAGGGTAATGAAGGGTCCCCCATCCTCCTGCCAGGTTGTCAGCACAGGTAATTCATTCAACCGCGCAGGACGGTCGACCTCTTCGGCTACCGGGGCGCGATTTGTGTTTCTTGTTCCCAGCTTCAGCGCCTGGAGTGCGAGTGAGCGGTGCTTCCACAGCTCCGCGCCGCGCGGGGGCAGTAGCGACTCGGCTACGTGTACCATCTCGCGGACCAGGGCTTCCGGCTTTGGACCAAAGGCGAGCTCAATGCGATGTGCCGTTCCGAAAAGGTTTGTAACGACCGGATAGGGGCTCCCTTTCATCTTCTTGAAGAGCAATGCTGGTCCACCTTGCTCAATCACGCGCCGATGGATTTCGGCGACTTCAAGGTATGGATCTACTTCCGGCTCGATTGTGATGATCTCTTTTTCTTTGGTCAGTACATCGAGGAATGTGCGCAGGTTCGGATGCATCTCGCGAGAGGTAGTATAAAGTCTTAGTTGTGAATCCGCACTCCTTAGTAGTTACCTCCGCTTAACTACTAAAGCGTGGCCAAACGATTTACGGAGATGTCTGACTTGGTTTTCCAACGGTGCGGGGACGGTTTGAGACGGGTGACTCCGTTTGCGCGAGACGCGACTCAATTTTGTCGGTCGCAACTTCAGCAGCTTCCGCAACTCCAGCCACAAACGAATCGCGTAGTGGTTTGATCAATTCGAGACTCTCTCCATCGCCGAGTTGCGCCAGCGCTTCCAATAAGCCTACCGTGATCCTGGCCGGGTTATCAGCTTGCTGGAAAAATGGATAAAGGAGGGCCGGACCGTCCAACTGGCTTAGATAGCCCACCGATTGCCCATGTCGTGAGGAATCCAGCTCACGCACAATTCGAAACAGCGCCTCCTGTTTGCCCATGCGATACAAGGCCCAATCAAGCGCCAGGCGAACATTCTTGTTCTTCTCTTGTAGTTGATAACCCTGAACCAGCTTCAGTTGCTCTACCGCCACCAGGCGGGCCAAAGCCTCGGCGGCACTTTGTCTCATAAGGGGATCGGCGTGTCCAAGTTGTCGCGCGAATTCCGAGGAATCGGCCCGGGCGTCAACTCCATCGAGCGGCACAGTACCCGATTGGCCAAATACAAGGATTGGCGTGCAAAGAAGCAGAAGCAAGCAGATACCTGAATGGAGCTTCGTCATAATATAACCCTCAGTTACTCAAGGAGGCCGCGGTCGGCTTACGCAAGGTCGCGTTATTCAAATCGAGTTGCGCAAATGGGATCACTTCGACGTTGGAAAACTGCTTTCGCAATGGCTCTAGAAAGTCTTTGGCGCTGCCAACAATAATGATGTTGGCGTTCTTTACACCAATGCGCGAACTCGCGAACTTCTGAATGTCGGCGGGTGTCACTGACTGAACATTTTGAATGAAGCTATTAACTTCGTTTAGACTTAGTTCGTACAATGCAAGCGAGGCTATTTGTCCGGCGAGACCTTCCGTAGTCTCCAGCGATCGTCCGAAGCCGCCAATCAGTACAGCTTTGCGAGGGACGAGTTCACTCTCGGCTACTGGTTCATTAGAGAGTCGACCGAGTTCGGCGATTAGCAGTGATGCGACTTCGGCGCCTGAAGCGTTTTTCGTTTGGGATGCTGCAATAAATGGCCCCGCCTCGCGCCGGGCGTCGAGCCGGCTGCTAGCGCCATAGCTAAGGCCACGCTTGATGCGAATCTCCTGATTCAAGCGACCTGAATAGCCAGTAAGCACTTGATTGGCAACTATACCGCGGAAGTACTCCGGGTCCGTGCGGCTGATGCCTGGACGGGCGAGCACAACCGCGGCCTGACCTGCATCAGGCATGTCTATTACAACCACACGTTGCTTGTCGTCCGCGCGGACCATTTTCCCAACCATGCCTCTTGCGGGTATAGGCGTGGCAGGTTTCGCCCAATCACCGAACACCTTTTCCGCGAGTTTGAAAGCGTCAGCAGCACTGATATCCCCACTGATGACGAGAACCGCATTATCGGGCCGGTAAAACTTCGAGTGCAGGTCAACAACATCGTCGCGCTTAATCCGAGCAAGGGAGTCGGGCGTCCCGAACAGCGGATGCCCGTAAGCGGCGTCGCCGAAGACCACCCGCGAGGCGACTAGACCGGCGAGCGAACCGGGCTGGCGCAACGTGACACTCAAATTATCAAGGTACTGTTGCCGCAGGCGCTCGATCTCGTCGTCTTTGAAAACCGGATTGCGCGTGATATCGGCAAGTATTACCAACGCGGGTTCGATCCTGGTTGAAAGCACAGTGATCGACGCACGGGAAGCGTCCCAGCCCGCCCCCGAGTTAATCGAACCTCCCAGGGCTTCAATCGCTTGAGCGATCTCTGGAGCAGTGCGGGTCTTGGTACCCTTGGTCAGGAGCGATGCGGTCATATCCGCCAACCCGCTTAACTGGGCAGGGTCTACCTCGGCGCCGTTTTTAACAAGCACCTGCGCTGACAACAGTGGCAGATCATGATCTTCAATTACCACGACGCGCAGGCCATTCTTCAACGTCTGTTCGACGGGCTTCGGAATAGTAACGGAGCGCGGCGCGGCTGGTGGTGGCGGCGTCTCCTGTGGAACTGGCTGACTTCCCTGGCCGAACGCCGTGGTCGTAAGTAAGGCAACACTTATCACTGTCAAATACTTCGTAGTTGAACGGTAATTCAACGTCATTTGCTTGTCCTCTGCTCTTCACTGCCCTTGGAAATCCCGATTACTTTTGCGCCAGCGATTTTTGAGTTGCTAATCGAAACATCGCCACTGGTGCCTTGCGTGGGTTTAATAGAATCCGACTGATAAGTGATAACCACTCTGTTCCTGTCGTTAAAGTGTTTTGTCATAACTCGCTGAACGTCGGCAGCCGTCACCGCCTGTAGTCTTGCTACATCAGTGTTGACGCGGTTTGCATCGCCCAGTAGTACCGCGGCACGTCCGAGCGCATCGGCCTTACCGTTGTTGGTTTCCCGTTCGCGAATTAAGTTAGTCAGCAGTTGGTTTTTAGCTTTCTCAAGTTCTGCCGCCGTTACTGGTTCGTCTTGCATCCGCTTAAGTTCAGAAAGCAAAGAGCGCTCGGCTTCTTGAGGTTTCTTATCGCTCGCCATGATCGCACCGAGGACAAATAATCCCAGATCCTCGCGCAGATCCGCCTGGGCAAACGCCTCCTGCGCTACCTGTTGACGGTATACGAGCGACTGATAAAGCCGCGAAGATTCTCCGCTGGAGAGAATCGACTCCGCGACTCGCAGTGCATAAGCATCGTCCGCTTTTACCGCGGGCGTGAGATACGAAAGCGCGATGGCGGGTAAGGGTACGTTTGGAGCGTACTCATTGACCCGTTTCTCGCCGTTGCGTTCCGGTTCCTTCACTGTTACGCGCGGCAACGGGCGATCTGGCTTAGGCACGCGCGAAAAGTATTTGTCTATCCAGCCGTCGAGTTGTTTTTGATCAAAGTCACCCACTACGATCAGTGTGGCATTGTCAGGACGATAGAAGGTCTCGAAGAAGCTTCTCACATTATCTAGCGTGGCAGCGTCAAGGTCCTCGATACTGCCGATGCCGGGACGCCGGTACGGGTGCAACGTGAAAGAATTCTTCTCAATTGAATAGAAGAAGCGGCCGTACGGCGGCGCCAGAATGCGGGTGCGAAACTCTTCCTTTACGACATCCCGCTCAGACTTGAAATTCTTCTCATTGACGTTAAGTGATCCCATGCGGTCGGCTTCCGCCCAGATCAATGTTTCGAGGTAATTCGATGGCACTACTTCATAGTAGTTAGTGAAGTCGTCCGCCGTGGAGGCGTTGTTGAAACCACCAACATCCTCCGTCAGACGATCCATCATCTCGTCTTTCATGTTCTTCGTGCTCTTGAACATCATGTGCTCAAAGAGGTGCGCGAAGCCGCTGCGGCCTTCCGGATCATCCTTGGATCCGACCTTGTAAAAAACCTGAATCGCCACGGTCGGACTGGAGTGGTCCTCAGCAGTAAGCACTCGCAACCCGTTGGCTAACTCGCGATCGCGGAAGTTAAGGCGCGGCATGGTTACCTGGGCAAACGTAGCGCTCATCAGGCTCGCGCACACGAGCAGAATTCCAATCGACAACAGTACTTTCGATTTACGATACATCGTAGGTAGCTCCAGAATTTCTAATCGTGAATGAGGACTGCTTTGCTCGTGGGATTCGATGATTAAATCCCCGGTCGGTGTTGCTCTTGTTTGGCAGAAGAAACGAATCGGCGATCTTTGTAGATCAGTCATAATCAAGAGGATTGCGGTAGGACTTGTCCTTATCTTTGTCTTTCTCCGCTCTTTTCATAGCGTTCTGAAACTTTTCTTCAAGGATCCGATCGCGGTTTTTCATCGAGTTGAGTTCCTGCGCGAAAATCTGTTCGCGCACCTGCTTCTGCTTGTCCAATCCCTTAACCATCTCGTCAAAGGAAGCTAATGGCTTGGTCTTCTCATCATGAGAAATAAGCGCACCAGTCTCAACATCTACAATCAACGTGGCTTCGCAACATGGGCAGATGATTGTGAATCGAGATGTGTCTACCATGGCTGCCTCCTTAAAAACGACTGCTCGCAAAATTTGGCCGGCACTAGTATAGCACCATGCCTATGACCGCAAAGCCTTAGGCCCAGTCATCTGATTTCGTCAACTTCTAAACGACAATTTGCAGGTTAGGAAGGCGGACCCTGTCCCGCCTCAGCTTGAAAGGTTAATTTGCTGCTGAGTGACTTCAAGCTTGAGGCCGCTTGGCACACAGCAAAAAGGACAGCCCAAGCGGCTGCCCTCCAGTTCCCTGACTAGTGTTTGTTGATGACTATGGTGTCACAGCACGCTTGATCGCGCCGCCGACCTTCTTAGCGCCCGTTGCTGTCTTCCTGCCAACTGTCTTTGCCCCCTGGGCAGTTTTCTCAGCCATAGTCTTTGACCCTTCAGCTGTTTTCTCGCCCACGGTTTTGGCGCCTTCACCTGTCTTTTCGCCGGCCGTCTTCAGCCCTCGGCCCGCTGCCGAGACTCCCTCTACTGTCTTCCCACCGACCCATCCTGCGGCATCAGCAATTGCGTCACCGCTGGCTTCGAGTGCATCGCCAACATCATTAACTTCCTTCTCCTGGCCGCTGGGCGAATAAGCCCGAACCGTACGCCTGCCGTCGCGCGTCGTCACAACCACTCTTGAGACCCGGGGATTGTCGCGAAATACTCTGGTCTCGGTTTTCACGCCGTTGGCATCAGTGCTCGTTGTAATCTCAGATCCGTCGGCCGCTGTGCGCGTTGTGGTGGTGCCGGCCGCGTTTACATTTGTGTTTGCCGCCTGGTCCGCCGTCGTAGCGCAGCCGACCGAAAACATCGCCAGGACCGTCACAGCAAACACAATGAAAAGCTTCTTGCTCATCTGTTCTCCTCCTTCAGTATTCTGACGGTTCTGGATTTCGCAAGAAACGTGCCAGTAAAGTGTCTTTGCGTAATAGGATTTGTTGGGCGCTTACCCCAGGGGATCAGCGTGATTGGCGCATTAGAGTACGTCCAATTCCGAGCGTAGCTCCATTTTAGTACGAAGACAGATCAGATGCCGGTCATAACCGGCTCTGACCAGCTCATCGTAAGCAGACCAAACATCATCAGGTATCTCCTGATGGATTTGAAAATCTTTCTGCGCGTATACCTTGATCCGCTGCAAATCTCCCACCATGATGCCGATCACGTCATCGCTTGAAAGCTCTCGGCTGGCATACGCTTCCAGGTATTCATCGAACGATACTTGCTGTGAAGTAACAATTACCTCTTTCTCCGGCCACAACTTTCTGAACGTAGCAAAGCTCCTGCGCTCCATGTAAGGCTTCTGCACCAGGATGAACTTCTGGGGGTCAAGCTTTTCTCCTCCAACAACTGCCTCGTAAACAAAATGTTTTCACCGGTGTTCGAAGATTTATTCTCGATAAGTATCTTCTCCTCCGGCACACCCATCTTGATTGCAATTGCCGCGAACTGATCCGCCTCCGGCTCGCTCCAGATACTTCTCGTGATCGCTCCCAGACCGCCTGAGAAGATAAGCAAGGGCGCCCATCCCTCGTGAAATAGCTGCGCACCCCTCTCCGCTACCCTTTTATCGTGACTGCAGAGCACGAGGATCGTATCAGCTCTAAAAAGCTGATGATTCATGTGGTGGTAGTGCCAGATCTTTTCGGCGAGACTATGTATACGGTCGTCCATTTCTCAGAAGCGCGAAGCATCATAACTCCTGAGTCGCAAGTAAGGTCTCTAGTCCAATCTGCCGAAGATAAGCCCTATGACAACCACCGCGATAATGACAGCGATGGCAAGGATTCTTCGCCGGTCTTGGTTCCGGCAATTGTTGGCATGAAACAGACCAAGTTTAACATGAAAGATACCCGCGCGAGGGACAAGACTTTCTCTTTCGACATCGATCTCTTCTTCCAATTCTTCAATCTAACTCTGACATACCAATCCAAAGTCTTTCTCTCCGGGCAATCTATGCGGCTGATGCCCTTATGACCACGCAATGAAGTACATGAAAGGGAGGTATCGGCGCGTCCGGTCGGGTGACTTGTTAGACGCGCCTTTGCATCAATTGCGAGGAGGCTTATTCTCTCTGCACTTTGGCATCCCACCTTTTAAAGTAAATGTTCCGGCTGAATTCACTTTGGACAGCCTGCATGACATCTGCGGTGCTCTTCGTTTGCAGCCCTCTCGCACGCCCGCCGGTCAGCACCCGTCCTTCCATGGCAAGCGCGCGTCGCCCGCTTGTGGGATAGGTTGCAATCCTTAATGCACCCCTTGTGTGCCGAATGCCTGTAGTTATGGCGCGGCTTCAGTAGCTTCGGCGTCCGGGCCGGCCTAAATGCTTCTCTTTCTACTCTCTGATGGCTCTTGAGCGCTTCGCGCTCACCCCTCTGATGAATTCCGAGCGCCCGCCTTTCGGTTTTCTGTTGTGTCTTTACTATATCCCTCGCTTGCTTAGCACCCTTCTGCCAAGCGTAATATGTGGGATAATCCCCAAGCACCTGCTTCGTCATGCCTATCCCGAACAGAAGCGCTACCCCAACGGCAAGAACGCCAGCCGTTCGCCTTACAACATTGATTTCAGAACACATGTTTTACCTCCATTCAGTCTCGCAATCCCCCACTACAAAACAGTACATCTGCTCTGCATGGCTTTGCGTACTAAGAAATTTAGCAATCCTTATGCCCTTATCATCATTGCCTTTGCTAAAATCACCACTTAGATAATCGCCCTAACCACAAAGCCGAAGAGGAGGTGCTTTCTCACAGCTTTCATTGCGTGGTGATGTCGATAATAAAGGATGCGCCAGATCACTTTATACAAATGATAGTCAAAGAAACACGAAGATGAAATTTAGATCAATTACTCCTGAAGATTATGAATCTGTTCGCCGGTTTCTATCTGAGCTAGGCTGGCAGGATCGTGTTACTGATTCTGAAAGGTTCAAGAAGATGCTGGAGCATACCAATCGAACCGTCGTAGTGCTTGATGGTTCTCGCATTGTAGGATTTGCCAGGGCCTTATGTGATGAGGTCTCCAATGGTTATATCTCGATGGTTGCTGTAGCCGCTGATAAACGTGGACAGGGCATCGGTCGTGAACTTGTGCAGCAGCTTATCAAAGAAGATACCGGAATCACATGGATGTTACGTGCAGGTCGCGGAAGCAGCGGATTCTGGGAGCGACTTGGTTTCAACTCATCCGAGATTGCAATGGAAAGGGTTCGCACTTGAACCGGATGTTAGGCGCAAGGTTGAGTGCTATTAACGTTCAGAGAAAGGTACTTTTGAATTTAACCTGTAAACCTAATGAGGTCTTGCTATGAACACATTCAAAAACCTTCTCTGGCTTTCAGTGATCCTGTTCTCGCCGGTTCAGCGTGCAGATACTCAAGACAATGGGCAGCCGCAACCTCCGCCAAAATATCGGATGGAGTTGGTCTATATTTTTGACGTAGAAGCTACGGAATTTATCTTCGTCATCGGTTAGTTATCAGCGAAGTAAACATGACGATGCGCTTCAACTACGAGCGAAGCGTTTCAACCTGCGCTTCACCTTGCTTCAGAGTTTTCAATCACTTTTCGGTGCCGACCATCAAACCTGCGATCACAGCTATTGCTGCCGACACGCCTGTTACAAGGATTGACCATCCGCGGCCGCTCAGACCGAGGAGCGCGTACGTTTTCATAACCTGCTATCTGAAATTGCCGGCGAGAATACGGTAGTTATTCTTTCAACTCACATCGTCTCTGACGTCTCAAACCTTTGCCGGCGAATGGCCATTATCC
>Ga0137372_10002022_pt1 | contig 19606 bp, 25 predicted proteins | sample SagtaG_6_FD_104911 | JGI IMG/M metagenome (GOLD analysis project Ga0137372, IMG submission 104911) | Vadose zone soil microbial communities from Sagehorn Ranch, Mendocino, California, USA - Sage1_R_60_16 metaG | ecosystem: Environmental > Terrestrial > Soil > Vadose zone | place: USA...
GCGGCTCGTTCGTACGCGTGGTGCAATCCACTCAGCACCGGGCGCGCGTAGATCGGACCAGTCGCTGGTCGTGGCCTCGGATCCGGCGTCTGCAATCCGAGCGTTCGATGTGGACGATCCTGGTTGTAGTAGGCGACGAACTCGCGGAGGATCAACGACAGGTGGTGTTCATCCAGCACGATAAGGTGGTCCAGGCACTCGCGCCGCAGTGTCCCGATGACACGTTCCACGACCGAGTTCGCTCGAGGTGACCGAACAGGCGTCGCTATGGCGTCGATGCCGATGCGTCGTGCACGCTGACGGAAGTCGCGACCGTAGACTCGATCGCGATCACGTAGCAGATGCCGAGGCTTGTGACCCCATGGCGTCGCCTCGATCACTTGGCGCCACACCCACGCTGCGGTTGGGTTGGCCGTCACGTGGACATGCATCAACTGACGGCGGCCATGGGCGATGAACACCAACACGTACAACGTCTTGAACGTCAGCGTCGGCACGGTCAAAAGATCAGCCGCCCAGAGGTGATACGCGTGGTTGCTCAGAAACGTGCGCCAAGTCTGGCTCGGGGGATGCCATGGTCGATGCCAGCGGTAACGCCGAATCGAGCGATTGCTGACCACGATGCCCAGCTTCAGCAGTTCGCCTCTGACCCGCTCGGTACCCCACAATTGGTTGGCGCGCGACATGGTCGCGATCAGGTCCCGCACCTCGGGGCTGAGATGAGGACGGCCGCCGCGAGAGCGGGACTTCCACCGCCAGAACGAGCGCCAGCCCTGGCGATGCCAGCGCACAACCGTGTCGGGCGTGACGAACGCCAGATGCTCACGCCAGCCGGCACACCACTGGCGCGCCAGAACCCACACGAGCTTGTCCCAGGCGCCGAGCCGAGCACGCGATCGGGTGCGAGTGGGCCGAGTCAAGACGGCGACTTGGTGGCGCAGCAGCAGGTTCTCGAGGACAAGGTCCTGGCGCCCGCGAACCGAGGCAAGGACGGTCGTCAACAGGAGCCAGAGGAGTTCGAGCACATCCTCAGCATCGTCGATCTACGCCGTGCGGGGTTTTGCCTCCGCACAACGGCACGCCGCTGGAGGAGCGGCGGGTTGTCCGGACTTCAAGTGACGGCCGCTGGGTTGGCCCAGTCAATTCCCTCTATGCCTGTGGGCACACCGCTGCGTCGTTGCTCTATGCGCGGAGGCCGGAACTCCGGATTGACGCCGTCCTGGCGCACACGGATCCGGCGTCCACGTGGCGCACCTACACACACCTGTTTCCGAAATGCGTCGCGGTGGCGCGGCGAATCGAGGCGGTGGGTGGAAAGCCTCTAGATGGGTGGTTGCAGACCGTTGGCTATGAGCGCGCTCGGTCCTCGCACTTCTTGATCCCAGCAAGTTCCGAGGTCTGACTGGGGCGGCCCGACGCCGGATGCATCCCCTGCAATGTTGACAGAACGGTTCCGGTTGTCGTCGATAGCCGCTGAATCGCACCGCGCAGTGCGTCGCCGCGCGCACGAGGGCCGCCTCCGCTGTCGCACTCAGCGACCCCTCAGGTCCGCTTCAGTCCCGCTTCAGGTTGCCAGCTCATGCTGCCAGTGTTGGAGGGACGACCAGTCATGATCACCCAACGCCTCACCCTGCGCATTCTCCATTTCGCTCCATCCGACGAGGCGGTGTGCCCGGCGGTGATTGGGGTATATGCAAACCCGTCCACCGAGATAGCCTACGTCCAGGCTGACTGGTCACTTGCTGACACGGCCGGGCTGGTGCGCGTCGACGAACGGGCTCGCTTCGTGCCGGCGTTCCCATCCGCCGCTAGCCGCTCGAGGACCGGCATGCCCCGCATGCACACCGATTCCGACTGACGCCAGCTGACCCGTGTCCACTGCCATTGTCACCGGCGCGTCCAGCGGTATCGGGGCCGCGTTTGCTCGGCGGCTTGCTGCCGATGGATATGGCCTGGTCCTGGTTGCTCGTCGTACAGACCGGCTGGAGGCGCTCGCGGCCGAGGTGGAAGCTGGATCTGGCGCGCGAGCCGAGGTCTTCCAGACCGACCTGGCGGACGCCAGGCAGGTTGACCGTCTGTGCGCGCGCATCGAGGCGCTGCCGGACATCAGCTTCCTGGTCAACGCCGCTGGGTTCGTAACGGCTGGCTCGTTTGTGACAGTCACCGCCGAGCGGCAGCGGGCCATGGTCCAGGTACACGTCGAGGCGCCCGTGCGGCTGTGCCGAGCCGTTCTGCCGCATATGCTCGCGCGCGGACATGGCGCGATCGTCAACGTTTCTTCCATCGGCGGGCTCGTTCCGTCGGGTGGCAACGTCACGTACTCCGGGACCAAGGCCTTTCTGGTCGGCTTCACCAGAGCGCTCGAGTTCGAGCTGCAGTCCACCGGTGTCCGCGTCCAGGTGCTGTGCCCCGGATTCACTCGCACGGGCATCTACGACGGCGAAGAACTGCGGCCGCTTCATATCGCCGAGCACGTACCTGACTGGCTGTGGATGTCTGCCGACCAGGTGGTGGACGCGTCCCTGAGCGCGCTCGCTCGCAAGATGGTGGTCTGCGTACCCGGCTGGCGGAACCGGCTGCTGGTACTAGGCGGTCAGCTCGGGCTCGCATCAGTGTTGTCCGACTTCGCCATGCGTGCCACCGGACTCGATCATTCATTTCGTTCTGCGGGTTCATCCCATGGCTGAAACCGTCTTGGGGGCCTGGTGGGAACGCATAGGTGGACGGCTAGAGCCCCGCCCGATGCCGTACTCGCTCGTCAACTGGCTGGACATTCCCGGGCGGACGCTGGTGGCAGGCGCGCCGCGCATCCTGGCGGAGATGGGCATTAGAGCCGGGCAATGCGTGCTCGAAATCGGGCCCGGCATTGGCTTTTACTCCATCGAAGCCGCGCGTCGGGTTAGCCCGACCGGCCGCCTGGTCTGCATGGATGTACAGCACGCGATGCTGGCCCGCATTCGGGAAAAGCTGGTCGCCGGCAGCGTCGATGCCGCCCTGGTCCAGAGTGATGCCGTTGCGCTGCCGTTCCGTCCGGGCCAGTTCAATCATGTGTTCCTGGTGGGCGTGCTGGGCGAAATCCCGAACCACCCGGCCGCCCTGGCTGAAATCCGGCGCGTCCTCAACCCAGGTGGCCGGCTTTCCGTATCGGAGCAGTTGCCAGACCCTGATCTCATCCCACCCGCCACGCTGCGGCGCGAACTGAGCGCGGCCGGTTTCGTGGAGGAACGAACGCGCGGCTGGGCGATGTACACCTCCACCTGGCGGGTTACGGCTTGAGCACTTGCGCGTCGGCGCGCAGCGCTCGAATGAGCGGAGCCTTGCCGTTGGAGGTGCGTGGCACGGCTCCCACCGTTTCGACAACCAACTCAGGAGCTTGTGCTCCCTGGTGGACCAATGCCGTCTCGAGGGAGGCGCTCAAGGCAGCAGCGTCGAAGCCGTCGCGAGGCTCGGCCACAAGCACGCGTAACTGCTCGGGTTCCTGAATCACCTGCCAGCCGCCCACGGCTAGGCCGTCGAAAACGCGATGGAACACATTCGGATGGACGGACACCAGCCGTCCATCGCAACCCGGCAGGTGCAGCGTGTCCTCGGTGCGGCCCTGGACGGCGTCGATCAGCCGCGTGGCTCGCCCGTCCGGACATAAATCCGCCGATAGGCGCAGGCTGTCGCTCAGCTCGTACCGGATGAGCGGCTGGGTCCTGCTCCACAGGACGGTCAGCAGCACCTTCGCTCCGAACGTGCCTGGCGGAACGGGCTGGTTCGCCTCGTCCACCACCTCAACAATGCTCAGATCTTCGAACAGGTGCAGGCCACGGTGCTGCTGGCACTCGGCGGCCAGGCCCGCGCCTTCGGTGGCCGCGTACTGCTCGAATACAACACCCGTCCCCCAGGCGGCTTCGACACGTCGCCGTGCGTCATGTGTGAGCACCTCGGAGGACACCATGACTGCCCGCGGCCGCACCCGCAGGCGGCCCGCCAATTGCTCGTCGGCGAGCACCCCGGCCATCGACGCATACGCCACCAACAGGTTCGGCGCAAACGCGTTGAGCCGCTCGACGATTGCCGCCAGGGGCGCGATGGCATCCAGGCGCAGGGTGGGTACGAACGGACTCTTCAGCGTGGCGCCGACGCGCGACGACATGTGGGTCGGGTTGGTGGAAGAGACGATGGCCGTCCGCGTGCGATGGGTCAGGCCAGTCGACAAGCCGGCGTAGTCCGGCGCGCGGGCGAACGACGCCAGCACGTGCGCCCATTCGGTGCGGTTGAACAGGAATAGCCCGGGCCGGCCGCTGCTGCCCGACGTGGCCGTCACCCAGTAGCGGCCCAGATACGGCTGCTCATCGCCGCGCGCGAGGTAGACCTCGACGTCTCGTCGACGAACCTGCCGATCTGTAACCACCTCGTCGAAGCGGCTCATCAGGTCTGCTTTCGTGACGACGGGCAGGGCGCTGAACGGCGCGCGTTCCAGCCCTGCATACAGCTCGCGATAGAACGCTGACCGCTCGCGAGCGAACGCCAGCAACTCGGCTAGGCGCGCCTGCTGGTGGCGTTGCAACTCGGCGTCGCTCCAGCGGTCCCGCTGTCGCATGCGCGAGCGCAGCCATAGCAGTTGTCCCAGCAACAGCGTGTCCATGCTCCAAGGGTCCACCCCCAGGCTGAGGGCCACCTGAATTGGGCCTGAGCGGCGGCTGATGGTTGACGCCGTAGGACTCAGCCAACCCTCAGGTGTCCCTCAGGACCGCTTCAGGCTCGTGGCTCAGACTGCAGGCGAAAGGATCACATTGATGCAGAAACTACAACGAACCTGGCTGCTGGTCGTCGCCGTGGCGTTCGTCGCGCTGTTCACGATGCCTCTGTGGGGTGGCGGAATGATGGGCGGCTACGGCTTCGGCATGATGGGCCGCGGCATCTTCGGAGCCGCGCAGGGGTGGGGATGGCTCGGGTTGCTGGGCATGGGACTCGGCATGGTCGTGTTCTGGGGCGCACTGATCGGGGGCGTCGTCCTGCTGGCCCGCCTGCTGAGCGGTCAGACCGCCGACCACGCTGGCGCCGGCACCGATTCCGCCCAGGAGGTACTGAAGCGCCGGTTCGCGGCCGGTGAGATGAGTCAGGCTGACTACGAGCGCATGAGCGCGGTGCTGGAGGGCCAGGCACCGTCGGGCCCACACGCGCGGCCGGCCTGAGCTGCGGGGTGCCGCCTCCGCGATGGGATGCCCGGTCAGCTTCTGTTGAGCTAGCGATTACGTTGGACACTGGTCGCTCGACGTCGACGCGGTATCCGGGACATAGCCTCCGGCACCGCCGGCCGTGACGGGAGGTCTCCCTGCTCCTGCGCGGATGGGCTGGCTCCAAGCCACCGGCAGGTCAGCCGGGCGGCACCCAAGCAGAGCTAAACAACTTCCCCGGATGTTAGATGCTGCACACGCTCCAAAGACGGGAGGACCGCGGGATTGTTCTCGATCGACGCCTACTCGGGACAGGTCTGGTACCACACTCGGCATCGGGCCTCCGTCACTACGTCGGAGAGCTAGAGTGTCCCGAAGGCGAAGCGGGCGGCATAGTCGCACAGAAAGGTGCAAAAACCATGGCAGCGATCGCGATGGTCACCGAAGATCAGGCGAGCGGCAAGGTCGGCGAAATCTACGCCGACATCAAGGCCTCGCTCGGCATTGACTTCGTACCCAACCTGTACAAGGTCATGGCAGTGAAGCCGGAATACCTGGAGGCAAACTGGAACAAGGTCAAGGCGGTAATGGTCACGCCCGGCAAGCTCGACCGCCTGACGAAGGAGATCATCGCGGTCGCCGTCTCGGCCGTAAACGCGTGTGTTTATTGACTCGAGGTGCACACTTCCGCGGTGCGGAAGCTTGGGCTGGACGACGAAGGCATCCTCGAACTCATGGCTGTCGTGGACCTGTTCGCTGGCTTCAACAAGCTGATGGACGGACTCCGCGTCGAGCTGGACGAGAAGCCCTGGTACGGTTGAGCATCGGCGCCGACCGTGCCGTGAGCACGGGCGCACGCTGCGACGCCCGCGCTGGTTGGGCTTAATGCCCGCCGACTCCTGCATCCATGCAGACGCCATAATGCAGCGGTCCGTACTCCTGGCCAGTGACCCGCGTGTGTAGACGAGTCACCCGGCACTTGCTAGTGACCACCACGTTGACACGGAGTCTGCAACCACCTGCCGCATACTGGGCTCTGGATGCACCTTGGTGGAGGGCACATGGTTGCTCGTTGAGTGAGTACTCAATGAACAAGCCGTCACCCACACGCCTTCAACAAGCGGGGGCCCGCAGGGCACAATTGGTCGACACGGCGCTGGAGGTGTTCGCCGCCAGGGCCTCGAGGGCGACCGTCAAGGGACCTCTCCGACGCCGCCGCCGTCCAGGGCCGCGTCAATCACGACTTCCGCTCGAAGGAAGAGCTGCTGCAGGACCCCCTCGAGCGGCACTATTTCTGCCCGAGATCCGCCGCATCACATCAGCCGATCGCGATCGACCGGCGGCCGAGGTGCTACTCGAAGTGGCAGGGGGCTTGCCGGGATGCTGGACCCGAACGGCAAGCTCGTTCAGCTCCTGCTGCGCGAGGCGAGGTCGAACCCGCTGATAGCTGAGCGCATCGACCCCAGGCCCCCCAGGAAGCCTTACGGCTGCTTGCGGAGTACCTCGCGACCCGCGTGGAGGCGGGTGAGCGCTGCCGTGCCCACGACAGCGGGGGCGCCGCGCGGCTTTACGGCGTGCTGGCCGCCACGTGGCCGGGACTCCACCCGAGCCGTTCCTGTCCGCAGCCATCGGCAACGGCACTGGCGTATTCGTTGCATGCCAGGTCCGCCAATCGCAACTCCTGCTCAGCGGGTCCAGGTCGACATTGGGCGGCTCTCGCCCCGCGACCGTCTTCGCAAATGCTGGCGAACCGATTCGGCTGCAGATCATGAATCGAGGCAGTCAGTTCCACATGGACGGTGGTGGCTGGCACCGGCTCGCCATTCCGGAACTTGGCGCCGACGCTAAGGTTGGACCCGGTCGTTGGCCGTGAGTTGTTGCCGGAGGACCGTCATTATGCAAGGGTTTGCCCACAGAACAATTCCAGGCGGTTCCAGGTATTGTCAAGTGGCTGGACAAGGTCTTCTGCGTCACCGGCGGACAGGTTTACCACCGGGCTCTTGACGTGCCACGTCGCTCAAACTGCCTTCGCGAGCGACGGCGTGCCGTTGTCGCTGTCGCAAGCTTCGCAGGATTGTCGTCTCTGGGCCTGATGGCCGTCGTCAATTTCCTGATTGATTCTGATTTCAAGTGGCTAATATTGACGTTTGCCTTGCTATGGGCAGGCGCACTAGCGCTCTTCATCGGCTGCACGTGATCGCTCGGCCAGGGTTGCAAGTTTCAGCTCTTCGTGTGGCCGCGCCCGCCCATCATTGTGATCATCATCAGCGGGCACAGGAGCACGAACGCAAAGGTGAACACAGAATTCAGCTGCAGTCCGAACGCCGTCACCGCCAGGATTGCGGCAAGCGGCGCGATACAGCATGCGAGCATCAGCCACATGTGCCAGCCGGAGCCGTGCTGATGCGTCGAGGGTGCATCGCTGGTGTAATCGGCAGGTGAGTACTGCGTCACAGGAGTATCTCCCTTGGCTGTAGCCGGTGCGCTCGGTTCCAGATCGTCAGTGACCCTCATGACTCGGCGTCCTCAGCGAGCGGAGCATTCGGCTCTGCGTCCGGACTTGCACTTTCAATACCTTCCGGTACCTGGCCCGCATGCATGCTCGCCATAGTGTTGTGCATAGCTTGCATCTGGGAGTTCAGATCCTCTGGCAACTGTGCGTGCCACGCGCTCAGCTGATCCTGCAGATCGTGCGGCATCTGAGCGTACATGGCCGGCAAACTAGTTCCGCCCATCATGCGCATCATGCCAGGCATGCCTTGCCGCTGGTGCCACGCTTGCATCTGCTCGAGAACATCGGCGGGCATTTGCTCGTGGAATTGCTGCATCTGGACGATCTGGTCCTGCGAGACCTGGCCGTGCATGCCGATACCAACGCCATCATGCATTGGCATGGCACCGCCCGACTGAGCGAGCGCGGGAACCGCCGCGAGGATCAAGACGCCACCCACCAAAAGTGCGATTGCGCCGATTGTGTTGCGACTCATACTTTGGCTCCTCATCTATCTGCCCACAGCATCGCGCCGGGTCCTGAAGCGGATCTGAACGCAACCTGAGCGCTACCTGAGGATCGTCAGCGAGCCAGTGGCAGCGTGACCAACACTCGAGTACCGTGACCGGGTTCGCTGGACAGGCTGATGTCGGCCCTATGCTGGTCGGCTATCCACTGCGCGATCGACAGGCCGAGACCCGTGCCGCCTGCGTCGCGCCGCCGAGCTGGGTCCGCGCGAAAGAACCGCTCAAAAACCCGCGGAAGATCCTCTTTGGCGATCCCGATGCCGTCGTCATGGACCTCGAGGGTCACGTTGTTCCCATTTCGCCGCAGCCCGACCGAGACGCTGCCGTCTGGCGCTGTGTACTTCAGGGCGTTGTCGAGCAGGATGAGCGCAAGCTGCTTCAATCGATCCGCATCCCCGGTGACCTCGGAAGGCTCCAGGGCGTCCACCTCAAGACGCTGGCCATTGGCCAGGTGGCGCGCCTCACCCACGGCGTCCAGGAGCACGCGATCCAACTCGACGCGGTCGCGTCGCAAAGGCACACCAGCGTCAGCACGGGCGAGCGCCAGCAGGTCAGCCACGAGCTGGGTGAGGCGTCGCGCCTCGCGACTTGCCTCGTGGATCGCTTCCTGCCGCTCGTCGGCGGACATTTCGCGATGCCGTTCGATGAGCTCCAGATTGCCCTGGATGGCTGTCAGTGGGGCGCGGAGCTCGTGGCTCGCGTCCGCGACAAACTGCTTCTGAGCCTGATAGGCCTGCTCGAGGTTTGCCAACATTACGTTGAAGGTGCGAGCCAGCCGGCCGAGCTCGTCGCGCCGCGGGGACTCTGGAACTCGCTTTAGAAAGTCGCGCGAGCGGGCGATTGCGTCGGCCGAAGCGGTGAGCGCGGATACGGGCTGCAGCGCTCTGCCGGCCAGCAGCACCCCCGCAACGAGCGCAACGCCTGCACCAAAAAGGGCCAGCACAGGCACGAGGCGTCGGAAGACCTCAACCGAGGTGTCAACGCGTTCGAGTGGCAGAGCCGCCACCACGATCCGGCCGTCCCGCAACGGCACGGCGTACAAGCGCCAGCGCGAGTCGTCGCTGGCAGTGGCGAGTCCGAGCGTGCCGCGCGCAGGGGCGTTGCTCATGAATGAGGGGGTCAGCCCGACTAGCGGGTCATATGGTGGGCGTGAAGGTCTGTCCAGCACCTCGCGCGGCGGAACCAGCGGTGCGAGATCAGCATTGGCGGACGCTTCAAGCAACTCAGACGCGGGTCCGTACAGTCGCAGGACTAGACCGGCCGAGTTTGGCGCCGCAATGGTGTCGGACTGGTGAGCACCGCTGGCCGTGTTAGCTGTTTCCAGCTCGTCGACGATGTGGTCGGTCACGCTGACCAGGACATGGTCCATGTCGTCGTAGTGACCGCGTGTGTGCAGTGCGTACGTAAGCAGCGTCACCACGATCACCAGCAACCCGGTCAGTGCCCCGTACCACAGCCCAAGGCGCAGACGGAGTGACACGGTGTTATTCGCGCCGCAGCACGTAACCCGAGCCGCGCAGGGTGTGGATTAGTCGGGGTTCACCCTCCGCCTCGAGCTTCTGGCGAAGCTGCTTGACATACACCTCGACGATATTGGCGTTGCCACCGAAGTCGTAGCCCCAGACGCGCTCCATCAGGAACTCCTTGGGCAACACTCGACGTGGATGCTGCAGAAACTGGTTGAGCAGGTCGTATTCGGTACTGGTCAGGTCGATTCCCCGTTCGCCGCGCGTCGCTTGGCGTGTCCCCGTGTCCAGAGCGAGATCCTCGAAGCGCAGGACCGACGGCTGCTCGGCCTCGCTGCGCCGCAGGTGCGCGCGGACGCGTGCGGCGAGCACGTCAAACCTGAACGGCTTGGTCACGTAGTCGTCGGCGCCGAGTCCAAGGCCCTTGACCTGGTCAGCGGCTGCATCCTTCGCCGTGAGCAGGACGATCGGCAAGTGCCCGTCGGCTGCTCTCAGCCGCTGCAGAACTTGTAAGCCATCCAGGCCGGGCATCATCACGTCCAGGATCACCAGGTCGGGCGGTCGCTCGCGAGCGAGCTCGAGACCCTCGGAGCCAGACGCGGCCACGTCCACGACAAATCCCTCGTAAGACAGCCCTCGCTTGAGGAGGCTCGTCACCGAGGGGTCGTCGTCCACCACGAGGACGCGCTGCATGCTCGAAGTCACGTGTTCACGAGGGAAGTGTCGGAAGCATACTGCTGAGGCTGCATAAGCTCGGTCAACGCGTGCTGGGCTCGCCCGCGTCGAAGCCAACGTCGACAACGCTGGATACGAGGTCGGCCGTTGTAGTGACGCTTGGGTCGAACTGCACGTACGCCGTCTCAGTGGCCAGATTGACGTACGCGTGCACGACCCCGCTCAGTGCGGCCAATGCCTCCTCGACAATCCCAGCGTCCCGATCATGGCGGAGGCCGATGATCTCGAACGTTGTTCGGGCGGTCGTCATAGAGGGGATCGCCTTGCTCACGACGATGCCCGCTACTGCACGCGCAAGGTGCCAACCATCCCGGCCTCCTTGTGGCCTGGAATCGTGCACGCGAATTCGTACGTTCCAGCCTTGGGGATGAACTCGACCATGGCGCGGTCACCCACACTGGCCGTGGCGTGGACCGTTCCCGCGGCCATCGTACCCATGTCGTGGCTGGCCTCCTGGTGGCCGTGCGCATCGGCAGTCTCGCCAGCGCTCAGGCCGGGAATCGTAATGTCGTGCTCGATCGCCCCTTCATTGACGAACACTAACCGCGTCGGCACGCCCGCCCTCAGTGTGAGCTGCTTTTGAGCGTAGGCAATGTCGCGGGCTGTCACCGTCAATTCCTGCGAGCTCGGCGGCGCGGACGTGCATGCAGCGACAATCAGCAGCGCAGCAGTCGCCGACACGGGGACGAGAAACCGAATCATATTGAAGGTACTCCTTGGGGAAATGCAGTGACAGGTGCGGCTTCGCGGCGATGCACCTGCCAGATCAAGTACGTGATCGCGGCCAGGTTCATCGCAAGCCCGAGCCACAACAGTGGCATCTTGTACGCACCGAGCAAGGCCGCCAGACCAGATATGCCCAGGAGTGGCAACACGTCAGTCAGGTGATGGGCACAGCAGGCGAGCATCGCCGCCGCGCTGGTGCTGCTGCTGGCGGCCATTCCTGCTGTGCCGCGGACGTCGGCAAGGCTGCGCGCGCGAAGGCGTGCGTACAGCCCTGCCTGGAGAGCGAACCCGGTCGCGAGCGCCAGCACGAACGGGCGATCTTCCTCGAACTGCTCCAGAGCGTGAGGCCAGCCCTGCGCGAGTGCAATCAACCCCAGATACAAGCCGAGCAGCGCGAGCCCGGCAGCCGGTCCAATCAGCAGCGGACGACCGCTGAGCGCGACAAGACCGGCTCGAACCTGCGCCACGACGCCGCGACGTGGCTCGAAGCTATAGCCGATGTTCTCCACGGCAGCCCGCAATGCCTGCAATGACGTGGTGCCATTGTGCTCTACGGTCGTTTGACCAGTAGCGAGGCTGATGCGTGCTGAACGCACACCTGGCACGCTCACGACGGCCTGCTCAACCCGACGAACGCACGCAGCGCATGTCATTCCGCCGATCGCCAGGTTCACGGTTGCCATGAAAAGACCCGTTCCGGAATGCCGCCCACGTCGCGGATGACGAGCTGGACTGACCCCGTGGCTATCGCAGGTCGTCCGTCTAATAGCACCTGGGGGAAAACCAGCTCGCCCGAACGATGGTGCCCCGCTTTAGGCGCTGCCCAGCTCGTCGGCGCAAGCTCACCTGCCGTCGTACGCAACACCGCCTGGCGCGTAAGGTCGATCGAGTCGAGATCCAGCGAGTGTGTGTCGATCGCGACACCGAACCTGGCGCCCGCGGCCGGTCCCGCCCAGCTCACGGCGACGGTGACCTGTCCCGCTTCGCTGACCTGAACACCGGTGTCGCTGGCGGTCGCGCTCGGCGGCGGACCAACTGGCGCCTGCGTGCAGGCGCTCACCAGAAGCGCCACGACCGCCAGGAGAACTATCAGCGCGTTCGTTCGCGCTCGAGACAAATGTCGTTGCGTGCCCATGCACTCCTCCAGGCGCCAGGATGTCTAGCCGAACGATGACCGACGCGGCTGAATCACCGCTGAAGCAAACCTGAGCGTCGGCTGAAGATCGGTGAGGTCAGGCCTCGCGGCGCAGGAGCAGCGCGTTGGAGACCACGGTGATGCTCGAGGCCGACATTGCCAGCGCTCCGAACTCGGGGCGCAGCATCAGGCCGAGTGACGGATACCGAGCACCGGCGGCAACGGGGATGGCGATCACGTTGTAGATCGCGGCCCAGAACAGGTTCTGCTTCATCTTGCGCACAGTCGCTTTGGACAAGCGGATAGCGGCGAGCACGTCGGCCGGGTCGCTCTTCATCAATACGATGTCGCCGGTTTCGACCGCGACATCGGTTCCGGCGCCGATCGCGATACCAAGGTCTGCTTGCGCGAGTGCGGGGGCGTCGTTTACCCCATCGCCGACCATGGCGGTGAACTTGCCCTCGGCCTGGAGTTGCCTCACGCCCGCGGCTTTGTCCTCGGGCAGCACCTCGGCGAAGACGCGGTCGATGCCAACTTGCTTGGCGACAGCCTCAGCGGTGCGCCGGGTGTCGCCGGTCATCATCACCGGCTCGATGCCAAGTGCCTTGAGGTCAGCGATTGCACGCGCGGCGTTCGGTCGCACGATGTCGGCGGCGGCGATCGCGCCTACAGCACGGCCCTCTAAGGCGACGAGAATGACAGTCTTGCCCTCATCGATAAGTCGATTGGCGGCTTGCTCGAGCGAGCCGAGCGGGACGTCGAACCGCTCGAGGAGACGCGCTGCGCCAACCAGCACCCGCCGGTCGGCAACGGTCGCACGGACACCGTGGCCGGCGATGTTCTCGAATTCGTCTACGGCGAGGTTGTTGGAAAGTCCGCGGTGCTCCAGCTCGTCGAGCACTGACTGCGCCAGCGGGTGGCCGCTGCGGGCCTCGGCAGCGCCAGCCAGGCGCAGCACCTCATCGTCAGATTTGCCGTCCGCGACGACGTCGGTCACGCGCGGCTTGCCTTCCGTGAGCGTGCCAGTCTTGTCGAAGATGATGGCCTCGATCTTTGAGGCCTGCTCGAGCGAGACCGCCTGCTTGAACAGCACGCCGCGTTTGGCCGCCATGTCCGTGGCGACCATTACCGCGGTCGGCGTCGCCGGGCCCAGTGCGTCGGGACACGCGATGACGACGGCGGTGACGGCGAATGTCAAGGCCAGGAGCAGAGGCTCGCGAGCGACGAGCAGCCAGATCAGGAACGTCAGGACGCCCGATCCGACCGCAACCAGCGTCAAATAGTGCGCGGCTCGGTCGGCGAGCCGCTGCGCGGGCGCTTTGCTGTTCTGTGCTGTCTCGACCATGCGAACGATCTGCGCCAAGGCCGTGTCGGCGCCGACTTTTGTGGCACGAAATCGGAGCGAGCCAGCCTGGTTGATCGTGCCAGCGATGACCTGGTCGCCAGAACCCTTTTCGACGGGCAGGCTTTCGCCGGTGACCATGCTCTCGTCGATGCTGCTGCTGCCGTCGGTGACCTCGCCATCGACCGCCGCTTTGTCGCCTGGCTTGAGCACCACCACGTCGCCGACTACAACCTCGGCCACTGGAAGTTCTGTCTGGCGGCCCTCGCGTTCGACCGTCGCGGTTTGCGGCGTCAGGTCCAGCAGCTTTCTCACGGAATCCGACGAGCCGCGGCGCGCCTTCATCTCCATCCAGTGACCGAACAGAAGGAACACCGCCAGCATGACGGCCGCTTCATAGAACGTCTCCTGGCCAGGCGCGAACAGCGTCAGGCCGACGCTGAACAGGTAGGAGGTGAGGATGCCCAGCGAGACGAGCACGCTCATGTTCAGTACGCGGCTCTTGAGCGCGTAGAAGGCGCCGATGTGAAAGACGCTGCTGGTCCACAGCGCCACGGGCGTTGCGAAGGCCAGCATGATCCAATCAGCAGGGATGCCGAATGGCGTCGGCACGGTGCGGCCGCCAAGAAGCAGCATGCCGAGTCCCGAGTAGGCGACGACCGGAATCGACAGCACAAGGCTGATCCAGAAGCGGCGGCGCATGTCGGCTTCCATGTCGGCCGCCATGCTCGGATCGCTCATGTCATGGCCGGTGTCGTGCGCGTGCTGGTGCGAGGAAACGGCCGCGTCGGGCAGCGGCACGGGGCAGCGACTGCCGCAGCACTCGCCGGCCAGCTCCGCCAACTCTGCGACCGAGGTCATGGTTGCCTGGGCGTCGACGTGCGCAACACCCTGCGCCGCGTCAACGTGCACTCGCCGGACGTGCGGGTGGGCGCGCAGACGAGTTTCGACGAGATCGGCGCACTCGCTGCAGCACACACGACCGATCGGCACGCTGAGCGTGTCTATCTTGGTGCCAATTGGTTCGTGGGAGGCAGGAGTGGCTGCCGTGTGAGCATGTGCCATGGGGGGACCAGGTGCCTGAGTGACGCTCAGGCGCTGAGGTAGGCGGACGGATCCGCGAGAAACTGCTTCTTGCAGGCGGGGGCGCAGAACGCGATCCTGCGACCGGCGTACTCGACGGTGTGTCTGGCGGTGGTCGGGTCGACATCCATCAGACACACCGGATCGAGCCGGTCGAGGCCATCAGCCGTGGCTTCGGCGCTGGTCACGAGCGGCTCGTAGTCATGGCTCGGTGGCGGAAGGAAACGCTCGTAGACGTGGGCTCTCAGTCGGTCGGGTGGCGGAAGGATTCGACCGTCGGACAGCATGTTCTCGATCCAGTCGTACACCGCGCAGGCGATATCGAACTGGTTGAGGTCCTTGAGCCAAATAGCACGACCGTGAAGCAGCAGCAGCGCATTGTTGCCGACGGCGCATGGACCAAGGCAGCCCGTAAACGAGAGGTGGACGCGATTGCGAATCTTGCGTCGTTCCCACTCGTCGCCCCACTGAGCCTGCGGATCAAATGGCATGCGGCCTTTCTCGTCCCAACCACAGCAGCAACTGCCATGCTGCTTGGCGCACACGAGCAGCTGCCCTTGGAGCTGGACGATACGGAAGTCCTCGCCGCGCGCGTTCAGCTTGACTGTGGCGAGACGTGGCCCGGCCGCAGGCGGTCGGCCACCCCACGGGTCGCAGGTCGGGCACCCGGTGCCCGCGTGGTGGGGTCCATGCGTGAGATCGCTCATACGAGTGTGCGGCTACATCGAAGGCTTGTAGTTGGGGTCCAGGTACGTCTCAGGCTCCGCCTCGAAGGCCTTCCTACAGCCAGGCGCGCAGAAGTAGTAGGTCTGGCCCTTGTACTCGGCTGTGTGTTTGGCGGTGGCCTCCTCGACGTCCATTCCACAGACGGGATCCTTTGCCATCAGACGACCGACTCCACCGGATAGTCCTCTTCGTTGAGGAGCTCCTTCATCTTGTCGACATTCACCCGTGCGTCGTCGTACTCGACCTTGACCTGTTTCGCGGGGATATCGACGCTCACGCTGCGCACGCCGTCAACCGGTGACAGCGCACCGGTTATAGCGCGCTCGCAGTGCTCGCACGAGATGTCTGGGACGTTCAACGTGACGCTGCTCATTGGGCTGGCTCCCTTATGAAATGGTGATCGTGCCACGCATGCCCGCGGGGTAGTGCCCGGGGACGTGGCAGCCATACTCCGGCGTGCCTGGCTGCTCGAAGGTGTAGACGAGCCGCACCGTCTGGCCAGCTGGCACGTCGATCTGGCCGGGCTCGGCGTGCATTGGCGCCCCACTGGCCATGTCGCGCTCGTGCTCTTGCTGCTTGGCCGGTGTGCCGATGAAGAACTCGTGCGGCATAGCGCGCGGATTGCGGATCTCGAATGCGATTGTCTCACCAGCGCGAACCGAGAGTTGCTCCGGCGTGAAGCGCAGGGCATCAGTTGTATCCACCTGGATGGTGCGGCCGACCGGCTGCCTATTGACCGCCTCCATTGGCATCGGAGTAGGGCTGCCCATTTCGCTGCGCGCGAAGTACAGCGCGGCCGCGCCGACTGCCAAGGCGACCAAAGCGATGCCAACCAGATAGGCGTAATCGGCAATCCGCTCGCGAAGGGACGGATGCAGAAGCGCTTCGGCAGACTCCGGCCGCTTGAAGCGGCGAAGACGCAGGGCGTTGGTGACCACGCTGACGCTGCTCATCGCCATGGCCGCGGCGGCCAGCACGGGGTTGAGCAGCACCGCGAACAACGGCTACAGAAGACCCATCGCCACCGGAATGAGCACCACGTTGTATGCAAACGCCCAGAACAGCCCTTGCTTGATGACGCCAACCGTCTTGCGCGACAGGCCGATGCCGGTCACGATGCTTCTCAAATCAGCGCCGATGAGGGTTATGTCCGAGGCCGCCATGGCCACGTCGGTGCCGGTGCCGATGGCGATGCCGAGGTCGGCCTGGGCGAGCGCAGGTGCGTCGTTGATGCCGTCACCGACCATGGCCACCACTTTGCCGTCCGCCTGAAGCGACTTGATCTTGTCCGACTTCTGGTCGGGCAGGACTTCGGCAAGGATGTGCTCGATGCCTGCCTCACGGGCGATCGCCTGAGCGGTGGCGCGGTTGTCGCCGGTCAGCATCCACACCTCGAGCCCGAGCGCCTTCAGCTGCTCGACGGCGAGTGCCGATTCCGGCCGCAACGTGTCCGCCACGGCGATCAGACCCGCCGGTTCGTCGGCCACCGCGACGTACATGGGCGTGGCGCCCGTTCGGGCGAGCGCTTCGGCCTGCTCGCCAAGTCCATCCACAGCGATGCCGTAGTCCGATAGCAACGCTGCATTGCCGAGCAAGACTTCGCGACCTTCGATACGCGCCTGAATGCCTTTGCCCGCGAACGCCTGGAAGTGCTCCGACTTCGGCAACTCGATGCCGAGCTCACGCGCTCGGTCGAGGATAGCTTCGCCGAGCGGGTGCTCGGAGCCAACCTCCGCGGCCGCCGCGAACCGCAACAGATCCTGCTCTGCAAGTCCGTTCGTTACCACGACCTGTGTGACGGCAGGCTTGCCGCGCGTGAGCGTGCCGGTTTTGTCGAGCACGATGGTGTTGATGCGGCGTGCGCCTTCGAGCGCTTCACCGCCGCGGATCAGGATGCCGTGCTCGGCGGCCTTGCCGGTGCCGACCATGATCGCCGTCGGCGTGGCCAGACCAAGCGCGCACGGGCAGGCGATGATCAGCACCGCGATCGCCGCCTGCAGCGCCAGCGTGAGTCGTGGCTCAGGCCCAAGAATGATCCAGCCGACGAATGTCAGGGCTGACAGGACAAGGATGGCTGGCACGAACACTTCGGAGATGCGGTCAGCCAGGCGCTGCATCGGCGCCTTCGAGCCCTGAGCTTGTTCGACGAGCCGAACAATCTGTGCGAGGGTGGTGTCCTTGCCGACCTTCGTGGCCTTGAAGATGAAGCTGCCGGTCTTGTTCAGCGTGGCGCCGATGACCTGCTCGCCGGGCCCCTTGTCGACGGGCATGCTCTCACCCGTGAGCATGCTTTCATCGAGTGCCGAACGGCCTTCCTCGATCACCCCGTCGACCGGCACCTTCTCGCCCGGGCGCACGCGGATCAGATCGGCCACCTGGACGTCTTGGATCGGCACGTCCTGCTCAACACCGTCGCGGATTACTCGAGCTGTCTTGGCCTGCAGGCCCATCAGCGCCTTGATGGCGGCGCTGGTCTGCTTTTTCGCGCGCGCCTCGAGCCAGCGCCCGAGCAGGATCAGGGCGATGATGATGACTGCCGTCTCAAAATACAGGTGCTGAGGAAAGCCCCAGGTCTGTGACAGCCGCGGCCAGAGCGTGACGAACGCGCTGTAGCCATAGGCCACGCTGGTGCCAACGGCGATCAGCGTGTTCATGTTGGTGCCGCCGTGGCGCGCCGCCGCCCATGCGGCCTGATAGATTGGCGCGCCAGCCCAGAACTGGACAGCCGTCGCCGCGATCAACAGTCAACCGACGGACTTGTCGCGTTGCGCGGCGTGTACGAGTGGCCTGCATATCGCGTCAATTTGTCGCGCTGATAGCTTAAGTGTCCGCCACGCAGGTACGCGCACGCGTTGCCGCGTGCCTCGCCTGCGCAAAAGTGCGAGAGGTTTGCAGGAGTGTGTGGAAACAATCCACCTCGACCGTGATATCTACAATCCGATCGGAGCCCGGCCCAGGCGTCTCTTAGCGGGCGGGCCGATAACTGCAGACCTGGACCCCAGTGGCCGCCGTCTTGGCCGAGATGAGCTCGAACTTACGCAACTCGCCGTCGTTGGGAAACAGGGTCTTGCCACCCCCGAGTGTGATCGGCTCAATCATGAGGACAAGCTCGTCCAGCAGCTCGGCTGTCAGCAACGCACGTACCAGTGTGAGACTGCCATAGACGTAGATGTCGCCGCCAGGCTGGCTACGCAGTGCGGCCACCTCGTGGACGACGTCGGCGCCACGGATAAGCCTGGTTGGATTCCAGGTGAGATCCGCCTCGGAAAGCGTGTCCGACACGACATATTTCTGGACCCGGTTGATCCAATCGGTGAACGGGTCACCACTGCGCTCGGGCCATGCCGCGGCGGACACTTGATACGTACGACGGCCCTGCAGGAGCGCCTCACCTCGGTCGGCGAACTCGCCGATGACTTTGCCCATGACCTCGGGGTCGAAGAACTGGCCCGACCAGCCGCCGTGGCGGAAGCCGCCGCTGGTGTCCTCCTCTGGACCCCCCGGCGCTTGCACAACGCCGTCAAGACTCATGAATTCACTAACAATGACTCGCACGGTTACTTTCTCCATTCGTTGCGATTAGGTTCGGCCTCGATGTATTGATCCCAGACGCGGGGGAGCGCCGAGGACTGAGCAATCGCCCCGACGAGATCGCGCGGCGTCATAGAGCTCGCCATCGGCAGCGACAGTTACCTAAACGTTGAACGCATTTCGCAAACGTGACGCTGATCTTGTGACCCAGCAACTCCATCGCGAAAGGCGCAGTGGAGTCATAATTGGCATGCGGTATTAAACACCTAATTACCCGAGCATCGTCGCGCTCCCAACGATGCTGATGGCGAGCTTTTGAGCGACGATACCCATGGGAACTGGCAACAATATGACACCAATGCACGCTCGAACCGCTCGCGTAACTCACTACGTACTCATCAACATCTTGTGCATGGCCAACGCCCAACCCATGCAACATGTTGCGGCTCACGCCCCTCACGAATAGATGTCTAGCCGCCCAAAAAATAGGCGAGTAGTCTTGTTGCCTGTTGCAGCGGCTCAAGCGGCAGTCGCTGACGGGCTCGCGAGCCGCCGGGATCTCGATGGCCTTCAAACTCATCGAGTCGACAGAGCACCGCTGGCGTGCCGCAATTCCCCTGATCCTCATCTGCCAGTGTGCAGTGGCGCGGCGGGTAGCTGCACCGTGACGCAGAGCCCC
>Ga0137372_10002035_pt1 | contig 19541 bp, 15 predicted proteins | sample SagtaG_6_FD_104911 | JGI IMG/M metagenome (GOLD analysis project Ga0137372, IMG submission 104911) | Vadose zone soil microbial communities from Sagehorn Ranch, Mendocino, California, USA - Sage1_R_60_16 metaG | ecosystem: Environmental > Terrestrial > Soil > Vadose zone | place: USA...
GAACCATGGATCGCTTCAAACATTGAGACATGCTCCCCAATGTTTGCGGAACCTGCCAGTCCCACGGAGCCGGCAATTTGCGCGGCAACGTCAGACAACACATCGCCGTAAAGATTAAGCGTTACCAAGACGTCGAACACCTCGGGTGTGTCTGCAAGTTTCGCGGCGCCAATGTCAACAATCCAATGCTCGTTCTCGAGGTCCGGATATTCCGCCGCGATCTCATTGAAGACTTTGTGAAAAAGGCCGTCGGTGGCCTTCATGATGTTGTCCTTAGTGAAGCAGGTAACCTTCTTGCGGTTGTTCGTCCGCGCATACTCAAAAGCGTAGCGCACGATTTTCTCCGAACCCGGCCGTGAGATCAGCTTCAGGCACTGGACCACCTGCTCGGTTTGGCGATGCTCGATACCGGCATAGAGATCTTCTTCGTTCTCGCGCACGATCACTACATCCATGTTCGGGTGCTTTGTCTCCACAAACGGGTGATAAGAGACACAGGGGCGGACGTTGGCGTATTGGCCAAGGGTTTTGCGCACTGTCACGTTTAAGCTCTTGTAACCGCCTCCCTGTGGCGTGGTAATGGGTGCCTTAAGAAAAACCTTTGTGCGCCGTAGCGAGTCCCAGGCGCTTGGCTCGATCCCAGAACTATTTCCGGCCAGGTAGACTTTCTCGCCAATCTCGATAGTTTCAATCTCCAGGGAAGCGCCGGCTTCTTTAAGAATGTGAAGCGTCGCGGCCATGATTTCCGGCCCGATGCCGTCCCCGTGCGCAACGGTAATAGGAACAGTCTTAGACATATTTTGGATCAAGCCTTTCTAAGTTTAGGATCTTTTGTCAGCTGAGAAGGGAGCAATATTAGCTAAAACTATTGCGGCGGGCAATCACTTAAGACAAGACGGTAGTTCACCGATAACAGACAAGACCTCGCGTACTAATGATCCATTTTCTTTCATACTCATTTCCGCGTAAGAAATTTCAAATATTATTGGTCGAGCAAGCGAGACACGCAGTCCCGTTAGGGACACAATGTTTATAGACTGCACTTCCAAAAAGCCACGCAAGCTCCCTTAGGAGCGGAATGTTTATTCAATGCCGGCGCAAACTAAAAAATAACATTCAGCTCCTGACGGAGCTGATCGTTGCTTCTGTTTCCCTGGCTATAAACATTCGGCTCCTTCGGAGTTAACCAAATTAACCGGAACTAACCAAATTAACCGGGAACTAACTAAATTAACTTTCCCTTACCCTTGCCTACTTCCTTGCGGCGGGTGTGAGCTTGAGTTTCAGTCGTTCGGTGCCGCGCACAGCCTCAACTTCATATTCCTGACCGGCTTTCATTTCGCCCAGGGCATAGGTGTAATCATAAACATTTCGCACGTCGCGGCCGGCCAATTTCACAATCCGATCTCCTGTGGTGAGGCCGGCCTTTGCCGCCGGTGAATCCGCGCGCACGCCGTCGAGCAGCAGACCATCGCCAGAATCAGCGTAGTTGGGAATCGTACCGAGATATACGCGGAAGCCTGTCGAGCGGCCCGTCGATTCGCTTTTGGCAACGGTATAAGTCGGCCGCTGAAGATTGCTGTCAACACTGCGTACTATCTGCGCCACGAAGGAGAGGACCCGCGTTTCGTCTTCGTACCTGATCTTATGAGCAGTATCGGAAGGCTTGTGATAGTCCTCGTGAGTACCGGTCCAGAAAAACAGCACGGGCACCTGTTTGGCGTAGAACGAAGAGTGATCGCTGGGGCCGTAACCGTCTTCGCTAAGTGCCAGGTCAAACGGTTCCCAGTGTTTCATACCGACAACTGTCGATCCGTTGGCGGCCGTGGGATGCACAGCATGACTCCCAGTTGTGGTTACGGACGTTTGCGCTACGGTGGCTCCCGCGGTCGTAACATTCATCGGCTCAGGCGCGTTGGTAGAACCTATCACCTGCCGCCACTCCTGTGCCGTACCGACGCCCCCGACAATCAGCTTGTTCGCTTTCATCCGGCCGATCATGTCCATGTTGATCATTGCCACCGTGTTTACGAGTGGCACGATCGGATGATTGACGTAGTAATTGGAACCCAGTAGCCCTTCTTCCTCGCCACTGAACGCAACGAAAACGATCGTGCGTCGTGGTTTCTGCCCTTGGGCGGCAAAGGCACGCGCAAGCTCAAGCATACCGGCTGTGCCTGAAGCATTATCGTCGGCGCCGTGGTGCACCTCACCCTCCCTTTGAGCAAGGCTCCCCTCACCGCCAAGGCCAAGATGATCATAATGGGCGCCGATTACAATGGCTTCATTCTTCAGCTTTGGATCGGAACCTTCGAGAATGCCGATCACATTGGCAGCGGCAACCTCGAGGCGAACCACATCGACCGACATCGTCATGGTTGTGTTCCTGGCTGCGGCGAAACTGATATTAGTCTGAACCGCAAGACCATCACTCTTCGTCGCCTGCTGAGAAGCTGCCTTACGAATTTGATCCTCGTTTTCTGCTAATGCGGTAAGGCTACCCAAGCCCAGCAGCCGTGCTGCGGCTTGCCGCGAGATACCCACCACCGGCAGGCCGGCATCACCCGCCGTGTTGTCGTAACGAAGTCGCGATAGCCGATCCTCATTGAAGTTCTCCTCGCGAGCAATCACGATCAACGCTCTCGCACCGGCATTGCGCGCGGCAATCGCTTTCCAGCGCACGTCTTCGTAACGCGCAAACTGTCCGTGCGGATTATCGCCGTCAGGAGTTCCTGAAAACGCAATGGCCACCTTTCCGGTAGCGTTCGCCGGCGAATAGTCGTCGTGCTTCAAATCGGTAGCGGTAATTCCATAACCGACCAGGGCCAACGGCAAATCCGCAAGGCGAGCATTCGCTGAAAGGCCAAGCGGCATCCAGTCGTCGCCCACACCCAGGCTTATTGATGAGGCACCTGATGCTCCGGCCGCTTTAGCAGGCCCGGCTTCGGCGATCGAAAAGGCCAATAGATTGTTCTTGCCGAGCTCTACCCCGGCAACATAGGGGAACTGTTGTAAATACCTGGATTGTGCTTCGCCTCTCGTTCTTGCAGCACGATTGTTTTGCATACCTGGCCGTAGCCCTAATCGAGAAAACTCACCCGCGATGTATTGTGCTGCGCCATTTGCTCCCGGCGTTCCAGTCCGCCGGCCTGCAAGCGCGTCTGAAGCGAGATAGGTCACGTGTGCGCGAAGCCGCTCGGCGCTTGGCGGAATCTGAGTTGGTTGCTGGGCTAGTGCGGCAACCGAGATCGCGCTCACCAAGAGAAGAATGAAAGAACGGTGCCGAAGTTTGAAATTCATTTTAGAAACCTTCTCATTAGCACCCAGGTTTAACTGAGTGATTTGTTATGAAACTACAGAGGAAGCATTGAAACTGGATTCTTCACTCCACCCAGTCCGCAATGAAGACATTCGTTTCCCCGCGCGTCTTCGCGTTTCGGTTCGACGCAAAAACCAGTCTCTTGCCATCAGGCGAAAACATTGGGAAGCCGTCAAAGGTATCATTGTCGGTCACGCGCTCGAGGCCGGATCCGTCCACGTTGATCACGTAGAGATCGAAGTCACGACCTTTAGGGTCGTTCATGTTCGAGGCAAAGATAATCCGTTTGCCGTCCGGGAAAAAGTAGGGTGCGAAATTCGCCTTGTTATTACGGGTGACTTGTCGCTTGTTCGATCCATCTGCATTCATCACCCAGATCTCAAGTGTGCTCGGTCGAATCAAGTTTTCCTTCAAGAGGTTGAGGTAATCGGACTTTTCTTTTTCAGTTTGCGGGTGATTGGCGCGAAAGACGATCTGCTTGCCATCCGCTGAAAAGAACGGGCCGCCATCGTAGCCGAGCTGGTCCGTCAAGCGCCGCACGTTTCTGCCGTTTGCATCCATCGTGTAGATGTCCAGATCGCCATCGCGGATCGACGTGAAGACCACCTTTTTGCCATTCGTGGAGATTGTTGCCTCTGCATCGTACCCGGGGCTGTTGGTAAGTTGTTTAAGCTGCGAACCATTCGGGCGAGCAACGAAAATGTCGTAGGTGGGATAGATGGCCCATACGTAGCCCTGGGAAAAGTCTGGGCGCGGTGGGCACTCCTTACCTCCCAGGTGCGTCGACGAGTAGAGAATGTGCCCAAGGTCCGGAAAGAAATACGAACAGGTAGTCCTCCCGGTGCCCGTCGAAATCATGCGCACGTCGGAGCCATCCACGTTCATGGTGTAGATCTGATCGCACTCGTGGCCGTCGCGTGTTGATTGGAAGATGAGTTTCCGTCCGTCCGGAGAGAAATACGCTTCCGCATTCTCGCCGCCAAAGCTTAGTTGTTTGATGTTGCGCAGATGTTTTTCGTTTGGAGGTGAAGGAGCGATATCCACAGCCCCAAGCAGGCTGTCCGCTTGGGGGCCCCGGCTCGATTGAACAGCGTGGGAATTGTCAATTGTTCCCAAAGCCAGCAAAAGAATTGCAATGGCAAGCAGGCAAACTGAAGGTTTCACAAGATTTTAGTCCTATTCTAAAAGAGATAATTGCAGTATTGAACTTACGCACGCGCGGCTGTGGACGCAACTAACCGATCGGCTCTTGCGATTGCGGTGGCCCTGCGCCAGCGGATTACCAACAGTGCGAGCGCCCCGGCAGCGAGCGCAATGCTAATCAGTTGAGAGGTGGAAAGACCAGTTAGCGTCGTCAGTCCCATAATGTCGCCACGCGGATCGTCACGGACAAACTCAATCGCAAATCGAATGACTGAGTAGAAAAGCGCATAGAGGAGGATCACTTGTCCGTCAAACCGTTTGCGTTTGTGCAGCCATAGCAAGAAGAAGAACACAAGCAGCATCGAAAACGACTCATAGAGCTGCGTCGGATGAAGATGCGCGTCAATCGGGACCCCGGTGATCTGATGGCCCCGCTCCGTAAACTGGACTCCCCAGGGCAATGATGTCGGTTTGCCCCAGCAACAGCCGGCGGCAAAACAGCCCTGGCGGCCAAAGAAATTTCCAATCGCAATGCCAGGAGCGCAAACATCAGCCGTTTTCCACCAAGGCAGCTCGTAGCGCTTCATCAGAAAAAATCCTGTCAGCACTGCGCCGATGAGGCCGCCATAGAAAACGCCGCCTGAACGAAGGAAGTCAAGCGAAAGCAACTGTAGCGGATGCTCCCGATACTCGGGTTCGACAAGAAACATCAGGACCTTCGAGCCGATCAGAGACGCCAGCAGCATCCACAGGCTCAGATCGTAGATCCGCTCGCGCGGCAAGCCCACGCTCCCGGCAAGTCTGACGGTGATTAGAATCGCGCTGAGAAATGCGAGCGCCAGAAACACACCGTAGGTGTTGATGGGGAAATTACCGATGCGAAATAGTTCGGGGTACATTAATTGCTGGTCCGTTGTTAGTTGTCCGTTGTCCGTTGAACAATTGGTCTTTAGTCTTTGGTCTTTGGTTTTTGGCCTTTGGTCTTTGAACTTGATCTTTGGATCCGAAAGGCTAATTCCTTAGAACCTAAAGACAAAGTCCCAAGACCCAAAACCAAAGACCAAGACCAATTGATTAACTGTCAACTGACCTCTTTTGTTTCTTTCCCTCAAAAATCAAATCAAAAGCGAGCAACGCTGCTCCAATGCAGATGCTCGCGTCCGCGACATTGAACGTGGGCCAGTGGTAAGAGCCGGCGTGCATTGAGATGAAATCGATTACATAGCCAAGCCTCACACGATCCGTCAGATTTCCCGTAATGCCTGCCAGCAGCAATGCGCATGCGCCCAGGATTCGATCATCACTTCTCGCTATTCGTATAAAGTAGTAAAGCACTGCAAGCGCCGCGGCCATCGCAAGGATCACGAAAAACCAGCGGCCGAAGGAGCCGCCCTCTTGAAGCTGACCGAAGGCAATTCCTCGATTCTCAGTGTAAACAAGATCCAGAAAGCCACTAATGAGCGTTCGATCGTCGCCGAAGCGAAGCACGCGCATTGCCCAGGCCTTGCTTGCTTGGTCAGTCATGTAGATGCCGAAAGCAGCAAGCAGGTAGCCCGCGCGCCAGCCAATGCGAGTTGAAACGCTTTCTGTAAGTTGGACTTCGTTCATTCGTGCTAGCTACTGATCGAAAATTCAGACCACGAGCTTTGATCCTTCATAGCATTTTTGGGTAGTGTCATATTCGAGTTTCATAGAGGACGATCCACGAAATCACACCAACACGAATACTTAGTGAGATTTCGTGTAATTTAGTGGATCGTCTTGCCCGAGTCTCCGCAATGGGGCCGTAGATTCTCAAAAACATCACACTACTCCTTTCCTGACTGCGTTGCGGCGGAGCCGCGAAGAAGCAAGGATCCTGTCGGAACTACGCAACCTCCCCTTCAATTTCTTCCAGAGCTTCAACGCAGCGTTCACAAACATTCGGGTAGCGCGAAGACTCGCCCACGCGAGTTGAGTAGTTCCAACAGCGTTCGCACTTTTGGCCTGCGGCCGGGAAAATCGCTACCTCCACTCCGCTCACGCCTGCTTCCGACTTCAGCACCTCGACCTGCGAGACGATGAACAGGTAACGCAACTGATCGCTGTAACGTTGAAGCAGTTCATAATCTCCGCCCGCAGCCGAAACCTCGACGCGTGCCTCGAGGGAGCTACCAATCTGCTTCGCAATTCTTGATTTCTCCAGGGCGCCCAACACATCTTCACGGATCTCAAACAGCCGCTCCCAACAGGAAAGCAGTTGGGTATCAACCTCCGGTTTAGCTGCCGGGAATGTCATCAGGTGTACCGAGGGGAGTTGTGTGGCAGCGTCCGGCGGCAGGTTTTCCCAGATCTCATCCGCTGTAAACGCAAGGATCGGCGCCAACATCCTCGCCAAAGCCTCAACGATTCTAAAAAGTGCGGTCTGGGCAGAGCGACGCCCTTTATTCCGGGGGGCAAATGTATAGAGCCGGTCCTTGATAATGTCAAAATAGCGGGCTGAAAGTGTTACCGTGCAGAAGTTGTAGAGCGCGTGATAGACCGTGTGAAACTCGTAGGCTTCGTAGGCGTCCCGCACTTTTTCAGTAACAACATGAAGCTCAGCAAGCGCCCAGCGATCGATCTCCAGCAATTCTTCTTCGGCCAGGCTGTCGCGCGTTGGCTCAAACGCATGAAGGTTACCGAGCGCAAAACGCGCAGTGTTGCGCAGCTTGCGATAACCATCTGTAACGCGTTGCAAGATCTCCACGGAACAACGCATGTCGTCGAAATAATTAGACGACGCACACCACAAACGCAGGATCTCGGCACCCGACTCTTTTATGACTTCATCTGGCGGCACTGCATTGCCTGTTGACTTGTGCATCGCCCTGCCTTGCGCATCGACAGTCCAGCCGTGCGTGAGGACAGTCTGATAAGGAGCGGAATCGTGCACAACAAGTCCAACCATCAAAGAAGAGTTGAACCATCCGCGAAATTGATCTCCACCCTCGATGTAGACGTCCGCCGGCCAGCGCAACCCTTCGCGATTCTCCAAAACGGCAACTGAAGATGCGCCGCTATCGAACCAAACATCGAGAATGTCAGATTCCTTGATCCACTCTTGTGCACCACACTGCCTGCACTTGTAACCTTCCGGCAGCAGCTCGCTTGCTGCGCGTGTATGCCAGGCATCGGCTGACTCGCGTTCAAACACGTCGGCGACGTGATCGATTATCTGAGGTTCCGCCACCGCTTCGTTACACTGTGCGCAGTAGAACACGGGAATCGAAACTCCCCAGATGCGCTGGCGCGAAACACACCAATCCGGTCTTCCCTTGAACATATTGCGCATGCGGTCCTCGCCCCACGCCGGGAGCCACTTTACGCTTTGAATTTCGCGCAATGCCGCCTGCCGTAATGAAGTCTCGGAACCTTCTGAGAAGTTCTCGGTAAAGTTACTGCGGTCCCTGCCGTCTTCATCCTGCTCAACCACCGGGCCGCCGGCTCGATCCATCGAGATAAACCACTGCGGGGTCGCACGGAAGATCACGGGGTTTTTGCAGCGCCAGCAATGCGGATAACGGTGCTCATAATTCTCAGTGAACAGCAGGACGCCGCGCTCGCGCATAAAGTCGACTATTCTGGGATTCGCCTCAAAGACGCGCTCGCCGGCAAAGTGCTCGACTTCGGGGGTGAAGCGACCTGAATTGTCTACCGGACAGTAGATCTCCAATCCATAACGCTTGCCGATTACAAAGTCGTCGTGACCATGCCCCGGCGCCGTGTGAACGCAGCCGGTGCCGGCCTTGCTGGTAGCTTGTTTCTCGCGCGCCTCCCTCACGTCCAGCCCCGTTTCAGCGTCAGCCTCTCCGCCCAGCGTGACGTGTTCTCCTACCATCAAGAGCGAAGGTCGATCAAGCCAGGCATGCCAACATTGAAGCCGGTCGAGCTTGGCGCCACGGAATCGCGCGAGAACCCGGGGCTCAGTGCATTTACCACCGCTGTCTCGTTCACCCAGATCACATTTGGTCACAACGGCCTCGAGCAATTCACTGGCAACGATGTAAACCTCATCGCCATGCTCGAAAGCCGAGTATTCAAAATCAGGATGCAAGGCGATTCCCAGGTTGGCCGGGAGTGTCCAGGGTGTCGTGGTCCAGATCAGTACGAAAACTTTTCGACCAGCGAGCACCGGATCGATTAGCGCCGGATCGCTGGTAAGGGGAAACTTGACGTACACAGAAGGGCTAGAATGTTGGTGATATTCCACCTCGGCTTCTGCGAGCGCTGTCTGATCGTGAATGCACCAATAGACCGGTCGCGCTCCCTTGTAAACATAGCCCCGCTCGACAAAGCGGCCGAAGAGACGCGCCGTTTCCGCTTCGTAATGATTAGACATCGTCAAGTAGGGATTTTCCCACTCGCCCAGTATGCCCAGGCGCTGAAAGTCTCTCGTCTGTCGCTTTAAAGCTTCAGCGGCGTGCTCTCGGCAGGCTCGCCGAATGGAGACCGGTGACATGTTGGCCTTTTTAGCGCCCAGTTTGCGGTCCACATACAACTCTATCGGTAGACCGTGGCAGTCATAGCCGGGAACGTAAGGAGCGTCGTAGCCCATCATCGAGCGCGACTTGACGATGAAGTCCTTCAGGATTTTGTTCAGGGCCGTGCCGAGGTGGATATCGGCATTCGCGTAAGGCGGGCCGTCGTGCAGGATAAACTTTTTGGCGCCAGCGCGTTCTTGTCGGAGTAATTCGTAAAGACGGAGTTCCGACCATTTCTTCAAACGCGCAGGTTCGCTTTGCGCGAGATTCGCCTTCTGAGCGAATCCTGTCTTAGGCAAATTAATCGTTTTCTTTAGATCGAGCGGTGTTTCAGTGGACATAAACTTCCATGCGATTCGGAATTATTAATACTAACAGGAGAACTGTTCGCGCGCCAAAACCAGGGAAAACGGATAGTGTACGTTTCAGTATCTATGTCCTTCATTGCGGAGACGCGTGCAAGACGATCGACTAAATTACACGAAACCTCACTATATTCGTGTTGGTTCGAGTGATTTCGTGGATCGTATTCTATGAAACTCCAAAAAATGACACTGCAAAAACAGAGCGCTGAACTCTCACGCAAACAAAAACCCGAACCATGCTCCCGAGGATGCGATGGTTCGGGTCTTCCAAAACTCTTCTTGCCGAGGCGTCAACCGATGAACATCTCATCCTCTCCATAGATCTGATTAACGGGCTTCGGCGCGGGCGCAACAAGAACTTCGAGGCCACGGCGGAAGCCCGCCATAATCGCAGCCATCTCTCGCGCAGGCTCGATCACTCTCGTCTGTATAAACTCAGTCGTCGAAGCCACCTGTTGGTGCGTACGGTCGATCGTCTGGCTAACGAGTGCTACCTTGTCGCGCGCCTTACCAGCGCTCTCGCTAACAAGTTCCTTCAGCTCGCTTACTTCGCTCTTGATAATCGCCAACGAGTCAGAGAGGTGCATCGTGGCGGTGGCAAGATGGGCAGACATCACGTTGAACTGCTCCGCGATCTGCTTTCCCTGCATTGCAATTTGTCTGCCCTGCTCGCTCATTACCGTTACTCGCTCGACGAGCGGCTCTAGCTTCTCTTCAAGCCGTTTTACCGATTTCGCTGCGCGGCTGACAAACACAGCAATCGAAACCATCGCCAGAGCGATGACGATAAACGATAGAGATATGACCACCATCACCCAGAACATCGGATCGTTGGGATTGAACTGTAGCGCAAAAGGCATAAGACAATTTTTGATTTGTGATTGCCGATTTTCAATTTTAGAGAACCCGAGGTGGTCACCAAATCGAAAATCTAAAATCTAAAATCGCAAATCAATCAGTTCGTGTTCTCTTCGTAAGTTGGCGCTGCCTCAATCCTGCCGGACAATTCGGTCTTGCGTTTCTCTTCCTGATAAGCTTTCTTACCGGCATCAATTGCGGCCGTTACTGTTCCGGTTTGGCGGGCTGCTGCCTCGCGCGCAGTGCGGGCCACTTCCCCAACCTTTTCCGAAGCTGTTGAGTAAAGTTCCGAGGCACGTTCACGCGTCGTTTCGTAGTATTCACCGGCGCGCTCGCCGAGTTGCGTAGCTGCTTCGCGCGAACGGTCAATACCTTTGCGCGTCGCGTCAGCAATGTCGCCCCGCAGTTCATGACCGGATTTCGGGGCGAATAGGAGCGCGAGAACGGCGCCAATTCCGCCACCAATCAGCAGGTATGTTAGACGGGTAGATAAGTTATCACTGCTATCTCGCTGATAGTCGTTGCTTCCCATAAGGGATTCCTTTCTTCAGAAGCAAAACCCAGTCGGGTTTCGCAAGTTATTGTGTTCGTAGGGAAATTCCAGCACCGGAATATAGCAAATATGCACGGACCGGCGCAAGAAAGCGACACGGCGAAACGGCGAAACGGCGAATCGGAGACACGGAGAAACGGAGACCAGGAGGCGGCGACAACGGCTCCAATTCTTCGATTCTCCGTGTCTCCCTATCGCTTTGCGGATTAGGCGGCTGTTAAGGGACCGGCTGCCACCAGTTTCTTGAGCTTGGAATCCACCCTTAAATTCAAGCCCTCAAGACTTCTAGCCCCCAGCGAGAGTAAATCTCCCTTTTCTGCAAACACCACTTCATCAATGGTGAAGTGTTACATCTTAGTCCCAAACATCTTCACTACTATTACGCCTGGCGAACTGCGGAATTCCTGCAGCACGTACAACACTTAGCGCGTAATGGCGCTGGAACGTTGATAGTAGCGTCTAGTCGGAACCGCCCCGGTCGCCGTTGTATTGATCGAGCTTGCGGTAGAGCGTCTTTCGGCCGATGCCCAGGGCGCGTGCCGCATGTGACTTATCACCCTTGGTATAGTCGAGAGTTGCCTCAATAGCCTGGCGTTCGATTTCTTCCATTGAAGATGGCACGGTTACCGCAAAGGTCGTAGTGCGTCCTTCGCTGGCTGCATTTGCGCGCTCAACCTTTATCCGATCGCGCTCTTCCAAAACGGTCTTACCTATCGCTTCCGGCAAATCCTCAAGCTCGATCTGCCTGCCAGAGGCGATAATCACTGCCCGCTCGATGGCGTTTTCGAGCTCGCGTATGTTGCCAGGCCATTGATAGGTCATTAAAGCTTGCAGCGCATCCTTGGAAATGCCGGAAATGAAGCGGCCGGTCTTCTGTTTATAGTGTTCGAGAAAATGGATCACGAGGGGATGGATGTCTTCCGGGCGCTCGCGCAGCGGTGGCAAAACTATCGGAAAAACCGATAGGCGATAGTAGAGGTCCCGGCGAAACGTGCCGAGTTCGGTTGCTCGCTCGAGATCAACGTTTGATGCGGCGAGGACACGAACATCGGCCTTCAACACATCGTTCCCACCCACACGTGTGAATTCTCCGTCCTGCAATACGCGCAAGAGCCGGACCTGCGCCGACAAACTCATCTCCCCGACCTCATCCAAAAACAACGTGCCGCCATTGGCTTCTTCAAATCTTCCGCGCCGCCTGGCGCGGGCATCCGTGAACGCTCCCTTTTCGTGTCCAAAAAGCTCCGACTCGAGCAGGGTTTCGGGAATGGCCCCGCAGTTGAGCTTCACGTAAGGATGGTTCTCACGGCCGGAATTGTAGTGAATCAGATTGGCGAGGAGTTCCTTGCCTGTTCCTGACTCTCCTTGAATCAAGACAGTGGTCTGAGTATTTGCCACATTGAGCGCCAGTTCCATCGCCCGGCGAATCACGGGTGTTTGTCCTATGATGCGGTCTTCCCCGTAGCGCTCGTGCAACGCGCTGCGCAGGTACATCACCTCTGCTGAGAGTTGATCGCGTTCGAGCGCTGTACCGATTTGATCGGCGATACCCTCTACCAACGCCACCTCATGATCCTGGAACCCATCGCGCGCCTCACTCCAGACGAGTCCCAGCAAGCCAAACGTTTGTCCGCCGACTCGTACCGGAGCCACAAGCGCCGCGCGGCCTCCCAGTGTCGCGTTGAAAATCAAGCGGAATGGGAACGGCAAATCCGTGTCCAACAGGCGAAACGTCTTCCCTTCGGCCAGCACTGCCATTGCTGCTGGAAACTCTGTCACGTCGAGCGACTGACCGTGTGCATCGATCAAACCTTGAACTGATTCCGTCAGGGCATGAGGCGCGGCTTTGAAGGCCGCAAGGCTGATGCGTCCACCCTTGGGATCGAGGACCCCGAGCGCCGAATAGTCCGCGCCAACCAGGGCAATCGCCCGTTCCAGTACGAGAGAGGACACCTCGCGAAAATCAGAGCGAGCGTTCAGGGCATTCGCAATTCCGAGCAGTGCGCGCTTTGTTTCGGCCTCACGCTCTTTATCCGTGTAAAGGCGCGTATATTGATAACCAACCGCAATTTGCCGAGCGATTGCTTCCAGAAAAGAGACCTCATCGTCGAGCCATACTCGGGTCGTGCGCGTGGTGTGCATTCCCACCAAACCAAGTACGTCATCACCAAGAACAACGGGCACCACCAGCAGTGAGCGCGTTCTTAAGCTTGCTGCGAGAAACCGGACCTTTTGATCAAGGCCAGGCGCGGAAGTGTCATCCAGACGTATCGGTTTGGTTATGTCTACATGTTCCGAAAGCCGCTTGAGATCGAGCGGAATTACCGTTCCCAAACTGGAAGGGACGTCCTCCGATGCGCGCCATTCGTGGCTGATGCTCAACTCGCTGGCGGATGTCAGTTGAATCACGTCGCACCGATCCACGTTCATCATGCGGCCGAGTTCTGAAACGATCACGTTCAGAAATCTTTCGAGGTTGATGGTGGTGGGAAATGCCAGGGCGAGGCGATTGATGATCGACTCGCGCGCCTCGTGCATTTTTATCTTGCGTTCAAGTGAAAGAGATAGTGCAGTGTGTGACATGGCAGGCAGTTCCCGAAGATGCTGTCAGCGCTAAACAGCCAGTTAATTGGCAATAGCATGCGCGGTACTTCAGTTTGCGGATCATAACGAACCGCAGATGAAGTTGCAAAGCAGAGGAAACATTTGTAGGTCAGTTTGTTTTTCGTAACTATCTCATTCACGCCGCGCTTTTAGAGACTGTGTGAAAACGCAAGCTAACGACCTGACAAGGAAGATATGGCTTGCAATACCCCCACGTTGCACGGCCATCAGATGGCTCGTATAATTTGTAGCATGGTCCCTTGGGCCTGGCGGAGTAACGATCTTATGCCCATATATGAATACGAATGTCAGAAGTGTAAATCCCATACCGAGCTCTTTCAAAAAATGAGTGATAAACCGCCCGTCAAGTGTCGCAAGTGCGGCGGGCGTTTGGAAAAGCAGATCTCAGCCTCGGCGATACAATTCAAAGGATCGGGATGGTACGTAACCGATTATGCCGGCAACGGCAGGAAGGCGGCGGAGAAAGCTGAATCTGATGCTGCCTCGGCCGGCGACAAGAAGCCCGACAAGAAATCAAACGACAGCTCCCCGGCAAACAAGAAATCAAATGACGGCTCCCCGGCTAAGAAAACTTCCGAAAAAGCTTCGTCAAAAACTCCCAGTAGTGATTGAAGCGTCATTCGTAGTTAACTGATGTACCAATCCCCCGCTGAAGGCACAGCCAAACCTCAGAAGAGAAAAAGTCGCAGCGGTTTCCTGGCACCGTTCTACCTGCTCGTCATCTTGCTTTTACTAACCGTGTTCTGCGGACTAATCATGGCCCAGGCTGGTCGCCGGCAGCGTAGTGCAAGTGACGGCGGCGTATCAGTCAGCGTTGTTGCGAAGCGTGACGACAAGTCCGCACCACACATAACCAGCAAGCAAGTTGCGCTTTACGACAATGGCGTGGAACAAACCATCAGGAATTTCAGCCCCGATCCTTCGCCGGCGCGGATCGTTCTGCTGGTTGATAATTCGCTCACCGTTAGAGCTGACGTCGAGAAACTCGAACAGGCTGCGCGCGAGTTTGCCTACGAGATCTACGAAGGAGATCAACTGATGATCGTTGGCTTAGACGAGCAGGCTGAGATTGTCGCCGATTGGACGGATAATGCTAAATCCATTGAGGCGTCGCTGAAGGGTTTCAGGAAGAAGGGCCAGCCACATCTTTTCGATGCGCTGAGTGCAGTAATCGATCAAGCCCTGCGCCCGTTGGCCGGACAGAAGCGCGCGATAGTCGTAATTAGCGACGGTCTCGACAGAGGAAGTAAAACCAGTTTCGAAAAGATACTCGCCGATTTGCAGGCGAACGATATTACGGTCTATGCAGTCCAGATTGCCGACCGCACGCGGGGAGCAATCCGCCGCGATGTACCGAAGCCAAAGCAGGTTGTTGAGAAACTCGTTGAGGGTACGGGCGGTCTGGTTTTCCCGATTGACGAGCCAGGTGAAGCTGCGAAAGGCATTTGTGATGAACTGAGAAAGAATCGGTATGTGCTGTCTTATGTGCCTTCAAGTGCTCCCTTCGGAGAGGCCCGGCGACTGCTCGTGGTGGGTGACCCGGGAATTACAATCAGATCGAAGGCGATGCAGCAGCCTAATTGAGTGATGAGTGATGAGTACTGAGTGCCGCGTACTGACTAATCACTTCCGGCGCGAGTAAATGTAGAAAAGCACGGCGATGATAATTAGCACCAGGGTTTCCATGAAGATAAAGAAGCGCGGGATAAAGGTACCATCTTCATCGTGGGCGTCCTGGTAGGCGATCAACGTGCCGAGAGTAATGCCCGCTGCCAGCCAGATAAACTGACGTTTAGCATCCCACACAACCATAACTTCACCGGTAGCCGATTGGTCCTTTTCGAGTTAGCATTAACCGATTGCGAACAGGTTCCCGTCAGAATCGTGCATGGGAGACGAACTTTGATTGCGACTCACGCGTAAAGCTAATGAAGCCGCGCAGCCATGTGACAAAGCGCCCAGGAGAACTCCATGTATTGCCCGAAGTGCAGCCAACAACAGACGTCCGACGAGATGCGCTTCTGTTCGCGTTGCGGATTTCCTTTGGAAGGGGTCACGTTGTTAGTGGACAACGACGGGTTGATTCCGCTCCTGGAGAATGATCCGGGTCAAAAGCCTCATTCGTCGCGAGGCAAAATGATTAGTGAAAGCGCTTATTTGACCCTCATCGCATGGGCGGTAACGTTAATCGCAACAATGGCGTTCAACTTTGGTGGGCGGCTTGAAACTATTGCCAAGATTGCGGCCCTCATATTCTTTTTCGTTGGTCTAATCGGATTGCTAAGGTTCATGTACGCGTTTCTTTTTGTAAGAGAGACTGCGCCGGCGTTATCTCAGCGGGCGACCCCTCCAGGAATCTCAGCAAGCCCGGCTTTAAAAGAATCCACTCGCGCCGCCCTACCTCCTCAGCAAACCGTGCCCGTCAGTGATTACCCTCGTCGGTCGAACACTAAAGAGATGGTGCCGCGACCCAGCGTCACGGAAAACACCACACGACTACTTGAAGACCAACCTGACCGTAAGTGAAGCGGCCGCCGTCATTCGGTTATAACAAGCCAGACAACCAATGCATGATGTTCAGGGCAAGTTGCCTGTTGTCGCTGCCAGGCACGTTCATGCCCATCGGTCTTTTATCGGAGCCTGCCAACTGTGCCGACAACATCCCGGCCTCTCCAAGAACCACCACTCGGCCCTTGCCAAACTTGAAGGCGATGCCCTGAGCGCGTCCCGCAGCCGAAACGTCCGTTTTCGAATCCGGCGTAACCCGGTCTTTCGCAGTGTCTGAAAGCTTCAAGAAGCCGGCACTGCCTTCTGGTCCTTTGAGTGACTGTCCTGTGAAAGTGAACACTCGATTTATTTTTTCCGCGTCATTCCGGCCGCGGCTGATAGGGTGATCGAGCAGGAGTTTGTTCTCAGTTGAGAAGACCAGAAGCGAAGGGTTGGTCGAGTCTTTGAGAGAGTTTTCAGTGTCGAAGGTAAATCCCTTGCTCATCTCCACACCAAAACGCTTAGCCAGGTTTTCGGCCGCTCCGCCAAAAGGTGCGTGATCGGCTATCAGCAGCAGGGCGCCGCCGCCATCACGAACCCAATCGCGCACCGCATCACATTCTTCGTCCTTGAAAGCTGGACTGTCAGCAGCGTCATCGTCCATATCCTCGGCGCCGAGGGCGTTGGCAATCACCAGGATTTTGAATGTGTCCAGCCCCTCTTTTGTAAACGGCTTGCGGCCACGCACCAGGTGGTATCCGTCGTTCACGATCAGATCCGCAAAGGGTTTGTAGCGTCCGGTGGCGGTGTGAAAGTTGTTGTGAGCTTCGTCGAACAGGAGCCTTGGATAGCTCTTCTTGAATGCCGGATGCTCAACCCTTACGTCGAATTCGGGATCGGCCATCTGTTGGGCCGTCGCAACCAGCGGCAAGAGCAGGAGGGCGAAGATGAGCATGGCATAACGGCTATTCATCGTGTTGCTGTCTACTTCTCGAAAGTGTTCCAGCTTCGCCAAACAAATTCTAGTGGCATCAATGAAGAATCCCATTAACACCTGGCTTCAGAGCGGGTGGTGATTCAAGCGTCGGAATCTCACAGTCAGGAAGGTGGACCCTGTCCCCGCGGCAACGTGAATACTCAGTGAGTGATCTTGCAGTTGAATGCCCTCCAAACTTGAGGCGGGGACAGGGTCCACCTTCCTGACTGTGAGATTGCCCACTAGACTTTTAACATCAAGAATTGAGTTTTCACATCTGAAACCAGGACTAATCCGTGTTTCATTTAATAACTCTATAGATGCGCATTGGTTCGCTACTCAAGTTCGGGCGCGGAGCTTCTTCAGTCGTTCTGCCGCAAGCAGCAGTGTTTCGTCCTTCTTGCAGAAGCAGAATCTAACCTGTTGGGCGCCGCGCTCCGGAACACTGTAAAAACTGGACCCGGGCACGCAGGCTACGCCGACTTCCCGTATTAAGTGGCGCGTAAACTCGACGTCGTCAGTGAACCCAAAGGACGAGATGTCGGTCATGACGTAATAGGCCCCGTCGGGACGGAAGGTTTTGAATCCAGCTTTTTGCAGCACCGGCAACAATACATCGCGACGGGCGCGATAATCGGTCTGCAACCGGTCGTAATACTCAGCCGGAAGCGAAAGGGCATAGGCTCCGGCCGCTTGCAGCGGAGCCGCGGCCCCGACGGTCAGAAAATCGTGGACCTTGCGGATACCGCTTGTTATCTCCGGCGGCGCAATACAGTAACCCACGCGCCAGCCCGTGACGGAATAAGTTTTGGACATCGAGTTGACGATCACGGTGCGCTCGCGCATTCCCTCGATCTGGGCCATTGAGATGTGCTCGATCTCGGCCCCTGCGCGCGGGTAGATAATGTGCTCGTAGATTTCGTCCGTAAAACAGAGCGCGTCAAATTGCTGGCAAAGCTTCGCGATGAATTCCATCTCACCACGCGTGAAGACCTTGCCAGTCGGGTTATTTGGATTGCAGATGATGATCGCTTTCGTCTTTGAATTAAACGCGTCGCGTAATTCATCTCCGTCAAAGCTCCAGTCCGGAGCGCGCAGTGGGACATAACGAGGACGCGCATCTGAAAGAATTGCATCAGGTGCGTAATTCTCATAGAAAGGCTCAAAAACGATGACCTCGTCACCCGGGTTGACCGTTGCCATCATCGCGGCAATCATTCCTTCCGTTGAGCCGCAGGTGACGGTTAACTCGGTCTCCGGATCGATCTCCAGCCCCAGGTACCATTTGGTCTTTTTTGCTATCGCCTCTCGAAAATCGCGTGCACCCCAGGTGATTGCGTACTGATTGATATCGTCTGCGATGGCCTTTATCGCCACCTGCTTAATGTCCTCCGGCGCCGCGAAGTCCGGAAAACCCTGTGAGAGGTTCACTGCTCCGTGCTTGAGTGCTTCGCGCGTCATTTCGCGAATGACCGATTCAGTAAAGAGGCTGGCCTTGTGTGAGATATGCCGGTGCTTTGAAATCGCAGGAGTTGTCATGAGTGGTCTGGAAAATGAATTTTGGCAGAGCGTGAGGATGCTCTCACAGATACGCGGTCAGTTCAAACAACCGGCACCAGGTATTGGCATGCTTCGAGTTACTCATATAGGTTCACGGAATGAGCACCGCGCCTGAAGCATCGCGCTTGAGTTGGTCAATGATTGAACGAATCGCAGGGGCGAGGCTGCCGTTTGGAGCAAGCGCCAGATACTGCTCATAAGCTGTTACTGCCGCTTTATAGTTTTGCACTCGCTCGTAGGCCGCGCCAAGCATTTGATAGATTACGGGTTCAGAATCGGAGAGCTGCTCGATAGCCTTGCGATATTCGGCAATCGCTTCTTCATACTGCCCCTTTTCTTCCAACACGCGTGCGAGACCGACATGAGCCTCCGGTTGGAATCCGCGCGCCTCGCGAATTGACCGGCGAAAGGATTTGATAGCGTCGTCCTCGAAGGCAGCTTCGCGTTGCAGGCGTCCTTCCACCGCTGATGCCTCCGGATAAACCGGACGCTGAGCCCTGGCCGCGTCAATCTCGGCAAGACCTTCCTGGTATCGGTTGAGATCGAGTAGTACGCGGGCAAGGCCGACGTGCGCCGCCGGGAATGACGAACGAAGCTTTAAAGCCCGGCGATAAGCGTTAACGGCTTTTTGTCGCGTCGCGTCATCCTTAGCTTGTTCGCGGGCCGTCTCGGCTTCCTGAAAGGCAAGCTCCGCTTCATCGGTAGTCCGCACAAGTCGTACGAGGATGTTGCCGCGTTTCCCGGGCGGCAGCGGGATTGTTGATTCTTTGAATCCGTTTGCCCGCACTCGCAACATGTGGCGCCCCGTTGTCACAGTCGTCAAAGTGAGTTTTCCTGTGGCATCGGTGAGACCGCGGCGGATCTCATCTACCCAGACAATGGCATTGGGTTCGGAGGTAATTGTGATCGTTTTTAGTGCGGAGCCGGTGGTCCTGTGTTGTTGTTGCGACGAAGCGATCTCCCAGGTTAGTAAAAATGCACTGACCAAACCTATCGATAGGAAGAACCTCTTGTTGCTGAAAAACCAGCAAGTAAGAGTTCCTTCTGTGAGAGGCGCGCCTTTGTGCGGGCAGAAATTATCGGTGGCATGGAATTCGCCATCTACTTTGAAAAGAGCCAGCTCGCCACCGTCGGGAATTGGGAGGCTGGCGCA
>Ga0137372_10002060_pt1 | contig 19398 bp, 19 predicted proteins | sample SagtaG_6_FD_104911 | JGI IMG/M metagenome (GOLD analysis project Ga0137372, IMG submission 104911) | Vadose zone soil microbial communities from Sagehorn Ranch, Mendocino, California, USA - Sage1_R_60_16 metaG | ecosystem: Environmental > Terrestrial > Soil > Vadose zone | place: USA...
CCGGTCGAACAGGCGCCGCGCGGCCTCGTTCAGCGCGAACCGTCCAGGCTCCGGCTCCTCGAACACACCCTTGCCCACCAGGTGTCCGAGCACGCTGTGCAGGGCACCGGCGTCGCAGCCGGCCGCACTGGCGAGGCCGCCGATGTCAGTGACACCCGCGGCGATGTGATCGGCGATGTGCAGGGTCGCCACCACATGAACGCACCAGGGGGTCTGCAGGTCGGTCAGCGCGGACAAGTCGATGCTGTCTGAGTTCGGCACGGACACACCCTAGGCGCCGAACGAGACCAGGTGCTTGGAGAAAAGGTCAGCCGACAGCGGCGGGCAGCGGCACATGGTTCCGCTCGCTGCCCACTGCCGCCAGGTAGGCGCCCGGCGTGGTCCCGGTCAACGCCCGAAAGTCGTTGATCAGGTGTGCCTGGTCGAAGAACCCATGCGTCACGGCGACCTCGGCCCAGTCCGTCGCCCCGTTCTGATGAACGTCCGCGAGCAGCCGCTGGAGGCGGCGCAGCCGGGAGAACCGCTTGGGGGCCAGTCCGACCTGCTCACCGAAGCGACGCACGAGCTGCTTCGGCGACAACCCGAGCCGGTCCGTAATCTCAGACACCGAGACACCATGGTCGAACGCCCCGGCCGCGCAGGCGACCACCGGACCCGCTCCAGCAGCCATGCGACGTGGTCGAGAAGGACGGTCTCGATCACCCGCAGCCTGTCCACAGGGTCCGCCGCCGCACACAGCCGTTCGCGGTCGCCTTGACCGGGCCCGCCCGCACCCGCCCGGTCCGCTGCCTGTCCAGGACACTGATCTGGAGAGGCTGCGGTGCCGAACCGAACCGGTGGCTCGTGGGTGCGCCGGCGGTCGGGTGAGGCGTTGCCCGGCGGCCGGTCGGAGGTCAGGGCCTGCCTCGACGCGGCGCCGGCCCCGGTCCAGGGACTGCCGGTCTTATCGTTCGCACGGCAGCGAAGTCATCCTCGAGATGAGGGGAGGGAGAAGGTCGTGGTCGAGGCGTTACGCACTCCGGAGGATCGCTTCCGCGGCCTGCCGGGCTGGGACCATCCGCCGTCGTACGTCGAGGACCTGCCCGGCTACCAGGGGCTGCGGGCGCACTACGTCGACCTTGGGCCGCGCGACGCGGTGGACACCTATCTGCTGCTGCATGGTGAGCCGACCTGGGGGTACCTGTACCGGAAGATGATCCCGGTCTTCCTGGCGGCGGGAGGGCGGATCGTCGCGCCGGACTTCTTCGGCTTCGGCCGGTCGGACAAGCCGGTCGAGCAGTCCGTGTACGGCTTCGACTTCCACCGCGACTACCTGCTGCGGCTGGTGGAACGCCTCGACCTGACCAACATCACCCTGGTCGTGCAGGACTGGGGCGGTCTGCTCGGACTGACGCTGCCGATGGACTCCGGGTTCGCCCCGCGGCTGTCCCGGCTGCTGGCGATGAACACCGCACTCGCCGTGGGCATCTCAGCGGGTAAGGGCTTCGAGGATTGGCGGGCCTACGTCGCGGCCCATCCGGACCTGGCCGTCGGCGCCCTGCTCAAGCGGAGTGTGCCGACGCTGAGCGAGGCTGAGGCGGCGGCATACGACGCTCCGTTCCCCGACGCCTCGTACAAGGCCGGAGTCCGAGCCTTCCCGCAGCTGGTGATGACCGAGCCGGACATGCCCGGCGTCGAGGTCTCGCGAGCCGCGGAGCGATTCTGGTCCGAGTGGGACGGGCCGAGCTTCCTCGCCGTCGGCGCCAAGGACCCGGTACTCGGCGTGCCGGCGATGAACAGACTGCACCGCACCATCCGCGGAGCCCAGCCGCCGCTGGTGCTCACCGACGCCGGCCACTTCGTACAGGAACACGGCGACATCGTCGCCCGAGCCGCCCTCGCCTCCTTCAGCCGAGCGGCCCGCACCTGACACCAGGCGCCGTTCCCACCGGTCCCACCGCGCCGGGCTGCGTGCGAGCGCCAGCCGTGGCTAGCGCGCCAGACGCCTTGATCAACCAACCTCTTCTATGGCTTGCGCCGGGCGGCTTTGGCAGGCTCGGTTGTGGTAGCGGCCGGCGGGACAGCACTCTTCTCTTCGGGCGCGGCTGAACCGAGTTCGCTCGTCGGCACCGCGGACCCGTTCGTACCCCAAGGGCTGTGGAGGACCGGCCGTCGACCGATGGGCACGGCTCCGGGGTGTCAGCTTGCGGTCTGCAGCCGGCTGCTTGCTTACGGGTTGCGTCCTTTACGGCGCGTGCCGGCTACCGGCCCGGCGGCGTAGCAGGAACGCGCTGACCAGTCCGACCAGGCTGCCGGCCAGGGCGAGCCAGCCACCGGCCCGCAGGTCGGAGTACGGCAGGTCGGTGGGGTCGTAGGTTCGACCGGGCGGTCGCCGAGGCGACCGAACGTGTCTACAGCCGCGGAGTGCTGGCCCGGTTCGGCCGCCCGCCGGAGGCGGTGGCCCGGGTCATCGGCCACGCGCTGACCGCGCCCCGGCCACGGTCCCGTTACCGGGTCACCACCTCCGCCCGGGCATTGATCACCGCCCGGAGACTGCTGCCCGACCGCGGCTGGGACGCTCTGATGCGCGCCCAGTTCCCACAGCCTGGTCCCAGCTGACCAGCCCATCCCCGCTCACCGCCGGGCAGCTCGGCACACCGCCGCCCGCTTCACCGGCCCACCCGCTGATACGGCGGTGACATCGCCGGGCGCGAACGGATCAGCGTCGACGATGACCACGCCGGTCCACCCCAGCGCCAATCTGGCGGAGGACACCGCCGCGACGACACATGATCGAACGTCCGACTCTGGCTGATATGCAGGTGATCGTGAGGCACCTCGCGGTCGTCGTGGCCGGCACGGCCGTCGCTGTCGCGTGCGCCTCGACCGCGGCCTCGACCGCGGCGCGTGCTGACGGGGGGTCTGCTCGGTGTCCGGTTCGGCGACGGCACGCAGGGCGACGTACGACGCACCGCGCGACCACCCGATGCCGTCGGCGACGCCCTGGGCGAACCACTGGCGTTCAACGCCGGCCTTATCGCGTGAGAGCCGCTCAACCAGGTCGCCGAGTGCCGCAGCGTCTCTCGGGGTCTCCTCCAGACACCGCACCTCGCAGTCCAACGCCTCCTGGCACGCGACAGCAGCACCGCCGGTTGGCGCAGGTATCAACTCGAACCCCGGCTTCGACTCGGCAGCCGCGCTCGGCGCAGGCCGACCACGACGTTCCCTTAGCCGGCGCTTCCCCCGTCGCAGACGCAGAACTCGTTGCCCTCGGGATCGACCATGATCATCCAACGCCGGCCGTGCTCAGTCCGGGCCTGTTCTTCGAGGCAGCGGGCACCTATCCCCTTGAGCCTTTCGACCTCAGCATCGACATCGGTGGTCTCGATATCGAGGTGCATGCGGTTCTTGGCGACGTTGGGTTCGCTGCCTTGTTGGAGCAGGACCTTGGGCAGTGCGCCTGACGGCGACGCCAGCAGAACGTAGTTGCCCGCGGCTCCGAGCCGCTTGACACCGAGCGCCTGCTCCCAGAACTCGGCGAGGGCTCCAGGGTCGGCGCCGGGCCGAGGAACGCGAAGATCTTCTTGCCGATCTTCGCCGACCACGTCGCCTTCCCACGGTTCGTCCTGCCACGCGCCGGCCTTGGCCAGGGAGTAGGCCAGCAACTGGTCTGGGTCATCGCCGCTCCTCTCCGCCCCGGGGTCATAGCATGGTGTGGCCGTCCGGGTATGTCGGCTGGCCGGTTGCCGGGGGTCGGGGCAGAGGCGGTGACGGCGGGCCGAGTCCTTCGCCGCGTCGACTTGAGCCTGCACCCCGCCAGCGGGTGTTCGTCGGGCTGTACGCGCTGGCCGCGGCCGGCGGGTCGCTGGCGTGGTCCGGCTCGGGCAGACACTGCGTCAGGCCGGCATTCGACGCGTTCGCCGCCGCCGGCCTCGTGACGTGGCGTGAGGACTCGGATAACTGGCGGTGATCTCAGCCCGTTCACCGAGCAAGGTGGCGCGCCTGGGTAGCCCGCCACGATGGTGAGCCGCGGGGGCGACGTCTTGCGGCCACGACCCCAGTCCGAAACTCCGCGGGCCCGCCGGCGGCGGTCACCGTGTTGACCCGCTACGTTCGGCCGGCTGCCCAATCCGGACCACTGGTCGCGCCGGTGCTGCCACGCTGGGCGCGGTGCGGCGGACCAGACCCGCCGCGCCCCGGGAAATCCACTGTGCCCGCCGCAGCACACGCAAGGAGGATCGCCATGGAGCAGCCGACGACGGTGACCGAAGTGCAGGACCGCATCGCGGAGATGACCGCGCTCTTGCACCGGCTCGGCGAGCAGCCTGAGGTGATCGCAGAACTCGACGCCGCCCTAGATGCGCGCGACCTCGACCGGTTCCGAAACGGGCTCGAGCTGGGTGGGATCAAACCGCCGGGCGACCCCCGCCATGCCGATGTCAGCTCGGCGGCCAGGGCACGATCGGCTTGCCGATCTCCCACTCGTGACCGAATGGATCAACGACGCGGCCGATCCGCCAGCCGTGCTCATCGCCGACCGGGGACAACTCAGCAGCGCCAGCAGCGACGGCCCTCGTCAGCACGGCATCGGGGTCCTCGACGACGAGCAGTGTCCGGCTCGTGCCACCGCCGATCGCTTTCGGACTGAACCGCCCTGTGCCGGGCCCCGTCGAAGCCACCCAGAACACCGCGTTTCCGATGGCCAGCTGCGCGACGATCTCCTCACCATCGCCCACCCGGTGGAGCACCGTCGCGCCGAACGCGTCAGCGTAGAACGCGACCGCCTGGCCGGCGTGGTCGACCCACAACTCCGGCTGAATACTCGTCACCGGGCAACTCTCCCAGCGCCACCCCCGGCACGGAAAGGCCCGGCGGCCGGCAGCCCCTGCATCATGATCAAGGACGCGCTCCTGCCGCGGAGAACGGGTGCAGGCTGTCGTTGGCGCGCCTGCTCGCGGAGGCAGGCCCGGCTCGGGTGGTCGCGAACGGTGATGCCGTGCATGCTTCAGGCAGGTCGGCTGCGGCCCGGGGAGGGCGCCGGCGCACCGGCCGAGCGGCGGCCGCGGCTGCGCGCCGGCTCATTCAGCTGTTCCTGGCTCGACCAGCGCCTTCGCGTACGCCGCGAGCGACCGGTTGTAGCGGGTGAGGTGCGGAGCCAGCCCGGCCAGCACGACCGAGCCCGCCTCCCGCTCCCGGCCGGCGCTGGTCAGCGCGAGAGCCAGAAAGGCCCGGACGGCATCGTCGAGGTCGTCGGAACGGGTTCGAGCTGTGGATAACCGGCGTGCGAGTGGGTGAAGCCTTGGTCGTTGTCGGCCCACGAGGACGGATCCGGTCAGGTTGTGCGAGTCCGCTCGGCCAGCCGTACAGCCGCGATCGCCGTGTCGCACGGCGACGCGTACGCGGCCCGACCGTTGCGAAGCACCGTTGTCGTACACCCACGACGCGTCCTCGTGCCGGAACGGACGCAAGCAGACCCCGCGGGCCAGCCGGCGCCGGCCCAGCCGGTCACCCAGGGTGGCCGCCGGCAGCAGCAGCACGGCCAGCACCAGGGCATAGGCGGCGCTCACCCACTGCAGGTCCGGCAGGCTCGCCCGCAGATCCCGCTGAATCGATGGCAGCGCCACGCTCACCACGGTGACATCGAGCAGCAACATGAACGCCGCCGTGCACACCAGCACCAGCGTCCACCGCTGCCGCGACGACGTCCCCGGGAGTTCAGCCATCTGCCTCACCCCCACGCGGCGGCCGCTGTCATGACGGCTGCGGTCAGCAGGCGTTTCCAGTAAAGCGAGTGCTCACATCACTACTAGTGATAACAGCCGGACATCCACCTGTCGGACATCTACCGTGCCAGACATCCACCTGTCCCGACAGTCCCGTGTGACAGTCCCGATGTGCCGCCATCGAGCCGTCAGACATGCTTGTTAAGAGCGTGTTTGAGATTTTGATCGTTAGCGGCGTATGTCGGCGTGATCTTGCCGGGTTGGCTGGCCAGGGTGGCCGGATGTCTCGTCAGCGGCGGTACGCTCGGACTTGACCGATGAGCAGTGGGCGGTCGTGGAGCGGTTGCCGCCGCCGCCGACCCGGCACCCGCGGGGCGGGCGGCGGGAGAAGCATCCGCGCCGGTCGATTGTCGACGCGATCCTCTACGTCGTGCGGAGCGGGTGTTCGTGGCGGCAGCTGCCGGCGGACTTCCCGCCGTGGCAGACGGTGTACTGGTACTTCGTGCGGTGGGAGGAGCAGCCGGCGACCGCGGCGGTGCTGGACGCGCTGCGGTCCCAGCTGCGGGGCCGGCGAAGGACGGGATCCCGAGCCCACGGCCGGGATCATCGACTCCCAGTCGGTGAAGGGCGCCGACACGGTCGCCCGGGAGTCCCGCGGCTACGACGCGGGAGAGAAAGTCAACGGGCGTAAGCGGTTCATCGTGACCGACACCCTCGGCCTGCTGGTGGTCATGGTCTGCGCGGCCAACGTGCACGACCGCGACGGCGGCCGGCGGGTGCTCATCCGGCTGACCGACCACCGGCGGCGTACCCGACACATCTTCGCCGACGCCGGGTTCGCCGGCCGGGCTGGTCGACTGGGCCGCCGAGATCCTACGGATGACGGTCGAGGTCGTCCGCAAGGCCGAAGGACAGCGCGGGTTCTCCGCCCTACCCCGACGGTGGGCTGTGGAGCGCACCCTGGCCTGGATCACCGCCCGCCGCCGCCTGGCCAGAGACTACGAGCGCCACCCGGCGAACTCCGAAGCGATGATCCGCTGGGCAGTGATCAACACCATGATTCGGCGGGTCACCCGCGGCCACCCCGCCACACGTCCCGGCCGCCGTCACCTCGAATACCTCGCCTGACCAAGATCTCAAACACGCTTAGGACAAACGGGTCGGGCGGACGGGTCGGCCGGGGCTGGTCCGGATCGATTTCCTCTGCAGTCTCAACCGGTCAACGCACTACGGGGATTTGTTGACGGGCCAGGGATGGTGTTGGCGTGCGAACGTACGGGCTGTCGGAGGCTCAGCAGGATCAGGTGCGGGCGGCGTTACGGACTGGTGAGTCGGTCCGATCCATCGCGCGTCACCAGCAGTCGCCGCTGCATCACGTGCAGCGCTATCTGAGCCAGAACGGCGGGGTGCGCCCATCACCGCGGCGTCGGGCGGTTGGTCATCTGACGGCCGCGGAGCGGGAAGAGGTGTCCCGAGGGCTTGCCGCAGGCGAGTCCTGCCGACGCATGGCGGCCCGCCTGGGCCGGTCGCCCGCCACGATTGGTCGGGAAATTGCACGCAACGGCGGCCGGGACCGGTATCGGGCGCAGGCGGCAGACGAGGCCGCGTTCGATCGAGCGCGGCGGCCGAAACCGTCGCTGCTGGCCCGGTCTGACGACGCACCCTTCCCACGAGGGATCGACCACTGGGTTCACAGGCTTCGCTTTGGGTGCATGCGCGCCGCCCTAGATCTGCCAGCCCGGGAAACCAGGGACCGTGTCCGGGCCGGCATCCTCAACAGCGGTCTTCCCCGGCCGTCTGCGCAGCTGACCATCTCTCTCGTCCCTGCTGCCGTGCCCAGGCTGGGTCACTGGGTCCCGCAGCCGATCTGGCCATCGCGTCGCCATCCTTGCTGCCAACTGGGGCATGGTCATCATTGGCACGACGTTCGACAACGTCACCATTGACACGACCGGCACCTACGGCATCGTCATCGACAACATCACCGGCAGCGCCACCTTCTCCAACACCAAGGTCTCGGGCACCCCGTCCGGCAGCCTCTCCAACTCGACCACCACGTTCACCATCGTCCGAGGCCCTGGCAACTCTGGCTTCTAGCCGCCGGATCCGGACCGGCGGCTCGCCGCGTGCTTTATGCTCGGAGACATGACCATTCAGCGGATGGACAATGTCGCCATAGTCGTCGACGACCTGGACGCGGCTGTCGCGTTCTTCACCGAGCTCGGCATGGAGCTGGAAGGCAAGGGACAGGTCGAAGGCCTTTGGGCGGACCGCACCGTAGGACTCGACGGCGTCCGGAGCGACATCGCGATGATGCGGACCCCGGACGGCCACAGCAAGCTGGAGCTGACCAAGTACCACACCCCCGCGGCGTCCGGCGCCGAGCCGGAGAACCCGCCGCCCAACACGCTGGGCCTGCATCGCGTCATGTTCGCCGTCGACGACATCGACGACACCATCGCCGGCCTGCGCGCCCACGGCGCTGAACTCCTCGGCGAGGTGGCGCAGTACGAGAGCATCTTCCGGCTCTGCTACCTCCGCGGCCCCGCGGGCATCATCGTCGCTCTGGCCGAACAGATCGGCTGACGCGAGCCTGCCGCGCGGCGCGGGTGCAGTCAGCAATGCGCGAGCGGATCGCATGAGCATGTTGATACAACCGTTCTCCGAGCTCGGCGCGACCAACGAAGGTCAGCGTGTGGATGCCGGTCAAGGTTCGCGCGCCGCCACGATCCCCGAACGCACAGACCAGCAGGCCGGACGTCGGCGGCGCGGCCACCGGGGCGGACGGCCACCAGCCTTCGACCCGAACACCTACCGACGCCGCAACGTCGTCGAACGCTGCATCAACCGGCTCAGCAATGGCGCGGCATCGCCACCCGATACGACAAACTCGCCCGCCACTACCAAGCAGCCATCACCCTCGTCAGCACCCTCCTCTTGAGACTCCATGGCATGTCGGTGCGCCACGCGGCAAATGGCCGCAGGGGCATCGAAACCCTGCAGCAGAGCCCGGATGTGGACATCATCCTGATGGACGTCATGATGCCCGAGATGGACGGTCACGCCACCACCGCAGCCATCCGCGGCATGCCCCGCTACAACAAGCTTCCGATCATCATGGTCACTGCCAAGGCCATGGCCGGTGACCGGGAGAAGAGTCTCGCGTCCGGAGCGAGCGACTACGTCACGAAGCCCGTGGCAGAAGACGAGCTCGTCCGTTGTATTGGACGCTGGCTGCTCAACTGATCCACACCGCTACCGTCACTCCACGACCGGTGCCGTTCGGGCCTGCGGACGATTGTCGTCCCGTCCTGGCGGCGGAATCGTGCGGGGGAGAGTCAGGGTGAAGGCCGCTCCTGCGCCTTCTGCGTTGTGCACGGTGATCCAGCCGCCATGCATCGTCGCGTTTTCCTGCGCGATCGCCAGACCGAGACCGCTGCCCTCGGTGTAGGCCCGTGCGCGGTCACCTCGGACGAATCGGTCGAAGATCACGGAGGCGAGATCGGCTGGGACTCCCGGTCCGGAATCGGTGACGGTAACCGTCACCTTCCAGGGGACGGTGCCGTCGATGGTCACGGTTACCGGTGGGGCGCCGTGGTGCTCGGCGTTGACGAGCAGGTTGCGCACGATGGTGTGCACCCTGCGGGCATCACTCTGCATCGTCGTCTCGCCGGCAGAAGCAAGTGTGACCTCGGCGCCGGTCGAGACCAATCCGGCGGCATCGGTCACCAGTTCCGCGAGATCGATGGTCTCGGGCCGGAATTCAGCTACGCCCGCGTCTATGCGGGAGATCTCGAGCAGGTCTTCGACCAGGATGCTGAGCCTGCGGATCTGGGTGCCCAGCAGCTCGACCGAACGGGTTCGATCATGGTGGTGAGGGCTGTCGAGGCTGTCGGTGAGCGCGACGAGCGAGGCCAGCGGCGTGCGCAGATCATGGGCGACGTCGGCGACGAAACGGCGTTGCTGGGCGTCTTTGCGGCGAAGTTCGTCGATGGACTCGCCCAACCGCCCGGCCATGGTGTTGAAGGAGCTGGCGAGTTCGGCGAGCTCGTCATGGCCGTGCACTGGCAGCCTGGTGTCGAGAGCGCCCGTGCCGAGCCGCCTGGCAGCCGAGGCCGCGGTCCGTATCGGGCGCTGGATGCGCCGTGCGGCCAGCAGCGCGATGACGGCTGCTATAGAAGCGACCACGAGGGTCAGCACTGCGAGCTGGGTACGGAGGTTGGCGACCTCGCGGTCCAGTCCACCGGTGCTGTAGAACTCCGCCAGCACGATGTTGGGGGTGATCGTCCCGGCCACCACGAGGTAGGAGCCGTCGTCTCCTTCGTAGTTGTAGGTGATCGCTCGGCCGTTCGCGCTGTTCGCCTGGTCGATCCGGTAGGCCGGGAGTTGGCCGACGCGCCAGCCGGTGTTGCCGGCGACCGGGACGTACCTGGCGTCCCGCAGGACGGATGGGCCTCGGCTGAGGTCAACCAGTGCCCAGGTGAGGCCGAGCCGTCCCCTCATGTAGCTCGCCGCGGAGCGTACCGGGTAGCCGGGCGGGCCGGGCGGGCCGCCCTGGTCCAACGTGCGGTACTGGGCGGCTTGCTCGGCATCGGACCGGAACCCGAGTGTCGCCGAGATGACGAAACGGTCCCTGGCCGAGTTGGCCTGCAGGAGGTAGACCACGACAGCCAGCACGGCGGACGCGCCGACGGTGAGCAGGACGACGGTGATGGCGATCTTGGTGCTCAGGCCGAAGCGCCATCTCACGGTTTGACCATCCGGTAGCCGAGTCCCCGCACCGTGCGCAGCAAGGTCGGGTTGGCCGCGTCCGGTTCGATCTTCGCCCGCAGCCTGGCCACGGCGGCGTCCACCAGCCGGGAGTCGCCGCTGTAGCCGTAGTCCCACACGCGCTGCAGCAGCGTCCGACGGCTCAGCACCTGGCCGAGGTGATCGGTGAACTCGAACAGCAGCCGCAACTCCGTCGGCGTGAGGTGTACCTCCGTTCCCCGATTGGTCACCACGCAGGCCTCACGGTCGACGCCGAGATCGCCGATGGTGAGCACCGGCGCGGAAAGCTCGGACGGCGTAGCGGGCATGGCACGGCGCAGGACGGTCTTCACCCGAGCGTCCAGGACCCGAGGCTGGACCGGCTTGACCACGTAGTCGTCGGCGCCGCCTTCCAACCCGGCGACCACGTCGATCGGATCGCCGCGCGCCGTCAGCAGGATCACCGGGGTGGTGTCGCGGGCGCGGATCCGGCGGCACACCTCGAAGCCGTCGATGCCGGGCAACATCACATCGAGGAGGACGAGGTCCGCGGCGATTCCGTGGTCGTACAACGATTCCAGGGCCTGCTCACCGTCGCCCGTCACGGTGACGGAGTGCCCGAGATCCCGCAGTGCGCGGGACAGCACCTCGGCCAGCACGGCGTCGTCTTCGACCAACAGCAGGTGGAACACCGGTATGTCTCCTTACTCCGGCGATGTCCGGCGAGCCTATCGTGCCGATTACCAATGAGACCCGAAAGTAAGCCGACTGCGATACGGGTCCTGACCTGCACGAACCGCTTACTTTCGGTCGGTCGGTTTGGTAGCTACCGGCACGGTAGGCCGAATCATGTAGCGGTGCCGTGCCGGGGTGGGCTCGGCGTAGCGGCGGCCGCCCGCCGCTGTCCGGGATGTACTCGAAGTGCCACCATTCGTTGTCGTAGATCCGATGGAGTTCGTGGTCCGCGCCGTGCCGTTCCAGCCATCGCGCCCCGGCGTACGGCCGGATGTCCAGCGCTGTTCCTTGGACGTGGCTGGATTCTTCTGGCGGCAGGACGCGCCTGCGCGCCGCCGGCACGGAGCCGGTGCGCCGGATTTCCGCGGAGTACAGCCGGAATTGCTCCCCGGCGTCGCGGTATCCTGAGGTGACGCCGATCAGCTGGCCGTCGCGCCAGAACGCCACCGTGCGGGCGGCGGTGAGGGCCGCTCGAGTCCTGGGAGTGAGCCCGTCCAGGTTCTCACGGGGGAACCGCAGGCCGAGGGCCCACTGACAGGCCAGGTACCTGGCGCGTCCGGGCGCGCGGAGCGCGGCGACCGGCAGCAACAGCACGGCCAGGACGAACGTGGCCGCGTGCAGCAGCCGCTCCCGATGCCCGTCCGGGACCGTACGCGGCGGCGCGACGATGGCCGAGGTCGATTCGCTCATGCCATCGAGGTTCGGTGGTGGGGGTGCCGGCGGTGTCGGGCTTTGATGACCGATTCTCGACAGCGTGTGACAGTTCTGTGCCAACAGCGACGTCCGGCACGATCGACCCCGACGCGGCTGGCCGACCAGGAGCGCCGTCGGATGGTCGTTGTCGCAGAACTATCACACGATTATCGCGCCACGCGGACATCGACCGAGCACGGTAAGGCCCATGCGAAGTCGTTCTCTGCTGATCGGTGCCGTCATCGCGCTGACCGCGACCTTGATCGGCGCCCTGACGGCGCAGGCAATCGTGGGTGGCGCCGGTCGCCGCGGGGTCGAGCTTCGGAGTGCGCCTAGTCGGCACCGAGGAGGAGCTCGAACCGGCGCTGCGGGCGGCGCTGGTCCTGGACGACCGGGTGCTGGTGGAGCAGGTGGTGGTCGGCCGGGAGGTCGACGTCGCGGTGCTCGACGACCCGGACGGCGGGCGCCGGGTGGGGCCGCCGTTGGAAATCCTCGTCAACGACGGCCTGTTCGACACCGCGACCAAGTACGACGGAAGCGCCGCATTCGTGATCCCGGCTCAGCTGACCGAAACCGAGGCCGAGGCGCTGACAGACTCGGCCCTGCGGGTGTACGACGCGCTCGGCTGCCGCGGCATCGCGAGGGTCGACTTTCCTGAGCCTGGACGGGCTGGTGCTCAACGAGGTCAACACGATGCCGGGGATGACCGCCGAGTCCCAGGTGCCCAAGATGTTCGCCGCCGACGGGCTGACCTACCCGGAGTTCCTGGACCGGCTCATCCGGTCGGTGTCGGGGGTCGTCAGGTGAGTGTCTCGAGTGGACGGATCGTCGGCCTCGACGTGTTGCGGGGGATCGCGATCCTGCTCGTGATGCTGCGTCACGCGTTCCCCGACACCTTCCCCGGCGCCGGTGTCGTTGGTTTCGGCTCGGTTGGCTGGTGAGGGTGGGGGGCCGGGGCGGCGGCCGGCTGGGGGCTGCGACATTCCACACGTTCGCCGGCCTGGTCACCGGGTTTGCGGCGCAGACCAGCCGGCGTACGGTGTGCGGGATGCTCGTCGGCGCCGGCCTGTCGCGGGTGTGGCCGCACGACCGGGTGCACTACTTCTTCGCCAAAGCGGCCTGGTCACCCGATCGTCGGGTCCTGGCCGGACTGGTCACCGCGTTGCTGGTGCCGGCCGACCAGCCGGTGCAGCTGATAGTCGACGACACGCTGTTCAAGCGCCGTGGCCGCAAGGTGTGGGCGGCGTCGTGGTCTCATGACGGGGCGGCCAAGACACCGAAGAAGGTCGGCTACGGCAACAAACTGGGTGATCGTCGCCATCGCCGTCACCCTGCCGTTCATCGACCGGCCGGTGGCGCTGCCGGTGGCGGCCCGTCTGGTGCGCAAGAACAGCACATCGGCCTCGCGGCTATGGCTGGCCCGCACCATGGTCGAACAGCTGGCCGCCGCCCGGCCCGGCCGCCGCGTGCACGTGGCCGCGGACGCCGCCTACGCCGGCCGGGGAGCTACGCGACCTGCCAGAGCGCATCACCTGGACCACCCGGCTACGCAAGGACGCCGCCCTGCACGAACTGCCGCCGCCGCGCACCGGAAGGCCCGGCCGGCCGCGCAGCAAAGGCGCCAGGCTTCCGGCACTGGCGACCCTAGCGGTCACCGCCTGCTTCACCCCCGCCACCGTGAGTCCCCGGTGCGTTGTGGCCCGCACGTGCACGCACGCCCCGGCGGTCGATTAGTCCAGCCCACCTTGGACTTGGTCGCGGCGGATGCACGGCAGCTGGCGGTTACAACGTCTCCCCAAAATGGCACCAAGACACGGTCAATGGGCCAGGGGTAACCCTCATGACCGAGGCCGGGTCTAACCGCTGGACCTAGAGGCCCGGCCTGACGGGGCCCTGATACCACACGTGAAGTTCACCCACGCTCTCCTACCTTTGTCGCGCCGGCCGACATCGCCTACGCCGGGGTAGGCGGGCCGCCGCGCCGGCCGTGGCGCCGGCTTGGCCAGCGCACCTGGACGGGTGGTGAGATCGATGGACGTTCGCCTCGTGTCCGACAGAGGTCCGGAGCAGCACGCCGTCGAGGACCTGAAGCAGCTGCTGGACCGTGCGGACGGGTTCCTCTGGTTGGACATTCAAAGCTGCGACGAGCAGGCCACCCGAGTGCTGTCCAAGGTGTTCGGGTTCCACCGCATCGCAGTGCAGTCGTGTGTCCAGCGCAATCATGTGTCCAAAGTTCACATCTACCCAGATCACATATTCGTGGTACTACACGCCCCCCATCTCGGAAAGACCGGCCACGTCCACTACATCGAGCTCGACCAGTTCATCGGACCGAACTACCTGATCACCGTCCACGGCCCGCTCAACCCCGCGGTGGATCCGGAAGTGGCGCTGCGGGAGACCCGGATGGTGCTGCGCCGGATCGAGCAGGGACACCTGCACCCGACCTCGCCCGCCCAACTGTCGTATGCGATCGTGTCCACGGTCACCCGCCGCCAGAACGACTTCATAGCAGACCTGGCGCAAGAGTCCGGACGTCTCGAGAAACGCGTCATGATCGACACGGTCATGGATGATCCTGAGCAGTTCCTCGACGAGCTGTTCCGAACGTGGTACGAACTGCTCGCGGTCCGAACCATGGCGGCGCATAGTTGTGAGACCTTCGGGCGCATTGCCGCCCTCAACCGCTCTCGCCCGGCCGACGCACCCCCACTGGCAGCCGATCTCGCAGACCAGTTCAGCCGAGTCAAGAGCCTGGCCGATGGCCAGCGGGAGTTCCTCCACGGGGTGATCGAGTTCTATCGGACGCGACTCGACACGCAAAGGACCATCTCCGCCGATCAACTGGCCGCAACCGCCGTCCAGCAGAACGATGACATGCGGAAGATCACCGCCTGGGTCGCCATCATCGCCGTTCCGACAGCCGTGACCGGCTTCTTCGGACAAAACATACCGTACCCTGGTTTTGGAGAGCAGGCTGGTTTCATCGCTTCTGCAGCCATCATGGTGGCCATCGCCATCGTGCTCTACGTCATCTTCAAGCGAAAGCAGTGGCTGTAGCCCGGAACTCACCAAGGCAGATTCAACGGCTGTGAACGGCCGCTGCAGAACAGTCGACCTGCCTGCCGCTCCGCGAGTCGGGGCAGGCCGCGAGGGCGCGAGTCAGCTTATAGGCGCCGTGGCGATGCGCCGCCGGCCGGACTCCGGGTCTGCGCGATTGGCCAAGCGGGGCACGGCAGCTGGTACCTCCAGTGCTCGGTGCCGACCCTCGCCGGTCGGCGGGAGCGGGTCCGCCGCGGCGGCTACGGCTCGCGCCGGGCTGCCGAGGACGCCCGGGACGGGCTGCTCGCGCGGTCGTTGGAGGAGCGCAGGACTCAGACCTGGATGGTGATAGGCGCCGTTCGACCAGCCGCGTGACCAACGGCTCGCAACGCCGAGCACCTGCAAACCACAAGGATCCACAGCAGACCAGACGCGGTCGCTCATCCCGGCCGGGCAGCGTCCACCCGGCCGGTGCCTCAGCCTGGGGCCGGTCAGAGCCAGTGGTTGCGTTTGAATGCTCGGTACAGGACCAGCGCGCCGGCCAGGATCACGGCGAGCACCGCGGGGTAGCCGTAGCGCCAGTCGGTTCGGGCATGTACTGGAAGTTCATGCCGTAGATCCCGGCGATGGCGGTGATCGTGGCCAGGATGGCCACCCACGCGGTGATCTTGCGCATGGCCGAGTTCTGCTGGACGGTCAGTTCAGTTGGGCGACATTCGCGCTCAGTGCGTCGGAGAGCAGTTCGTTGAACGAGTCGACCCGCTCGGCGACCCGCAGCAGGTGATCGTGGACGGCTGTCTCGCGCGCAGGCCGAGTCCGACCTGTGCGCCTACCTGAGCTGGTGCGCCGACCGGCGCGTTGATCCGCTGGCCGCGGGTCGGGCGCAGATTGAGCTGTACATCCGGTGGATGCAGGAGGTGTGCGCGGGTTGAAGCCCTCGACGGTGGGCCGGCTGTCGCTGATGGTCGGCTTGTACCGCACTTGCGTGATCGACGGCGTCCTGGCGCGCTCTCCAGCTGACCACGTGCGCCGCCCACCGGTCCCGCAGAGTCGCCGACGCTAGGGCTGACCCGCCTGCAGCGGAGGCGCTGCTGAGCGCGGCTCTTGACGCAACTGGAGGACCTGCCGGCGTCACCGGCACGGCCACCTGCGCCACCGCCAGACACACCAACCCCGCATCCGAGATCGCCTAGCTGACCAATTCGCCGTACGGTCGGCGCGCGGCCGATACCGAACCACGCACGCACCGAGGAGCGGGTATGGATGTGCAGCTGGTGATAGGCGCCGGAGCGATCGGCACCGCCACCGGGCGACTGCTGGCGGACCGTGGCGAGCGCGTCCGGCTGGTCACCCGACGCGGCGGGGGACCTGACCACCCGGCCATCGAGCGGGTCGCCGCGGACGCCTCCGACCCGGATGCGCTGAGCCGGCTCGCCGAGGGCGTCGCGGTGATCTACAGCTGCGCGGGGCCTGCCTACCCCCGGTGGGTCACCGACTGGCCGCCGCTGGCCGCCGCGCTGCTGCGGGCGGCGCAGACCAGCGGTGCGCTGCTGGTCACCACCGGCAACCTGTACGGCTATGGCGCGGTCGACGGCCCGATGACCGAGGGCCTGCCGCTGCGGCCGAACACCGAGAAGGGCCAGGTGCGGGTCCGGATCTGGAACGAGGCGCTCGAGGCGCACCGGGCCGGCCGGATCCGCACGGCCGAGGTGCGCAGCTCGGACTACCTCGGCGCCGGCGCGGTGACGCCGATGACGCTGCTCGTGCTGCCGAAGGTGCTGGCGGGCAAACGGGCCTCGGCCCCGGCAGACCTGGACGCGCCGCACAGTTGGACCTACACCGGCGATGTTGCCCGCACCTTGCTCGCCGTCGCAGCGGACGCCGGATCCTGGGGCCGGGCCTGGCATGTGCCGACCGGGCCGCCGAAGTCGTTCCGCCAGATGGCGACCCGGGCCGCCGAGCTGGCCGGCGTACCGGCTCCGCGGCTGTCCGTGATGCCCTACCCGGTGCTGTGGCTCGGCGGCCTGTTCAACCCCCTGGCCCGCGCGTCGCGGGAGACCCAGTACCAGTTCCGGAAGCCGTTCGTGCTGGACTCCACCGCCGCCACCGAGGCGTTCGGTATCAGTCCGACATCGCTGGACGACGCGCTGCAGGAGACGATCGCCGACCTGCGCTCCCGGTCATGACGGCGAGCGGGCCGAGCAGGATCGGCAGGCACCAGGACAGCAGGATCAGGCGACCAGACCGCCCAGCCAGTAGTTGCCACTCGTGAGCGACGAGCCTCATCACGCTTGCGTCGTCGTCGCCGCGGGTGGTTCGCCGAATACTCGTGTGTCGGCGTGGGGACGTCTGGCGTCGACGCTCGGCCCGTCGGGCACTGTCGGTAGTCGCATGGCGTGATCTTGTGCGGGTGCGGGCTGAGTACGTTCAGCGTTGTTGCCGCCTGGCCGGCGGCGCCGCACGGATCCGGGCTGACCCGTGTGGGCGTGCTCGCGTCCGTCGCGTGCTCATGTCGTATGGCCTACCGACGGAGCCGGCTGGTTGGGCTCGTCGCTGGTGCGCAGGGCAAGCCAGCGCGGCCGTGCGAGGACCGAATGTCGGGCGGGTTGGGTCCGGATTCCCGGCGTGGATGCCTGGCGATCTTGTGAGAATCAGCTCGGGAAGTCGCGAACACGCGGCCGGCGGCGCCGCGGTCACCACAACACGATTTCCGCCGGCGCAGCATCCGCCCCCGACCACGAGCACGATCGGATCACCGAGGAGGAAGTCCCCGCGTGGCGTAGAAGCGGCCGACCCGGTCTGTGGGTCGGCCTCTTCCTTTTGCGCGGGCTGCTCAGGCGTTGGCCTCGTGGAACTTGGCGACCAGGTCGGCCGACACTCGGCCGCGCTGGCTGACCTCGATGCCCTGCGATTCGGCCCAGGCCCGGACCGTCTTCGGGTCGTAGCCGCGGGACTGCCCGTTAGCCGATCGGCCGGCACGCCTCCGGCCCCCCCGGGTGGTTCCACCAGCACGCCGGGCGGCGGCCAGGTACGGGCGGAGGGCCTCCCGCATGGCCTTGGCGTTCTTGTCCGACAAGTCGATCTCGTAGTCCTGGCGGTCGAGACTGAACCGGACAGTCCCACCCTTGCCGTCTGGTATCGACTTGCCGTCCAGGTCGTCGGTGAGCTGGACGATTGTGCGGTGCGCCACAGTAAAAGCCGCCTTCCACGATGAGGGGTTACCACGATGGTGTTCCGTTACTCGGGAAACGTCAAATCGGCACCGCTATCACTGCGCGCCGGCATGACCACGGCTTCTCCTGCGCGGGCACTGTGCGCGGGCACGGTGCGCGGGCACTGTGCACGAGCGCAGGCCGCGGTGGGTCCGGCGGCGGTCGACCGCGGTGGTGGTGTTGCGGTCTGGGCCGACGCCGGCTATCAGGCGGGCCGGCTCGCCCGCTGGGCGACCACGCTGCGCCTCACCGTGCAGAGTGATGAGGTGGTCGGCGAGCCCGTCACACACGGGGCACCGCACAGCCCCTTCGGACATCGCCTTCGCGGGAGAGTCCGCCGGCGGCGGGCTCGCCATCGCCACCCTGGTCAACGCCCGCGATCACGGGCTGCCCCTGCCAGCCGCAGCCTTCGTCATGTCACCGTATGCCGACCTCACACTGGCCGGGACGGCCATGGAAACCAAGCGCGAGGTCGACCCGCTGATGAGCCGAGAAGCACTCCAATCCCGAGTCACCGACTATACGGCGGGACAAGACGCCGCTCTCGGCCTCGTCAGCCCCATATTCGCCGACCTGTCCGGCCTGCCGCCCCTGATCATCCAGGCCGGAACTCACGAGGTTCTCCTCGACGACGCCGTCCGCCCGGCAAGCTGCCACCGCCGACGTCGAGGTCACCCTCGACATCACCCCCCGGGTGCCGCACGTCTTCCAAACCTTCTATCCGATCCTCGACGAAGCGGCCGGGTGGTAGACGCCGACATCGACCTCAGGTCCGGAATCGATGGGGGGCGGTTGGAAACGGGACGTCGCCACGGCCACCGGCACATAGAGCAGCACCCGCGGGAAACCGGGGGAGAACGGAACGCCGGGGCCTACAGCAACCATACGCCACCGCGCCAGTCGCCTACCCTACACGGGTCGTTCTACCGGTCGGCGATCTGCCCACTCCTGTCGCGCATCAACGCCTACCTGGTGCGTTGGATCCGCCACAAGTACAAACGGCTGCGGGCGAAGAAGAAGGCCTTCGCATGCTGGGGCGGGATCGTCAAGCGGTTCCCAGCCATGTTTGCGCACTGGGCCTGGATTCCCTCCGTTCCCGCCGTCTGGTGATCAGGATGACAAGAGCCCGGTAACGGGAGACTGTGCGCCGTCTAACTCGGCGCTGGATCGCCCCTTCAGGGGGCCGAGGTTCGGGAGGAGGTGACCTCGGGGCCACCCGCCTTACCTGGACGCGAAAGCGCGAGGGGACCACAGCATGGCGGGGA
>Ga0137372_10002073_pt1 | contig 19340 bp, 16 predicted proteins | sample SagtaG_6_FD_104911 | JGI IMG/M metagenome (GOLD analysis project Ga0137372, IMG submission 104911) | Vadose zone soil microbial communities from Sagehorn Ranch, Mendocino, California, USA - Sage1_R_60_16 metaG | ecosystem: Environmental > Terrestrial > Soil > Vadose zone | place: USA...
AGGCCGGCGCGTCACGGGAGGGGCAAGCGCACCCGCGATCTCGACCGCGATCTCGACCGCGATCTCGACCTCGACACGACCTGCGCCGCGGCGACCCTACTCCACCTTCCAGCTCGTTCCCTGTGGCCCGTCCATCAGGGCGACGCCCATCGCGAGCAGCTCGGCCCGGATCGCGTCCGAGCGCGCGAAGTCCTTCGCCGTGCGCGCCTCGGCGCGCTCCGCGAGGCGGCGCGCCACGAGCGCCTGGTCGATGCCGCGGCGCGCGGCGGCGCGGTCGCGCAGCGCCAGCAGCGCGTCGGCGGGGGCGCGCTGCAGGATGCCGAGCTCGCGCCCGACGAGCCGCGCGTCGCGCGCGAAGCGGGCGAGCGTCGCGCGCTCCTCCGGCGTCTTCTTGCCCTTCCTGTCTGCGAGCGCGTTGGCGGCGGTGAAGGCGTCGGCGAGGATCCCCAGCACCGCGGCGGTGTTGAAGTCGTCGTCGAGCGCAGCGCGCGCGCGGTCCACGAGGTCGTCCTCGCCGCCCTCCGCCGCCGTCACGCCGTCGGCGAGCCGGTCCACCCTCTCGAGTGTCTCGTAGAGGTAGACGAGCCGCTTCTCGGCGCTCACGAGCTCCACGTCGCTGTAGTTGATGGGGTTGCGGTAGTGCGTGTTGAGGAGGAACACGCGCATGGCCTCGCCGTCGAACTTGGCCAGCACGTCGCGGATGGTGAAGAAGTTGCCGAGCGACTTCGACATCTTCTCGTTGTCGATCTCGACGAACCCGTGGTGCATCCAGTAGCGGGAGAAGCTCTCGGCGCGCAGGTCGTCCGAGAGCGCCGCCACCGACTGGGCGATCTCGTTCGTGTGGTGCGGGAAGATCAGATCCTTCCCTCCGCCGTGGAGGTCGATGGGGGTGCCGAGGTGGGCCTCGCTCATGGCGGAGCACTCGATGTGCCAGCCCGGCCGGCCCTTGCCCCACGGCGAGTCCCAGGCCGGCTCGCCCGGCTTCGCGCCCTTCCAGAGCGCGAAGTCGAGCGGGTCGCGCTTCGCGTCGCCCGGCTCGACGCGCGCGCCGGAGAGGAGGTCGTCGAGGTTGCGCTTCGAGAGCCGCGCGTACTCCGGGAACTTGCGAACCGCGTAGTAGACGTCACCGTTGCCCGGCGCGTACGCGAACCCGCGCGCGACGAGCCGCTCGATGAGCGAGACGATCTGCGGGATGTGCCCCGAGACGCGCGGCGCCACGTCGGGGCGCACGTTCCCGAGCGCGTCCATGTCCGCGTCGTACGAGCGGGCGAAGAAGTCGGCGAGCGCCAGCGGGTCCTCGCCCCGCTCCGTCGCGCGGTGGATGATCTTGTCGTCCACGTCGGTGAAGTTGCGGACGTATGTCACCTCGAACCCGCGCGCGCGCAGGTGGCGCACGACCACGTCCCACACCACGTAGCTCCGAGCGTGCCCCACGTGCGCGTGGTCGTAGACGGTCGGGCCGCAGGCGTAGAAGCGGACCTTCCCCGGCTCGATCGGCGTGAACTCGCGTTTCTTCCCGGTGAGCGTGTCGAGGATCTGGATGGGCATTGCTCGTCCGTTCTACTCCACCACATGGCGGATGAGGGCCCGCACGTTGATGGACGCCACCACGAGCAGCACGAGCGAGAGGAGCGGGCGCGACCAGCGCGCACGCGGCCGCTCGCCGTCGCGCAGCACGGTCCAGGCGTCGCGGGCGGGGAAGCCACGGTCCGCGAGCGCCGCCACGATGGGTCCGTACTCGGCGGACAGCGACCGCGGCAGGAGCCGGCCCTCGAAGACGTTCGTCGCGCCGCCCGACGCGGGCCGGTCCACGACGAGGTTCGTGCCGAGGAGCCCCAGGACGCGACGCTCGCCGCCGCGCGTCTCGGAGGCGCGGACCTGCGCCACGCCGGCGCCCTGGATCCGCACCAGCCGGTTCGGCCGGGCGCGCTCCAGGTGATAGGCGCCGGGCGCGCCGAGGTCGACCGCGGCGGCGGGCGAGAAGAAGTAGGCGGTGTCCGGCGCGAGGTCCCACAGGAGCCAGGCACACGCCCCGAGCGCGAGCAGCGCGAACGCGGGCGATCGCGCGAGCAGCGGCGAGGGCCGCCGCCTCGGCGGCGCGGCTTGCTGGGCCACCGGATCCGCGTCGGGCGTGCGGTCCGAGAAGAACGCGCGCTCGGGATCGCCGTCGGGCGGCGGCGCGCCGGATGGGCGGCGCTCCTCGGTCATCCGGCCGCCCTCACCAGGAGCGCGACCGCGTGCGCGGCGATGCCCTCGCCGCGGCCCACGAACCCGAGCTTCTCGCCCGTCGTCGCCTTCACGTTCACCTGCGCGGCCGAGACGCCCAGGGCCTCGCCGAGCCGCGCCCGCATCTCCGCCGCGCGCGGCGCGATCTTGGGCCGCCGCGCCGCGAGCGTGACGTCGCAGTTCCCCACCCGCCAGCCAGCCTCGCCCGCCTTGCGCACGATCTCGCGCAGGAGGACGAGCGACGAGACGCCCTTCCAGCGGGGATCGGTGTCGGGGAAGTGCGTCCCCAGATCGCCCAGGCCGGCGGCGCCCAGGATGGCGTCGCCGATGGCGTGCGCGCAGATGTCGGCGTCGGAGTGGCCGAGGAGACCGTCGCCCTCGAACTCGACCCCGCCCAGGACGAGCGTCCGGCCCGCGGCGAAGGGGTGGACGTCGTACCCCACCCCCATCGCGACCGGCGCCTCGAGCCGGGCGCGGGCGCGCGCGACGTCGTCGGCGGTCGTGATCTTGACGTTGCCGGCCTCGCCCGCGACGAGCGCGACAGGAAGGCCGAGCCGCTCCACGAGCGCGCACTCGTCGGTCGCCTCCGCGGCGGCCGCGCCGGCCGCCTCGAACGCGCGCCGGAGGATGTCGCGCCGGAAGGCCTGCGGCGTCTGCGCGAGCCAGATGGAGCGGCGATCGAGGGTCTCCGCGACGCGAGCGGGCGCGGCCGCGTCCGCGCGCTTCACCGTGTCGCTCGCGGCGAGCGCGGCCAGCGCGGCCCCATCGCGCGCGGCCGCGAGCGCCACGGCGCGAGCGAGGTCGGGCGTCGCGAACGGGCGGGCCGCGTCGTGCACGAGGATGACGGCGCAGCCGTCCAGCGCGGCGAGCCCGTTCCGGACCGAGTCCGCGCGCGCGGCCCCTCCGGCGACCACCGTCACGGGTCGCGCGAGGACCGCCAGCTCCGCCCGCGCACGCGCCTCGTCGCCGGGCGGGACCACCGCGACGAGGTCGTCGACGAGCTCGCAGGCGGCGAGGGCGCGCGCGCTCCGCGCGAGGACCGTCTCGCCGCCGATCCGGAGCCACTGCTTCGCGACCCCGGCGCGCCGACCCGAGCCGCCCGCCGCGAGGATGGCTCCCACTCGCTCGCCGCCGATCATGCAGACCTCCTGCCGCCTGGCATCGTCCCTGCTACCTCACGCGCCGGATGGAGCGCGCCGCCGCCGATCCGGGGAACCGCCGCCGCAGAAACGACCGCCGCGCGGACGGTGGTCCGCGCGGCGGAGGCTTTCGGGTCTGGCCCGTCGCGCCCGGGCGCGACGGATGGCGCGGATCACTGGATGTTGAAGATCTTCTTGAGGTCCGTCTCGACGTCCTGCTCGTCGCAGTCCTTCGCGATCGCGAGCTCCTTGATGAGGAGCGAACGCGCGGTGTCGAGCATCTTCCGCTCGCCGAACGAGAGGTCCTTGTCCGACCGGAGCAGGTACAGGTCGCGCAGCACCTCGGCGATCTCGAACACGGAGCCCGTCTTGATCTTGTCCATGTACTCGCGATAGCGGCGATTCCACGTCGTCGAGTCGACCGAGACCTCCTTCTCGCGAAGGATGCTGTAGACGCGCCGGACGTCCTTCTCGCCGATGATCTCGCGCAGGCCGACCGAGCCCACCTTGTTCATCGGGATCATGATCTTCATCCCGTTGTCGAGGATGCGGAGCACGTAGAAGGACTGCCGCTGGCCGGCCACCTCCTTGTGCTCGATGCCCATGACCTCGCCGACTCCCTGTCCTGGGTAGACGGCCTTGTCTCCAACCTTGAAATTGTGGCCAATGGGGCTAGGCTGCGTTGCAGTTCCAGGCATCAATTCCTCCGACCCTCGCCGCGAGTGGCGGAACCCAGGCTCCTCCTACTTTCGGGGGGAACGGGCAGGGTGCCGAGTCGCGGGACCCTACCACAGGTTGACCAGCCAGTCAATCTAGCAAAGTTCGCGCAGGTCGTGGGTGGTTTCGACCCCGATCACCACCTCGCATGGGTGCGACGGTGAAGCGCCGGCCGCTCGTCGCGCTCGCGGCGGGGTTCGCCTTCGGAACAGCTCTCCCCGGCCACGGCTTCCCGGTCGCCGCGGCGGCCGCCGCTGCCCTGCTCGCGCTCTCGCCGCCGCTCGCACCGGCCGGCTTCGCCTGCGCAGGCTTGCTCGCGGCGTCGTCTACCCGCGCGCCGCCGTCTCCGCCGCGGGGTGGAGACGCCGTGCTCGAGGGGCGGGTCGCGTCGGTGCCGGAGCGGCTGGACGACCGCGTCCGCTTCGTGCTCGCCGGCCGGGACGGGCAGCTCGTCCTCGCCACCGTCCCGCCCACGACCTGGCCGCTCGCCCTCGGCGACCGCATCCGGGTCGAGGCCCGCCTCCGCGCGCCCGAGGGGCAGCGCAACCCCCGGGGCCGGGACCGCGCCGCGGAGCTGGCGGCGAGGGGCATCGCGGTCGAGGCGCACGCCACCTCGCCGCCCGCGCGCGTCGCGGCGCCCTCCCCGCTCGCCGTCCTCGAGCTGGGGCGGAGCCGCTTCGCGGAGGCGGCCGCGCTGGCGCTGCCGCCGCGCGAGGCGGCGCTCGTGCGCGCCATCGGGGCCGGCGATCGCAGCGGGGTGGACGCGGCCACGAACGACGCCTTCGCGCGGAGCGGCCTCGCCCACCTCCTCTCCGTCTCCGGGCTGCACCTCGCGGTCGTCGCCCTCGGCGCGTATCGCGTCCTGCGCTCGCTCCTCGCGCGGGTCGCGCCGCTCGCCGCGCGCGTCGAGCCGCGCCACGCCGCCGCGGCGGCCGCCCTGCCGCTCACGCTCGCCTACGCGCTCGCGACGGGCGCGGACGTGCCGGTCGTGCGCTCCGCGCTCGCGGCCGCCCTCGCGTTCGGAGGCATCCTCCTCGACCGCGAGACGGAGGCGCTGAACGGGGTCGCGCTGGCGGGGCTGGCGGTGCTGGCCGTCGAGCCGGGCGCGCTCCTCGACCCCTCCTTCCAGCTCTCCTTCGCCTCCGTCGCGGGGCTCGCCCTGTGGGCGGGGCCGCTCCGGCGCGCCCTGCCGGTCGAGCGCCGGACCTCGACCCTCTCCGGCCGCGCCCGCGAGGCGCTCCTCTCCGCCGTCTGCGCGAGCGCCGCGGCCACGCTCGCGACCGCGCCCATCGTGGCGTGCCACTTCCGCCGCCTCTCGCTGCTCGCGGTGGCGTCGAACCTCGTGGGCGTGCCGATCGGCTCGGCGCTGACGGTCGTCTCGGCGCTCGCCGCGGTGGCGAGCGGGGTCGCCCCGTCGCTCGCGCCGCCCCTGCTCCTCGCGGCGCGTCCGCTGGCGTGGCTCCTCCTCGCCGTGAACGACGCCTTCGCCGCGCCCTCGTGGGCCGCCGCTGGCGTGGGGTCGCCCGGCCTCGCCGGCGCGCTCGCCTGCTACGCGGGCCTGTTCGGCGCCTGGCGCCTGCGCGGGCGCGGCGCGCGCGTGCTCGCCGCGGCGCTGGCGGCCGCTGCGCTGCTCGCGCCCGGTCCGATCCGCCACCTCGTCGCGCTGCGCCGGGGCGGGCTCGAGGTCACCTTCCTCTCCGTCGGCCAGGGCGACGCGACCGCCTTCCTGCTGCCGGACGGCTCCATGGTGCTCGTCGACGGCGGCGGCGAGGCGCAGGGGCGGCGCGATCCCGGCGCGCGCGACGTCGTGCCGTGGTTGCGCGACGCCGGGGTGAGGAACGTCGCCGCCCTGATCCTGTCGCACCCGCATCCCGATCACCTGGCAGGGCTGCCGGCGGTCGCGGCCGCCTTTCCCGTCGAGCGCTTCTTCACGAACGGCCGTCCCGGCGACGAGGCCGCGGCGGCGTCCTTCGCGCTCCTTCCGCCGCCGATCCGGCTCGCCCCCGGCGAGGCCTTCGAGCGTGCGGGGGTGCGCTTCGAGTCGCTCTCGCCTCCGGAGGGCAGTGGCGCCTGGACGGAGAACGACGCCTCGCTCGTCCTGCGCGTCACCTACGGCGGCGTCGTGTTCCTCCTGTGCGGCGACATCGAGGCGGAGGGGGAGGCGGCCCTCACGAGCGGCGTCGCCGCTCAGGGGCTCCGCGCGGACGTCGTCAAGATCCCGCACCACGGGAGCGCCTCCAGCTCCGGCCTCGACCTCGTCGCCGCCACCCGGCCCGCCTTCGCCATCGCGACGGTCGGGCGCGACAACCGGTTCGGCTTCCCGGCCACCGAGGTGGTGGCGCGCTGGACGGGCGCCGGTGCGCGCGTCCTGCGGACCGACGAGGGAGCGGTCCGGTTCCTCTCGAACGGCCGGGACGTGCGCCTTGCCCCCGCCTCGGCCTCGCTCGATGCGCTGGCGCTCGCGGCGGAGCGCCCTTAGCTTTTACGGCCATGGACATGGAGCGGATCGACCTCGCGGAGGTGGCGAAGATGCTTCGCCAGCACATCCCGCCCGGCGAGCCCCCGGTCGGCTATCTGCGCGGCCGGAGCTACTTCCGCGACGTCATCGTCCACGCGCTCCACTGCTCCGACATGGAGGCCGAGGACCTGGTCGACACCCTCGAGATGAACGGGTACCTGCACTTCGAGGGCGACCCTTCGGAGCGCTCGGTCGCGGACAGCCGCTGGGAAATCCTGCCTCACGTCCCGTAGCACCCGCGCACCCTACTCCGCGAGCTCCAGCCAGCCGAATCGATCGAGCGCGTGGAAGTCGCCGCGCAGCGGCGGCGAGAAGCCCGAACCCTCGACCACCCCGGCCCGGTTGTGCGTCTCGAGCCGGTAGAGGTTCATGCGCCAGCGCCGGCCCACGCGCGCATCGACGCCGAGCGTCCTCCAGGGCACGGCCAGCTCGACCGTCCAGCCGCGCGCGGGCGCCGGCGCGCCGCCCCCGACGGAGAGCGCGCCGTCGACTGCCACCGCCGTCCGCGCCCCCGAGCTGAAGGCGCGGGCCGCGGCGAGATCGCTGCGCGGCCTCGCGAACCGCGCGTCGAAGCGGACGTTGGCGGGCGAGACCTCCACCTCGACGTAATCGTGCCCCGCGCCGCCCGGGTCGAGGAACACCTCGACCACCTCGTCCTCCCAGATGGCGTCGTCGTCCTTGCGACCCGGCCTCACCCACACCTCGTCGTCGCGGCACTCGAAGGCGACGTAGAGCGCCTCGTCGTCCCAGAGCAGCCGCGCGCGCGTCGCGTAGCGAGGGGCGCGCCCGGTGAGCGTCTCCACCAGCTCGACCCGGGGAGCGCCCGCCCAGGCCTGCTCGTCGAGCCGCCCATCCACCGTGATCGGCCCGCGGGCTCGCTTCGCCCGGTACGTGGGCAGCGGGGGACGCGTCCCCGAGAGCCAACCGGGGCCCGCGGTGGGATCTCGGCACGCCGCGGCGGCGGCGAGGGCCGCCGCGAGGACCACGGCGGCCGCGGCGCGGGCGCTGAGCGCGCGCCGCGCGACGCAAGCTCGCGACGTCACTCGCGGTCGGGGTGGCATGCGCCTTGGAATGGTGCCGTTCGTGTCGACACGCCCCATCCTACAGCTTCCCGGCGACCCCACGCCCGCGCCGGACGGAACGCGTGCGCTCGCGGGCGCGCTGCTCGGGGCGGGTGTCCCGCCCATCGCGGGCCCTTCCCTCGTGGTCATCGAGGGACCGCTCGCGGGGGAGCGGCTGCCGGTGCGCGACGGCGCCGTGGTCGGCCGCGGGCGCGCGGCGGAGCTCCACCTGCCGGATCCGCTCCTGTCGCGCCGCCACGCGCTGTTCAGCGTCGGCGGTGGCGGGACGTCGCTCTCCGACCTCGGGAGCAAGAACGGCGTGCTCGTGAACGGAAGGCGCGCCGGTCGCGCCCGCGTCCGCGTGCGCCACGGTGACGCGCTCGCCCTCGGCGCGAGCGTCCTCGTATTCGAGGAGGGACCGGCGCGGGCCGCGCCGGGAGCGCAGGGCCGGGCGGGAACCGGTCGCGCCGCTCCGGAGGCGGTGAGCCTCGCGGCGGCCATGGCCCCCTCGACCCGGCGCCGCCGCGCCGCCGCGGCGCTCCTCGCGGCGGGGACGCTCGCGGCCGCCTCCGCGCTCCTCCTCGCGGCAGCGGGGTGAGGCTCACCGCGAGCGCGCCAGGCGAGCCCGCTCGAGCATCACCTGGAACAGCTCGCGATGGCGCGCGAGCAGGCTCGTGAACTGGACCAGCCCCCGTCGCGTGGCCACGGCGTAGAGGGTGCCGGCGAGCCCGGGGTGCACCTCGACGCGGAGGATGTCATCCCAGCGCACCGGGACGCGCCGGAAGAAGCTCCGGAAGAGGACGCCGTCCTGCGTCACCACGATCGCCATGCGATCGTAGTGCGCGCCGGCGATCACGAAGAAGGCCAGGAAGGCGACGGCCGACAGGACGGTGCCGAAGGGAGCGCCCGGGAAGTGGGCGAGCGCCCCGATGACGACGGCCCAGAACGCCGCCGCGGCGGTCATCGCGAGGCGCAGCGAGAGCCGAGTGCGGTACGTCCGGCGCTCCACGATCCAAGTGTACGGACGCACGCGTCGGCCGGGCAACCCCGTCCCGGGAAGGACGGAGGCGCGGGATCAGCGCCGGTCGACGAGCTCGGTGCCGCGCTCGAGGGCTCGCGCGCGCAGCTCCTGGCGCACGTCGGGCGCGCCGCTCTGGGCGTACGCCGCGTAGTACCTCGTCGCCGCCTCCGGCTGCGCCAGCATGCGGTGGCACTCGGCCAGCCCGTAGAGCGGCGTCGCGAGCGCGTCGTCGAGCGCGAGCGCGGCCCGGTAGTCGTCGGCCGCGCCGGTATACCTGCCGAGCCCGAACCGCGCGCTCGCGCGGGCGGCGTACGCGACGGCGAGCTTGGGGTCGAGGCGCACCGTCTCGTCCAGGCTCGAGAGCGCCTCGGTGTAGAGCCCCTTCGCGATGAGGGCCACCCCTGACTCGTAGCTGACGCGGGCCGGCGTCTCCGCGGTCGCGTCGGCCGGCGCGGCGGCTCCCCGTCGCGGCGACCCGGAGCTCGCCGCCTCGATCTTCGCGCGCGCCTTCTCGTTCGGGGGCGCGAACAGGATCGCGTACTCCCACTGCCGGATCGCCTCGGGCGCGTGCCCCATGCGGTCGTACGCGTCGCCGAGCTTCATGCGTGCCTCCGCGCTCGTCGCGTCGATCCCTGCCGCGTCCTGGTACGCGAAGAGCGCGCCGCGGAGGTCGCCCTTCGCGGTGAGCTCGTCGCCCAGCGCGAGCTTGCGGAGCGCGAGGGGCGAGGGCGGGAGCTGGGCGCCTGTCGTCGCGCCCTTCGGCGCGGGCGCGGCGGCCGGCGTGGAGGTCGAGGCCGGGGTGGCGGCGGGCGCCGCTCCGGAGAGGACGAGCACGGCGGAGAAGACGAGGTCGAGCGGGCGCATGGCCCGCCGAGTCTACCGCGGGACGCGGAACGGATTCTCGAGCACGATGGTCTCGCCGCGATCCGCGCCCACCGAGACCGCCACGATCTTGACGCCGGTGAGCTCCGCGACGCGCTCCACGTACGTCCGCGCCGTCTTCGGCAGATCCTCCCACCTCCGGACGCCGTCGAGCTTCTCCGTCCAGCCGGGCAGCGCCTCGTAGACGGCCTCGCACCGCTCGAGCGTCTCGAGGTCGCTCGGCATCTCGTCGAAGGTCTGGTCGCCGCACCGGTAGGCGACGGCGATCTTGATCTCCGGGAACCCCGTCAGCACGTCGAGCTTCGTGAGCGCGATGCCGTCGAGGCCGTTCACGCGCGCCGCGTAGCGCAGCGCGAGCGCGTCGATCCAGCCGCACCGGCGAGGGCGGCCCGTGGTGGCACCGAACTCCCCGCCGAGCTGGCGCAGCTTCTCGCCCGTCGCGTCCTTCAGCTCCGACGGGTAGGGCCCGCCGCCGACGCGCGTCGAGTACGCCTTGCTGATGCCGATCACGCGGTCGATGGCCGTCGGGCCGACGCCCGCACCGGTCGCGGCGTTGCCGGCCACGGTGTTCGAGCTCGTGACGAACGGGTAGGTCCCATGGTCGACGTCGAGGAGCGTGCCCTGCGCGCCCTCGAAGAGGAGCGACTTGCCGGCCTTGATGGCGCCGTGCAGCCAGAGCGACGCGTCCTTCGCGTACGGGACGAGGCGCTTCCCGAGATCGGCGTACTTCCTCACCACCGTCGCCTCGTCGAGGTCGAGCGTCGCGCCGAGCCGTGCCAGCTCGTCGCGCGCCGCCGCGATCCGCTCCCGCACCTTGCGTGCGAGCCGCGCCTCGTCGAGGAGGTCGCGCACGCGCAGCCCGCGGCGCGCCACCTTGTCCTCGTAGGTCGGGCCGATGCCGCGACCGGTGGTGCCGATCTTGGCGTCGCCCATCCGCTGCTCGCGGGCGACGTCGATCGCCTTGTGCCACGGCATGATGACGTGGGCGTCGAGCGAGAGCACGAGCTGGCCGTCGTCCTGGAGCAGCCCGCGCGCCTTCAGCTCGGCGATCTCGTGCGCGAGCACGTCGGGATCGACGACCACGCCGTTCCCGATCACGCATGCCTTGCCCGGGTGCAGGATGCCGGAGGGGATGAGGTGGAGCACCGTCTTCTGGCCACCGACGACGAGCGTGTGCCCGGCGTTGTTCCCGCCCTGGAAGCGGACGACCACGTCCGCGTGTTCGGTGAGGAGGTCGACGACCTTGCCCTTCCCCTCGTCACCCCACTGCGCACCAATCACGACGACGTTCGGCATTCCTGTCTTCCTTTTTGCTGGGCGCCGGACTTTGCTGGGCGCCGGACGATAGCAGGGGGGCGTGATCGCCGCCAGCGCTGCACGCGTGCTAGCGGCCGCGCCTCCGGCGCCGGGCCGGGCGGCGGGCGGCCGCGCGGGCGCCTCCCTCCCCCGCGCGCTCGAGCGCCTGCGTCGCGAACTCGAGATCCACGGCGAAGCCGATGGCCGGGCCCGGTCGGCCGAAGCGGGCGAGGAGCCCGTCGTAGCGGCCGCCCGCCGCGACCGCGCTGCCCGCGCCCGGCGCGTATCCGGCGAACGTGATCCCGGTGTAGTAGCCGAGCCCGCGCACCTCGCCGAGGTCGACCTCGACCGCGCCGAGGCCGCGGCGGCGGGCGAGCTTCAGGGCGGCTTCGACCTGCGCGAGCGCCGCCGCGGCGCCGGGCGCCGCGCGCGCCACCTCGCGGGCGCGCTCGAGCGCGCGGTCGCCGTAGAGTCCCGCCAGCAGCGGCAGCGCCTCCCGCGCGGCGGCGCTCCCGCGCGCCCGCCGGGCGAGGGCGGCGAGCGCTCCCTCGTCCTTGCGGCCGAGGGCGACCGAGGCCTCCTCGCGCGCGGCCGGCGGCAGGCCCGCCGCGGCGACCACTTCCTGGGCGAAGCGCGCGTGGCCGACCTCGATGATGGCGCCCGCGAGCCCGACGTCGTGGAGGGCGCGGGAGAGGACCGTGAGCGCCTCGGCGTCGGCGCGCGCGCCGCCCTCGCCGAGCAGCTCCACGCCCGCCTGGTACACCTCGCGCGGGCGGCCGGCGCGCGCCTCGCGGGCGCGCAGCACCGGACCGTCGTAGCAGAGCCGCGCCGGCGAGGGCAGCGCGTCCGGGCGCGCGGCGTACAGCCTCGCGATCTGCGGCGTGATGTCGGGCCGGATGACGACGACCTCGCCCGAGCCGGGCTCGACGAACTTGAGGGCGCCCGCCAGCGCCGCGGCCGAGAGGCCGCGCTCGACCACCTCCAGCCGCTCCAGCGTCGGGAGCAGGACGCGGCGGTACCCGAACGACGCGAAGGCCGCGTGCAGCTTCGACGAGAGCTCCGCGAGGTGCGCGGAGTGGTCGGGGAGGAGGTCGCGGAGGCCGGCCGGCAGGGACAGGTCGAGCATCGCGCGGCAATCTACCCGCAAGGCCGCGCGCACGAAAGAGGAACGGGCCCGGACGAGGCCGGAAGCCTCGCCTCGGGGCCCGCTCCTCTCGCCGCCTTCGCCGTCAGTGATGCAGGCCAGGGTCGTCGGGCCTGCGCTCGACCACGTCGGGCGGGCGTGTCGTCACCCTCCCGCGGTCGGAGTAGGCGACGCCCGACTCGCCGCCAGGGTACTCGCGGCGCAGCTCGCGCTCGCGGGACGCGCCACGGCGCGGGATCAAGCCCTCGCCGGTGATCGTCCTGCGGCCCGCGGCCGCCCCGAGCAGCGCGCCGCCGAGCCCGAGCAGCGCCGCGACGCCCGCCGCACCGGTCCCGGTGGCGGCGCCCTTCGCCGCATCCTCGCCGGCGCTCTGGGCGCGGGCGCGGTTGGCGGGGGTGTCGCGCTGGGTCAGCGTCCGCATCCCGACGTTCCCGCTCGCCGCGGTGCCGGCGGTCATCGCGCCCGACGCGATCGAGCCCGTGATGAAGAGCGCGCCGGCGATGAGGCCGATGCACCAGACCAGCGCGCCGTGCAGGAACGCGCTCGATTCGTGCCGGTCGCCCGCGTTCCGCACCGCGACGTAGGCCCCGATGAACGACGCGACGATCGGCGTCACCAACATCCAGATCCCGGCGAGGATCGCGACGCCGCGGTTGTCCGCGGGCGCCGACACGAACCCGAACGCCGCCCCGAACAGCCCGAGGACGATCTGCGCCGCGATCGCGCACAGCACGCCCGTGATCACCGGCGCCCACTGCACGCGTGGCAACACACCCCTGGTCAACGTCTCCGTAGCCATGGCAGTCCTCCCTCGAACGGAAGGTGACCATGCCCTCGCGGGCCCACAAGGGAAGACGAGCGACAGGCGGTGAAGAGCCGGCAGGCGGCCCGGCGGTCCGGGCGCCGTCCGCTGCGCGAGCAAGGAATCACCGCGCGTGAGCGAGCGCTCGCTCGCTCCGTCTTTGCCGGCTACAGCCGGATCTGGCGGACCACGCGCACGTGCTCGAGGCGGCGCAGCTGCTCGAGGACGTCGGGGGCCGGCGCCGAGTCGACGTTGATGAGCGAGAACGCGGAGCGCCGCGCCGGGTCGCGCGAGAGGACGATGTTCGCGATGTTCACGGCGGCGGCGCCGAGCACCGTCCCGAGGTTCCCCACGACGCCCGGGGCGTCGTCATTCTCGACGAGGATGATGTCGCCCTCCGGCACGGCCTCGAGCCGGAACTGGTTCACGCGCACGACGCGCAGCTCGCGCTTGCCGAACACCGTCCCCGCCACCGAGACCTCGCCCTCGCCGCCCCGCAGCGTGACGGTGAGCTGGGACACGTAGTCGTGCGCCCCGGGGTCGAGCTCCTCGCGCACGGCGAGGCCGCGCTCCTTCGCGATGGCCGGCGCCGAGACGTCGTTGACGGGCTGGTCGAGCACGTGCCGCAGGAGCCCCTTCAGCACCTGCGCGGCGATGACGCGGTGGGGCGCCCGGGACAGCTCGCCCGCGAGCTCGAGCCGCACGTCCTGGAACGAGGGCGGGGCGATCTGCGCGGCGAGCGAGCCGAGCTTCTCCGCGAGCGCGAGGTACGGGCCGATGCGCTCGAGCACCTCCCTCGGCACGCTGGGCAGGTTGACGGCGTTCTTCACGTCGCCGCGGGTGAGATAGGCGGCGAGCTGCTCGGCGATGGCGACCGCCACCGCCGTCTGCGCCTCCTCGGTGGAGGCGCCGAGGTGGGGCGTGCAGACGAGGCCGTCCAGCCGGAGCAGGGGATGGTCCGGCGAGGGCGGCTCCTTCTCGAACACGTCGAGCGCGGCGCCGCCGAGGTGACCGGACGCGAGCGCGTCGGCGAGCGCGCGCTCGTCGACGAGGCCGCCGCGCGCGCAGTTCACGAGGAGCGCGCCCTTCTTCATGCGCGAGAGCGTCTGAGCGTTCACGAGGTTGCGGGTCTGCTCCGTGAGCGGGACGTGCAGCGAGATGACGTCCGCCTGCGGCCACAGGTCTTCGAGCGCGACCTGCGTCACGCCCAGCTTCGCGGCGGCCTCGGGGCCGATGAAGGGATCGTAGGCGACGACGCGCATCTTCATGGCGAGGCAGCGCTCGACGACGATGGAGCCGATGTTCCCGATCCCGACCACGCCGAGCGTCTTGCCGGCGAGCTCGCGCCCCTGGAACTTCTTCTTCTCCCACTTGCCGGCCTTCACGCTCGCGGTGGCCTGCGCCACGTGCCGCGCGAGGGCCAGCATGTGCGCGAGGGTCAGCTCGGCGACCGTCGTCGAGGAGCCGCCCGGCGTGTTCATCACGACGACGCCCCGGCGCGTGGCGGCGGCCATGTCGACGTTGTCCACGCCCACGCCGGCGCGGCCGATGACCTTGAGGCGCGCGGCCTTCTCGAGGAGCGCCGCGTTCACCTTGGTCGCGCTGCGGACGGCGAGCGCGTCGTACTCGGGGATGATCCGCTCGAGCTCGTCGGGCTGGAGCCCCACCCTCACGTCGACCTCGAGCCCCGCCCTCCGCATGATGGCGACGCCTTCGGCGGACAGATCGTCGGAGACGAGGACGCGAGGTGCCATGGCCTCTCCTTGCGGCCGGCGGCGCGGGCGCGCAAGCCTACCGGTGCGTGACGCCCGAAAGAACGAGGTCGACGATCCCCTTCTTGACGCGCTCGATCTCCTCGTCGGAGGGTCCACCGAGGAGGCCCATCACCATCCCGGTGAGCGTCAGCTCGAGGGCGCCGAGGAGCCCCGCCGCCGACACCATCGGATCGGCGTCGGCCCTGATCTCGCCTCGCTCGCGCCCGCGCGCGACGATGCCCGCCACGATCGCCACCGCCTCCTCGAACGTCTGGCGCGTCGATCCGGCGCGGAAGGCGTCCGGCGTGCGCGCCACCTCGAGGAGGAGCACGCGGACGGCCGCAGGCGCCGTCCGGAACACGTCGATGGCGAAGCGGCACACGCCCGCGAGCTGCTCGGGCGCGGTCCCCGGCCCCTCGCTCACCGCCCGCAGCGCGGTGATGAAGATCGTCCACTGCTCGGCGAAGACTCTCTCGAGCAGCTCCTCCTTGTTCTGGAAGTAGTGGTAGACGAGGCCGTAGGCGACGCCGGCCTGCTTCGCGACGTCGGCGATGCGGCAGCCGTGGTACCCCTTCTCCGCGAAGACCCGCACGGCCGCGTGGAGGATCGCGCGCCGCTTCTCGGGCTCCTCGCCGCCGGGTGTCGCGCGCGCCGTGGCTCGGGTTCCGTTCCGATCGCTCACCACGTTCGCTCCTCGGGTGGACCTCAAGCTACTAGCCCCCACCGGTGCGGGGTGTCAATCGAAGGCAAACGCCTGAACGGGTCACCGCGGCGCGACGCTGCCGCCGAGACCGGAGATGTCGAGGACGAAGCCGAAGCGCGGCGCGGCGTCGCACTCGTAGAGCGAGGCCGTCACGCCCAGCTTCCAGCAGTGACACGGAGAGTCCCACACGAGCGACGCGGCATGCTGGAAGATGTGCGGGCTCTTCGGCTTGCCCGGACAGTTCGGTGCCGCGAGCTCGCGGCCGTTGAACGCGGCGTCATAGCTCGCGGTGGCTCCGCTCAGGCGGGTGGTCACGCCGAACCCGCCGTTCGCCACCGCGCCGGCGGGGATGGCGCGCGGGTCGAAGAAGGGCTCGAGCCCGGCGACGACCCGGGGCGAGCCGCCCGCGCCGACGGAGATGAAGCTCGCGTGCACGTTGTCGCCGCGCCGGTCCGCGATGGCGAGCGAGCCGTGGAGCTCGGTGAAGGCGTCGAGCCGCGACGGCCGCGGCGGCGAGGGCGCGCCCTCGGGCGGGCTCGCGCCGAAGGCCCGGAAGCGCGCGCCGGCGTCGAGCGAGACCGGAGCGTACCGGACCGAGCCAAGCGCAAAGGTCTCGGAGAGCCGCCCGCCCGCCGCGTCCACGTCCTGGCCGAGCGTGAGGTCCAGGAGCGGGCCGCCCGGCAGGACCAGCCGGTTGCGCACCGAGAGCTGGAGCTGCGAGAACGGGCCGGGGATGGCCGAGAGGGTCCGCTGCGGCGCCACCACGCCCGCCGCCGTGAAGACGCGCGGCGGCAGCGCCACGTCGAGCTCGTCGTAAGCGTAGCCGGGGAGGCCGCGGCCGGCCTCGCCCGTGCCGGCGCGCCAGGCCACGCTCGGCTCGATCGAGTGGCGGATCCGGGCGGCGCCCTGCCCGAAGGTGCGGGCGATCTCGGTCGAGAGCGTGAGGCCGCCCGCGGCGCGCACGTCCGCTTGCGCCGCGACGTCGGCGTCGAACGCGTACACCGCGGCCGTCCCCGCGGCCCACGGCTCCGCCACCAGCGCGTGGGCGAGCGTGAACGGGGCACGGAGCTCGGCCCGCGCCAGCCCGCGGGTGGCGGCGAGCCGCTCGCCGCGTTGCCACCGGCCATCACCCTCCGTCACGTCATCGAACAGGGCGGCGTCGGGGCTGAGCGCGCGCCGGCCGGGGCCCGACGATCCCGGCCACCCGCGCTCGCCGGGGCCGATCCCGTCCGCGCCCTCGTCGCCGGTCGGCCCCCGCAGCGGCGCGAAGCGCGCGACGCCGGCGGTCGCGGAGAGGCGGAGCGGCCCCGCCAGCGTCACCGGCAGGAGCGTCGCCGAGGCCGCCGGCAGGCGGTGGAACGTGTGGAGGTCGCCGCCGAACGTGCCGAAGGGCGCGCGGACGCACCTGGTCGGATCCGTACACCCGTCGAGATACGCGAGCGGCAGGTGGTAGGCCGCGTCCGCCTCCAGGACGAGCTGATCCGTCCGGTGCGTCAGGGCCACCGCGCTGCGCCGATACTCGAGGCCGCGCAGGAGCGCGTCGCCGGTGAAATCCTGCAGGTACAGCGGGTCGTCGATGAGCCCGACCTCGGCCTTGAAGTACGTCCGGTCCGAGAGTCGCTGGTCGTGGACGAGCGAGAGCGCGATACGGTCCATGTCCGGCGGCCGCGCCACGCCGTCCGGCCAGTCGGGGATCACGCTGTGCTGGAGCGCGAGGCGGGCGAAGCCGCGCGCGCCCTCCGCCGGCGCCCAGCGCAGCTCGAGGCCGAGGCCGGGCCCCTTCACGCCACGGTGGAGGTCCGACACCTGCTTGGCGCTCGGGCCGAAGGCCCAGCCCGGCGTGACCGTCGCGTCCCAGCTCGGGCCGAGCGTGAGGAAGAGCGGCTGCGTGACGCCCCAGCCCGCGATGCCGCCCGTCGTCAACTCGGGGAAGAGGAGGCCGGTCTGCCTGCTCGAGAGCGGAAGGTACGCGGCCGGCAGCACGAGCACGGGGATGGGCTTCTGGATGAAGAGGAAGCGCGGCGTCACGTACACGACGGGCCACGTGAGCAGCGCCGCCTTCCCGGGCAGGACCGAGGCATGGCGGGCGCGGATCTCCCACGACGGCGGCGCGCCGCCGCAGTCGCACAGCGTGAGGCGCGCGCGCTCGACCTCGAAGCGGGCGGAGGTCGAGGCGCCGTGCGCCACGGCCCCGCCCACCTCCACCTTGTTGCGGCCGGTGCGGCGCGCGTCGTCGAGGGTGCGGCAGCGCGAGAGGTCGAGCGGCGCGTCCTTGAGGAACGCCACCACGTCGTGCGCCTCGAAGGGCCCGTCGAGGACCGCGTGCATCCTGCTCGCCGCGATCGCCCGCCCGGGCTCGGTGAGGAGCACCCCGCCCGTCGCGTCCACCTCGCCGGTGCGCGCGTCGTAGGTGGCCGCGCCCGCGACGAGGGTCACCGCGCCCCGGCGGAGCGTGACGCCCCCCGTGACGACGCCGCGCTCGCGCGCGACGTCGTACTCGGCGCGGCCCGCCTCGACGACCTCGAGGGGCGGCGCACCGGCGGCGGTCGCGCTGAGGGCCGCGGCGAGGGCCAGGGCGAGAGTCGCGGCGGTCACGGAGCGCGCGAGCCTACTACGAACGCGAAGCGCCGCGGGCGGAACCCGCGGCGCTCGTGCGCGACCCTCCGCCTCGCGTCAGCGCGCCGGCTGCTCCGCCGGCTCTGCGGGAGCCGCGGCGCGCGGCTTCAGCGCCGCCGGGCGCTCGAAGTCGATGGAGAGCGTGTCGCCCTCCACGCGCTGCTGGTACGCGACCTTCTCCTTGAGCGCGATCTCGAGGACGGTGCTCGTGCCCTGGCGCCGCGGCGTGACCATCGCCACCGCGCCGGGGAAGAACGAGGTGTCGAGGAAGCGCGCGTCGTTCTTGCGCACCACGCGCGTGTTGGGAAGCTCGACGCGGATGAGCCGCTCGCCGGCCTCGACGATGGTGAAGCGGGGCGTCTCCGAGACGCGCACGAAGACGCGCGACACGTCGGCGAGCTGCCGGAATCCGACCTCGCGGATCTGGCGCGGCCGCTCGGACGCGGCGAGGGCGCGCGCCTCAGCGTCCACGCCCGCGGCTGGTTCCACGCCCTCGGCCGCCTCGCGCTCGCCCGCCGCCTGCGCCTTCTCCTCGCGCGCCGCGGCGAGCTTCGCGGTCTTCTCCGCCCTGGCGCGCTCGGCCGCCTCGCGCCTCGCCGCGAGCTTCGCCTCCTTCTCTGCCCTGGCGCGCTCCGCCGCCTCGCGCCTCGCCGCGAGCTTCGCCTCCTTCTCCGCCTTGGCGCGCTCCGCCGCCTCGCGCCTCGCGGCGAGCTTCGCCTCCTTCGCGGCCTGGGCGCGTTCCGCCGCCTCGCGGCGGGCGAGCTCCTTCTTCTCCTTCGCCGTGAGTGGGCGCGGCTTCGACTCCTCCGCTGCCTTGGCCTGCGCCTGCTCCCCCGCGCGCGCCTTCGTCCGCGCGTCCTGCGCCGCCTTGGCGTCCTCGGCCGCCTTCAGCTCGGCCTTGGCCTTGTCGAGCGCGCGCGTGACCGCCTCGTTGCGCTCCTGCTCCTCGCGCTCCGCCTGCGCCTTCGCGTCGGCCGACGCCAGGGCCTCGCTCTCCGCGCGCGCCTTGGCCTTCTCGGCCTCGATCCGCTCCAGCTCCTCGCGCTCGGCCTTCGCCTTCTCGGCCTCCGCGCGCACCTGCAGCTCGGCCTGGGTGCGGGCCTTCGCCTCGGCGTCGCGCTTGCGGGCGGCCGCCTCGACCCGGTTCTGCGTGTCGATGACGGCCTGCTCCGCCTCGGCGAGGGCTTTCACGTCCGCCGGCGAGAACGGCTCGTTCGCCTCCTTCGCGCGCGCCTCCTTGGCGCGGAGGACGCGCACGCGCGCCTCGGCCGCGGCGCGGTCGCGCTCCTCGACCTCGGCCTGCTTGCGCGCCTCCTCCTCCGCCCTCGCGGCCGCGGACAGGCGCGTCACCTTCGCCTTGCCCTCGTCGCCGCGCGCGGCCTCCTCGGCGCGCCGCGCCTCCTTCCAGGCCCCGACTTCATCGTTCTCCTTGTCCTGGCGCGCCTGCTCCTCGGCGCGGGC
>Ga0137372_10002074_pt1 | contig 19337 bp, 17 predicted proteins | sample SagtaG_6_FD_104911 | JGI IMG/M metagenome (GOLD analysis project Ga0137372, IMG submission 104911) | Vadose zone soil microbial communities from Sagehorn Ranch, Mendocino, California, USA - Sage1_R_60_16 metaG | ecosystem: Environmental > Terrestrial > Soil > Vadose zone | place: USA...
CGCACATCGGCAGAGTCGGTTGGGTTCGGTGATGCAACGTACCGACGGGTGAAGTGTTCATTCATCTGGTGCCTGGGGTGGCTCGTCCGGTCCGGCCACCTGGACCACGGCGAGGGTGATGTTGTCCGGGCCGCCCGTTTCGATCGCCGCCTTGCACAGCTCGAACGCGGCCCGGCCGTCCTGGTGGTCGTGCAGGATCTGGGCGAGCACGGTGGTGGGCACGGCGTCGGTCAGGCCGTCGGAGCAGACCAGCAGGCAGCCGTCGGTGGGCAGCGGCCGGCTGGTCAGGTGGGCGTCGATCGCCGCGTACTTGTCATGCCCGCCGAGGGTCTGCGTGACGACGTGCCCGGACAGCAGTCCGCGCACCGACGGGCGGTCGTCGACGCTGACCTGCTTGAGGCCATCCGCGGCAGCCCGGTAGACCCGGCTGTCGCCGACGTTGAAGGCGACCAGCCGGTCGGGGATCACCACGATGCCGGCGACCGTGGTGCCCATCGTGGTCAGTTCGGGGTTGCCGGCGGCGGCCTGGTACAGCATCCGGTTGGAGGCGTCCAGCACGTCCCGGATCGCCTGCTCGCCGTCCAGGGACGGACCCGCCCGGGCCAGCTGACGAACGACCAGCCCGCTGGCCAGCTCACCGCCGGGGTGCCCGCCCAGCCCGTCGGCGACCGCCACCACCAGCGGAGTCCCGAGCGGGAACACCAGGGTCTGCGGGGTTTCGGTCTGGGTCCCGCACAGTGTCCACGGCCCGATCACCAGACTGTCCTCGTTGCTGTCGCGCACCAACCCGGTGTGGCTCAACCCGCTGACCGCGACATAGGTCATGCCAGCCGCTCGCCTCCCCGCAGTACCCAACCGGGCCGGTCACCGCCTCTGCCCACTGTGCCTGGTGGGCGGTGAAGTCTCCATGGCCAGGCGCGACACCGCTGGCGCCTTCAAAGCCTCGTTTGTGGCGGCCGTGACGTAGGCGTCGACGAGATCGTCGAAGCGTTGGTCGCGGATCCGGGCGTTGCTGGTTGCCCAGGTACGGGCGGGACGCTTCCGCCCGGGATAACCGTGACCGGGGGCCGAGTGCTGCGCTTCGAGCCGCCGGAGCCGTTACCTGTGAGATCGGTGGACCGCTCAACGGTCCGGACAGGGGGTGTGCGTCGGGGGCGATACCGGCATTACTGAGTTCGCCGGTGTCTCCGGAATCGTGGATCATCAGGCGTCGATGTTCCTGGTTGGCGTCTTCACTGGTGAGGTTGGCGCGCTCGCGTCGGTGGAGTGGCTGCCGTGGCTGCTGGTGGGGTTGCCGGCTGGGGCTTGGGTGGACCGGTCGCGCAAGCGGCCGCTGCTGATCGCCTGTGACCTGGCGCGGGTGGTGCTGCTGGGCAGCGTCCCGGTGGCCGCCGCACTCGGCGTCTTGACGCTGGGGCAGCTGTTGGCGGTCGCGTTCCTGACCGGGCTGTGCACCGTGTTCTTCCAGGTCGTGTCGGCCGACCGGCTGACGCTGGCCAGCCTCGGGACAGCCTGCCGACGCCAATGCCGGGCCGTGGGGTAGCGCGGAACCCGCGGGGCGGGTCGAGGGACGCGGACGACGGCCGGGGGCGTGGTTCGGGTTGGACGGGCCGGCTGCCTGGGGCGCACCAGCTCCGCGCGCCGCGTGCCGGGTCGCCGTAACCGGACGGCTGCGCATAGTCGCCGACGCGGAGCCGACCTATGTCCTGCCCGGGCTGTCGGCGGTCCCCCGCTGGCGCCGGCGCCGAGCAGGATCGCGGCGATTCAGCGGTTCCGTCGGAGGGTCGACGCCGTCGCGCCGCTGCGCCGCTGGCAGGGTTTCGGGAAGTACTCCCGCGTGTGGGATCGGCGTCGCGGGTGGTTGGGCGGGTGCGTCCGCGGCGACATGATCCCCGCGAGCTGCGTCATCGGGTCGGCTGGCCGGGGGCAGGGGGCGAGGGTTCCGGTGGGAACCCTCGCCCCCTCCCCGGGCAGGACCTTCGGGCCGTGGGTCAGGAGACCGGTTCCGGGGCCAGTGCCGGTTGCTGCGGCTGGTGCGCCTCCGGGCGCCCCTCCACGTGCAGCCGGGGCAGCCGGCGGCCGAGGCGCGCGGGCATCCACCAGTTCGCTCGGCCGAGCAGGTGCATGACCGCTGGGACGAGCAGCAGCCGGACCACGGTCGCGTCGATGAGTATCGCCGCAGCCATCCCGACGCCGAACACCTTGAGGACTACGTCAGGGCTGGGGATGAAGGCGGCGAAGACCGCGATCATGATGGTCGCCGCCGCGCTGATCACCCGCCCGGTCCCGGCGAGGCCCTCGACGATCGCCCGGGCATTGTCGCCGGTACGGACCCACGCTTCCCGCATGCGGCTGACGAGGAAGACCTCGTAGTCCATCGAGAGGCCGAACAACACGGCGAACATGATCACCGGGATGAACGCCGGCATCGGCGTCTGGGTGTCGATGCCGAGCAGCCGGCCGAACCAGCCGCCCTGCAGGGCGAGAGAGACGATCCCGTAGGCCGCCGCGACCGACAGCAGGTTCATGACCGCGGCCTTGACCGCGATCGGCACGCTGCGGAACGACACGAGCAGTAGCACCATGGAGAGGGCCACCACCCCGGCGATGAGTAGTGGGACGCGCTTGGCGGTGTTCTCGTTGGTGTCGATGGCCGTGGCCGTCGCGCCACCGACGTGCACCTGGGTGCCGGTACCGCCGGTGGCCGCGGGGATGCTCTCGTCGCGCAGGGTGCGCACCAGGTCCTCGGTGGCCTCGGCCTGTGGCCCGGTGGTTGGGATGACCGTGAGTACCGCCGTGTCGCCGGCGTGGTTGACCCGCGGCGGGCTGACCGAGGCGACGCCGGGCGTGTTCCGGATGCCGGCGGTCAGCGCCTGCAGGGCCGAGGTGTCGCCGTCGCGGTCCAGCTCGGCGGCCAGCAGCAGCGGCCCGTTGGCGCCGGGCCCGAAGCCGTCGGCGAGCATGCCGTACGCCTGGCGGGTGGACGTGTCCTGCGGGTTGTTGCCGGCGTCCGGGAAGCCGTAGCGCACGCCGAGGAAGGGTGCCGCGAGCGCGAGCAGGACCGCCACGCCGGCCAGGGTGGCGAGGATGCGGTGCCGCTCGACGGCGCGGCCCCACCGCAGCCAGGGGGGGCTGGGGGCGATGTGGCCCCCCGCGGCGATCCCGACGGAGCGGCGCCCGGGCAGCACCCGTAACCGATCGATGTGCCGGCCGAGGTAGCCCAGTAGGGCCGGGAGCAGCGTGACGGCAGCGATCATCACCACGAGGACACCGACGATCGTCACCAGCGCCGCGCCGCGCATGAAGGACAGGCCCATGGCGAAGAGGCCGAGCATGCTCACCACGACCGTACCTCCGGCGACCAGCACAGACCGGCCGGCGGTGTCGAGCGTCGCGGCCGTGGCCGCCTCCGGGTCGAGCCCGGCCGCCCGCCACTCTCGGAAGCGGGTGACCATGAGCAGCACGTAGTCGATGCCGATCCCGATGCCGATCATCGTGGCGAGGACCGGCGCCCAGTCGGGCACGTCGACGACGGTCGCAACCACGCCGGTGAGCAGGCTGCTCACGGCCAGGCCGCTGACCGCGAGGAGTATCGGGAGTCCGGCTGCGACGACCGTGCCGAACATCAACAGCAGGATCACCGCGGCCGCGGCCAGGCCGATGCCCTCTGAGCCGATCTCGCCCTGCTGCGCCTGCTGCACAGACTGCCCTCCGAGCGCCACCTCGAGCCCGGGCCGGGTGGCTGACTCGGCCGCCGCGAGCAGCCGCTTGGCGTCGGCCATCGGCATGTCCACGGGGTTGGTCACGTCCAGCCGCAGATGGGAGACGAGGGTCCGGCCGTCGGCGGAGACCCCGCCCGGGGTCGAGTACGGGTCCTCCGCCGACTGGACGTGCGGCAGCACGACCAACCGGTCCAGCAGCACGCCGACGTCCGTCTTCACCGCTGGGGCGGTCACCCCCTCCGGGGCGCGGACCACGACGTCCACGGTGTCCCCGGACAGCACCGGGAAGCGCCGCTGGAGGAGCTCCTGCGCCGCGGCCGAGTCGGATCCCGGGGTCGAGTAGTCGGCCTGGAACTCCCCGCCGACGGTGACGGAGAGCCCCACGCCGGCGGCCAGCCCGGCGAGCCACAGGAGCAGCACGCGGCCCCGGCGCCGGTAGGCCAGCCGCCCGAGCCGACCGAGCGGACCCTGGCGGGCCCGCGTCACCTCGTCCGGCGCAGCGGCTTCGGGGTGGTCGAGCAGTGTGGACGTCATCGGATGGCACTCCTGGCGTTGCGCGACTTCACGATCTGGAAGCTCATGACACTCCTCGGCTCGGTTCGTAGCACGACTGTGCTAACTCCTGCCCGTAGCACACGTGTGCTATAAAAGGTGCATGCCGAAGCTGGTGGATCCCGCCGAGCGACGCAAAGACCTGGCGGAGGCGGTCTGGCGGGTGGTGCGCCGCGACGGCCTCGACCGCGCCTCCGTGCGCAACGTCGCCCACGAGGCCGGGTTGTCGATGGGCTCGCTGCGGCACTACTTCGGCACACAGTCCGACCTGCTGATCTTCGCGATGCGGCTGGTCATCGAGCGCATCAACCGCCGGGTCGTCGCGCTGGACCTGCCGGAGGACCCGCGCCAGGCGGCGGAACGGGTGCTGGCTGAGCTGCTGCCTCTCGACGCCGAGCGGCGGGCCGAGAACGAGGTCTGGCTCGCCTTCACCGCCCGCGCGCTCGTGGACCCGGCCCTGCGAGCACTGCGCGATGAGGGCTACGACCTGCTACGCGACGTCTGCCACCGACTGGTCCGAGAGCTCGCCGGATCGGGACCGCCCGGGCTGGACGTCGACCTGCAGACCGACCGGCTCTTCGCGTTGCTGGACGGGCTCGCCGTGCACGCCGCCATGCGCCCGGCAGAGGCCACCCCGGACCGCCTGACCGCCGTGCTGTCACGTCACCTCGACGACCTGACGGCCACCGGCGGGCCGCCGCCGAGCTCCCACGGCTAAGGCCAGCCTGGCTACGGCGGTACCAGCACGCAGCCCGGCCGCCACGCGACAGCCTCGGCGTCCAACATGCGCGAGGGCGGACCGACCTGTCCCGCTCTGCACCTACAAGGACCTTCGCCATGGTGTCCGCCCCCGACGTCTCAGACGTCCGCCCACAACGGGGGCCTGCTCGCCGAGCCGCGGTGATCCCCAGGCTCGCGGGCAGCATCGCGTCGCGGAGAACCCGCCGCCCTTTCGTCGGTGGTGGTGGGCGTCAGGCGGTCGAACGTTTCGTCAGCCCGATCCCGATGTTGTGGTGCGGCGGACGGGTCCGCCTCGCCCGCCTGCCGACAGTGGTGGTCGCGGCGGCCAGGAGCACGCCGCCGGCCAGTAGCCCGATGCCAAGTGGGAGGAGGAAGCCGAAGCGCAGTCCGAGGTCGGCGGTGAGGTCGATGCCCGGGTGGCCGTCCGCGTTCATCGCGACCGCTGTCCAAGCGCCGCCGCGCTTGTCCCACTCCAGGCTTCGTCCGCCGGTGCCAGTGGTACTGGCCACCCAGAAGTGCTGTGCCTCCGCCTGGGCCGGCCGGCCCCGCCCGGACGAACGGCGGTAGGTCACCTCGAATGGGTTGACCCCATAGGACGCCATCTCGTCGTATGTGGTGCCGCGGAGGTACTCGTCGACCTGCCGGGACGGACCGATCCCAATGAAGATCGCATCGTCGGGACGGTCGGAAGTGGCTCGGATGCGGACGCGGGCGAGGTCGCCGACGTCGAAGCTCGGGTTCGCCGGCCGCCGGGCGCCGATGTCGATCTCGTCGGTAACCAACGCGCTGGTGGCGGTGACGAGACGGGCGGTCGGCGTGGTGAAGAAGCCTCCCTCACCGCGTTGCGCGGCACCGGCCCACGTCAGGGCACCCCCGACAAGCAGCAAGACGACGGCCGCCACTGCACTCACTGTTACAGCGCGGCGCGATCGGGGGCGGCTGCCCGCCGGCCGAGAAGGCGCCGGTACGGGAGTGCTCAGAGCTGTCGCTGTGACCATCGGCCTCTCCTGGTAGTAGCACAGTCGTGCAATCACTTGGATACTAGCACGGTTGTGCTAGAACGGTCTCGCCGGTCCGCAGCCCTTCCTCCGCCGCCCGGCGACGACGAGCGTTCGGGCCGTCCGGGGAACTGTCGGCGACGGCTGCGAGATCGGGGCCGCTCTTCGGCCAACGCTTGCGTCGTGATGGGCGAGGCCCGGCCACTCGGTCGCATCGCCGACGGCCACCAAACGGTGCGGCTGCGTATCTGGGCAGCACGCTGGAAATACGGCGCGGCTTCCCGGCCGTAGGCACCGGGCAGACTCGCTCATCCCGACCGTGCTCCCCAACGGTCGGCCACTGAGAGTACTTAACAGCATTCGCGTCCGACGGAGCATCTAGTGGGCGCGCCCCGCGGCGTGTGCGTGCACTGGATCATGAACGTGCGAGACCGCAAGCCCGGATCTCAGGCCGCAGAGCTCCGGCGGTCCGCCGCCACCCGGTGGTGAGTACGCGGAGTCACTCGGCAATCAGGCTGTAGGTTCCATCGTCGTTCTGGATGAAGTATTCGGTATAGCCGCCTGGATTGCCACGCCGATGCTTCGGTAGAAAGACACCATAGGTGTGATCGACCCAGCCAGGGCATGCGTCGCGGACGTCGGATGGACGGAGGCGTTTGGGGAGGCGTCCGCGGCGGCGGGCCATCCGGATGTCTTCGATGAAGCGGCTCACGGCCACGATTGTCCTTCCTCAAGTCGTCGTCGCGGCTTGGCTGCCGCCCTCGGCCTGTCCGATGCGCCTCCCGCGCCTTGGCATCGACCCTTCGTTCAACGAGATGGGCCTGGCCTGCCTGGACCCTCGGTGGGCGGGTGGCCGTCCCTGTCGGACCCGGCTCGTGCACCGCATCTGGCACAACGCTGGCACCCACGGCCTGGTACGGCCAGGTGACCAGGAGGGCCAGCGTCGAGTGCGTCCCTGGACGCGCCTGAGCGGGCGGCGCCGGTCGATGTCGACGGCAAGGGCCGGTGCGGGACGCGGAGCGGGCACAGTCCTCACAGGGCACGTGGCCAGGCCGGTGCGAGGTGGTGGTAAGGGTAACTGGTGGCGCGGATCGGAAGACCGTCACATGCCGGTGACGCCGTCCGCCATTTCGCGCAGAATGTCAAGGTGGCCGTTGTGGCGTGCTGTCTCCTCGACCAGGTGCAGCAGCACAAAGCGCAGGGTCGCGGTCTCGCCGTTGCTCATCTTCCGCTCGCACCGGCTGTCCAGGTCCAGCTCTGAGATGAGCTGGCGATAGCGGGCCGACTGGGCGTCATACTCGTCCAGGAGCTGCGCCAGCGGAATGTCCAGCGCGATGCGCATCTCCCGGTCCGGATCGTCGTCCGTCCAAGGGCCCCGGTCCTCGTGGCCGAAAACACAACATCGAACCACCAGTACTCGACCCAGCGAAGGTGGCTGACCAGGCCGGATACCGTCGTGAGCGGGGACGTGGGCAGCGGGGCCAGCCGGGCCTTCTCGTCGGACAAGCCCTCGCACTTCGCCCGGACCGTGGCACGCGCGTAGTCGAGCATGGCGGTCAATGTCGTCCGCTCGTCCCAGGCTGCCGGGATGTCCGTGCGGGTCACCTGGCGACCCTGTCAGACGCCGGCTGAGCTGTCGCCTGATTAAGGCCAGTGAGGCGCCCAACACCCAACGTCTTCAGCCACCCACGATCCGGGCCGCGACCGATCACCGATAGTGCCCGGCAGCCCGCGCCGGCCACCTCCGCCTGGCGAGCGGACGGCGGCGTGTGCGGTCACGTGATCATGAGTGGGCGTGGAGATGAAGCCGACGCTGCAATGGCGACCAGCCGCTCGGTAGGCCACGCGTGACAGGGAGTGGGCGGGAGGTCTGCTCCCCGACAGCGCCAGCGCCGCGGCCGCCGGCGCGGTGGCTTTGGCAGGGCCGTCGCCAACGCGACTGGTTGAATGGCAAGGTCGTGGCAGGCCGAACGGCGGCACGCCTGACGACTTTCTCCTGGTAGTACACGCTCAGGCACAGTCGTCGGAGGGTCGGCAATCAGCTCTGGCTCATGAGGGGAGGAGGGTCGGGCGCGCGGCGTGTCGCCGGAACGGGTGAGCGTGTCGGATCATTGCGGGTGGGCTACCGCTCCAGGTAGGCGGCAAGGTTCGTCAGGGAAGAAGCGAGCCCCGCGGCGTGATCCTCCGCGGAGATGGCGTCTGGGACGCCCTCGGCAACGATATTGACGCGCGTCCCCGCATCGACTGCGGTGACCTCCCAGGTCATGATCATGGTGCCCGCGTAGGCGGGCTCGGCGGAGACGAAGTCGACCGCCTGCACGACCCGCTCGCCGGGGACGATGTCGAGGAAGCGAGCCTCGACGATGTCGGAATCCACGGTCGCCTTGCCCGGTGCGCCAGCCGCGTCGGAATAGGTCAGCACCATCCGGTAGGACCCGCCCGGCCGGGCATCGAATCGTTCGAACCTGCCCGTCATCCCGCCAGGAGGGAGCCATGCCAGGAGCGCCTCGGGATCGATAAGAGCGGCCCAGGCGCGCTCGGGTGGCGCGGCGATCACCCGCGACGCCCTGTCCGTACGCGGCATCCCGTGACGCTAGCACCGGACTTGGCTGCGCCATCGCCTCTGCTCGCGCCTCACGTGAGCCAGCGTTTCGCGTTGCACCGGGCGCCTGACGATCACTGCCGCCGGCTCGATGGCACAGGCGTCGAACAGGCAATCGTTGCCTGACACGGCACTGGGAGCTCGGCCTTCAGCCCCACTGCTTGTCGGCTTCGCCGACCGGCGCGTGCCGTGCGCCGCGACGACTACGGACTGTGTCAAAGAGCCCTACACGACCGTTGGAGGTCGACCAGCGGCGTGAGCGGATGAGTCCTTTGATGCAACCGACCGGGGTCGGGGTGCCTGACGGGTGGCTGCGGCTGATGCCGGCGCTCGGGCGCGGACTGCGCTAATCACTGCTCGGTGGCTGCCCGGATGGATCCACGGTGGTCGTGGAACGGCTCCGCGCTCGAGCGGAACCGCGCCGTGTCGCCGTGGGCTTGGGGAGGAACTGGGCTAGGGACCCTGCGGAGTCAGGGCATCATGGCGTGCCGCTTCTCAAGCCGCGGCGGCACGGACGCGGTGCGCTGCCAGGGCTGGCTAGGCCGCCGTGCTGGCGCCGACGGCGCTGTGATCCTGGGCTGGAAGGTCGGAGCCCGGTCCGGCGGCAGGTGGTCCTCGGCCGGGGCTGGCAGCGGTCAGCACCGTCCTCGCCCGCCGCCTTGTTGCGGGGGGGTGCCGGCGCTGGCCTGGTCAGCTCGGCCCTCAGCGCGCTTCCGTCCCGAGGCGTGGTCAGCTGGCTCGGCAGCCGGGCCGATCGGCCGCAAGTCCGTCGGGGCGAGCGGGTGGCTGCAGCTTGTTAAGCTATCGCCGGCGGCCGCCGGCGATAGCTGGCCGCCGACTTGACGCTGGACGGCCGGACCTGCGATGAGGTACCTGCCCGCCAGCTCCGCGTCCCGGTAGTAAGGGGGCGAGTCTGGTCGTTTCGATGATCAGGCGTGGCAGCGGATCCGCGCTGGGAGCCGGGGCGTTGCATCGACGTGCGGTGGCTGGGAGGGTGACCGACTGTGCCGGTCAACGCGCGTCCGCCGATCGACGGCGGGACTGTTCTGGTGACCGGGGCGTCCGCCGGTATCGGGCGTCAGTTCGCCGCCCAGCTCGCGGGGCGGGCCGGAACCCTGGTGCTGCTGGCCCGTCGCGCGGGGCTGCTGGAAGACCTGCGGGCCGAGCTGCTGGCAGGCCATCCGCGGCTGCGGGTGGTGGCCCTGCCGGTCGATCTGTCCGATGAGAGCGACGTGGATCGGGTCCTGGCCGAGGTGGGCGAGCGGGTCGGGCCGGTAGACGTGCTGGTCAACAACGCCGGCGTCGGCGACCAGGCCCTGGTCGACCGCACCGACTGGGGCCGGGTCCGGCGGGTACTGCACACCAACGTGGTCGCCGTCGCGCAGCTGACCGCAGCGCTGGTGCCCCCGATGGTGGAACGTGGCCGTGGCGGGGTGCTGAACATGGGTTCGGGAGCGGGGCTCTCGGTGATGCCCGCGGCCGCGGCATACTCGGCCAGCAAGCATTTCATCGATGGCTTCAGCGAGGCGTTGCGGGCTGATCTGGCCGGGACCGGGGTGGTCGTCACGCAGGTCTGCCCCGGCCCGGTGGACAGCGAGTTCGACACCGTCGCCGGCACGGCGGGCGGCATGACCGGCGGCCCGCCGCGGTTCATGCGGATTGGCGCCGCCTACTGCGCGCGGGAGGCGCTGGCCGGCTTCGACCGCGGCGCGGCGCTGGTCTTCCCCGGCCGGGCCTACCGGCTGGCCATGCGGGTACTCCCGCTGCTGCCCCGCCGGCTGCAACGCCGCCAGGCAGCCCACGCCGCCGCGCGCGTCCGCAGCGCCGCCGGGCACGACCACCCGGGCTTGCTCAGCTGACCCCGCCGGGCCGCAGGAAAGACGCGGAGATGAGACTCAGCCGCCTGCTGCTGGGCGGGGCAGCCATCGGCACGATCGTCGGCACCGGGCGCGCCGACCTCAACCGCACCCACGTGTTCAACCCCGACTGGCCGCCGCACGCACGATTCCACGCCGCCGCCGGGTGGGGCACCGTCGCCGGGTCACAACTGCTGGCGCTCCGGCTGACCTGGCGGTCCGGCCAGGTACCGGCCGAGCACGACCTGGCGATCAAGACCGCGACGGCGTTGCCGGCGATCGCCTAGGCACCCTTCTTCCTCGCCCTGGCCACCCCCGGAACCAGAGTGGAAGACCAACCCGGTCACCTGCCGCGCCTCCTCGGCGTGCCCGCGAACCTCCTGCCCGCGACACTGGTACCCGCCCTCGCCGGCCTCGGCTACCTGCTGCACCGCCGCGGACTATAAGCCCGCACCGTCCGCTACACGAACGCCCTCGGGGCAGCTCCGCGTCCCTTCATTGACGCCCCCGGCCGACGATCTTGCAAGACGGAAAGCAGTCAGGAGTCAGACTTGCGCTACGACCAAAGACGCGCGTCAGAGATGATCGCCACGCGCGTCATCGGTGCTCTCGCCGCGATTGCGTTTGACCAGAGCGGGCGATTCCGTGCCAGTAGGTCGCGACCGCAGGAGATGCCTCACCGGTCGGTGAAGCGGTTGCGCACGCCGCGGGCGAGCCGGCCGGTGAACGCGCGGGTCGGCACGGTCGGCTGCTGCTGCAGCGCCTGCCGGTGCACCGGCGAGGTGCCCGCCTCGGGGCAGCGCAGGAACGCGGTGCCCAAGGCGTCCGCTCGGGCCCCGGCCGCAAGGGGCGGACCAGCTGCAGCAGCGCCAGCGCACCGACAGCCTCCTCGGTGTCGGTGAAGCCACCCCGGTGCCCGCCCGCCTCCCCGCCCTGCACGACCAGGCCGTGTGCACCGACGTGCTGGGCGAGGCGGGCTTCCTCGACGTTGGTGCCGGCCGCCCACACCTCGCTGCCGGCCCTGTGCAGCCCGGCGACCACCTCCGGCGCTGGGCAACCGAAGGTGAACGAGACCACCGGCACCGGTGCAGCAGTCAACAGGTCGAGCTTGGCCGACCAGTCGTCGTCGTCCGCGGCCGGCTCGCCGAGCCGCACGCCGACCCGCCTGGCCTCCTGCTCCAACCGGGCCGCGTACGCCGCTGCCGCCGCCGGGTCGCCCGGTGCTGCCGGCACGAACAGGTTGACGCCGAAAGACCGGCCCGTCAGCCGGCAAGTCCGCTCGACCCGCGCGGCGAGCTCGGCCGCCGACAGGTACCCCGCAGCGAGGAAGCCCTGACCCCCCTGTCGCTGACCGCCGCGCATAGCTCCGGCGTCGACGGCCCACCAGCCAGGGGCGAGCACCACCGGCACCCGGCAGTCGTCCAGCAACACCGTCAGCCCCTTTCCCACTCACATCGTCTCCCGCGCGCCGCAAGATTCGGCAGCCCGGACCCGCGCAACGCCGGCTGGTCGCTCAACTTGCGCCACGCCGCCGCCCGTGGCCCTATCGGAAAGATCGCGGCGAGGACGCCATCAATCCGCCCACCTCCGACCACGCACCGTGCCCCGCCAGCGGGTCAGCCCATCCAGCGCCACCACCTGACGGCGGCGAGAGCGGTTGCTTGATCATGGGTCGGGCGGGGCGACCGAGGGCGGTGGTGAGGTCATCGGCACTGGCGATCGTGCCGGCAGGGCTGTGTCGGACTCGAACGGAAGCATGGCGCCTCTACGCCGCCGATTCACCGAAGGCTGCTCCGTGGCGGCACCTCGCAGGTTGCGCTGTCCGACCTTTCGCCTCATCCGTCGGGCATGAGGACAACCCGATCAGAACTGGTCCCGCGGCCTGGGTGGGCCGAGAAACGCCGAATAGGGTCAGCCCGGCCGGCTCGGCAAGCGTCGTCGCCGTATTAGCCGGTGGCCTCTTGGAACTTGGCGACTAGATCGGCGGGTACTCGGCCGCGCTGGCTGACCTGAATGCCTTGCGACGCGGCCCACGCCCGTACCGCCTTGGCGTCGTAGCCGCGGGACCGCCCGTCCGCCGACCGGCCGCTGCCACGGCTAGCCCGTGTCGTCCGGCCAGCACGACGGGCTGCCTCCAGGTAGGGGCGCAGGACCTCGCGCAGGGCCTTTGCGTTCTTGTCCGACAGGTCGATCTCGTAGTCCTGGCGGTCCAGACCGAACCGGACAGGTCCACCTCTGCCGTCCGGGATCGACTTGCCGTCCAGGTCGTCGGTGAGCTGGACGATCGTGCGTTGCGCCACGGTAGACGCCGCCTTTCATGAGCAGGATTACCAGGAATCGTGTTCCCGCCGTAAGAAAATGTCAAATCGACGTGCTGGCCATCATTGTGCGTCAACCAGATCCGGCCTTCTGGTCGCCGGGGTGTCGGCGCACCGAGTGGGAAGTGTGGTGCACCGGAACGTCCTGCCAGCGCTCGCGGGTGCGCCGGACACGTCGTTAGGTGAGTCCGAGCAGGTGGCCGCGCGCCTGCTGCATGGTGGTCTGGAAGCCGAGGGCGCCCATGTCGAGGTAGCGCAGCCCTTCCCGGTCGCATTGGTCCCGCAGCTGCTCGCTGCGCAGCCGGATCCAGGCCGCGGCCTGGTCGAGTTCGGCCCGCGACGCCTCCGTCTCGCGCTGCGGTTTGGGCCCGCGGTAGCCGGCCAGGTCCTCGGCGGAGAAGCCGCGGTGTCCCAGGAAGCAGGACCGGACCGTGGTCCCGGCCAGCGCGGCCTGCAGCCGCGCCGGGTAGCTGGGTGCCAGCTCGAAGCCCTCAATCAGGAACTGGTCGGCTTCCTCGGCGCAGACCTCGGCCGCCTGTTCTATGTGCGGGTACATCAGTTCGGCCAGCTGCGCGGCGTCGACCGGGTCCTGATCGACCGCATCCAGTTCGGGTAGCACCCGGCGCAGCACGGTCCGCAGCACATCGGTCGGCAGCCACGGGATCCCGTCCGTGGTCAGCAGCCGCTGAGCCAGCGTGGACTTGCCCACCCGGGGAGCGCCGCCGACCAGGTAGAGCATGCGGCCGGCCACGTTGGCAGTGTGCCGGTCAACCCCAGCGGACTGCCGGTCGGCCAGCGATGCACGACGCCACGGCAGCGACCGCGGCCTGCCCACCAACTTGACCGACAGTCTGACCGGAGTCGTGATCGAGCAGGTTGCGCCGACCCATGTCGGCACCCTGCCGCGTTCGGCCTGCTCGCGGTGTCGACGGTGACGGCCGCACCGGCGCCCTCTCGTGCGGGAACGGCGCGAGGCGTGACTCGTGCCCGCCGCGCGGGCACCGAATCGGTAGGGTCAGCCCGCATGAACGCCGAGGATTACCTTCAGGGCGCGGCCCGCCGCCTGCAGGACGACGGCAGCGTGGTGTCTCGCGTCAGCCTGCCGGGCGGGACGGCGCTGGTCGGCTATCAGTCGAGGTTCCGGGTCCTGTGGCTCGCGACCAAGGTGCATCTGTTCACCGTGCTGTACCCCACCGACGTTGCCACCGACACCCAGCTCGCCGCGCTCAGCCAGGATGCGGTGAGCTACGCCAAGGCGACCAAGGGCACCCTGCGCGGCCTGCAGAGCGGGGTCGCAGTCATTGCCGCGCTGGTCGCCGAGAGCGTCACCGAGCAGGCCAGCGCCGCGGCCACCGCCCGCCCGAAGAAGCAGTTCGCGGCCATGGTCCTGCCAGCGATAGTCGATCTGGGCAACGGGCAGACGCTCAGCTACCACGGCCCGATCCTCTGGGGAGCGATGTACGCCTCCTGGCTGCGGGCCCGACTGTCCGCCGCACTGCCGGCGCCGGCACCGCGCTAACCACCTGCCCGCCGGCCCGGCCTGCCGAGATCCTCGACACGTCAAGAACGGGTCGGGCCGATCGCCACCGGCCGAACGTTACCGGCCATCAGACGAAGCTGAGCAACCGCGGAGCGATCAGCCCCACGGTCAGCCAGGCCGTGACGGCCAGCCGGCGGACGCGAACCCGCCCCCCCGGACCTGTCACCGACAGTCCCAGACGGCAGCGCGCCGACACGAGCACCCTCCGAGCGGTCCGCGGCGGAAGCGGGTGGTCGATCACCGACCTGGTAGGACACTGCCTTGACGCGGCGTGCCGCCGGTACCTGACGGCAGTTGGAGTATGGCAGACGCGTTGCCGCGAGCAGGCATCCACCACTTCGCGGTCTGGACGGCGCCGTGCGCAATCGGCGTCAACTCGTAGGCCCATTGATGGAGCGGGCGACGCAGTCGAGCGGGCGCAATCACTGCGCAAGGAGGTGACCTGGTCGCCGGCGTACGTGCCGCGGACAGCCTGGCCCCGCGGGCAGTCCCAAGCCGCCTCTGGCCGGTTCGGCGTGTCCGGGCGTTCGCGGCTCGGGCCGCTCCGACTGTACCTTCGACCCTGGACCGCTCCGGCAGATCCGACGAATTATGGAAGAAGGGCGACGATGCAATCGGGCAGCTGGGCCGAATGGGTGTCAGGGATCGGTACTGCGGCCTCGCTGCTGCTCGGATTCTACATACTCCTGCGTGACCGCCGTAAGGAAGATCGCGCTGAGGCAACTCAGGTCGTCTCGTGGTTCGTGAATCAGATGGATGGCAATGTAGAACTGAATGTTCGCAACGGCGCAACCCGTCCAATCGTCAACGTCGGGTTCGTCCTGGCGGCGATCGGCGATGACGGCCGCCGTGACGTTGCACGCCTATTAAGCATTGCACCGGTCCTCGGCCCTGGCGCGAGCGCATCGCTGACTTTCCCCTTCGCCGAATTCCACGCCAACGCGTCGTACCCGAGTTCCATCGAGTTTCGAGATGCGAGTGGCTTGAATTGGCGGCGGAACGTCCGCTCGGGCCGACTACGGCGCCGACGATCACCGCTGAGCCTCAACATTAGACGTCTCGTCCGGCTTGCCCGGTCTCCAGGCAAGGCCATGACGTACATGATGACGGTGATTCGCAACCGATAGCGGCTCTTGGCGCACGACACAGCCAGCACAGCGCCTGATCCGTGTGATCCGGCCGCCTGCGACGGCGAAGATGAAGGCCAAGGGAGTCACCGTCCGGGACTGCATCCCGCTGATCTCGGTCGACACCTGCTCCGCCAGCACTTGCCTCTCGTCGCCGAAGACGTTGACGGTCGCGGTCTGCAGCCGAGCCCATGTGTTTCGCGGCTGCTGACCTCCATGACCCGCGCTCGGCCGTGCATCTCGCGCCACAGCTGCTCGGTCCCGTCCGCTGTGACCTGCACAACGACGTCGTCGGCGAGCGGTTCAGATACCTGCTGCCAGTCGTCATCAAGTTGGCTGCGGCGCGCGCTGGACGGCCTCGAGGTAGGACAGCACGACGGTCACCGCGGTCGAGGTCTCCGCCACGTCGTCCCTCTTCCCAGCTCATCCGATCGAACAGAGTCTGGCACGACGCACCGGCCGCTCAACCCCTGCGACCGGCACTGCACGACGCGCCAAGGCGCCTAGCTTTGTGCCAGACCAGCCGACGAGCGAACGCGGAGTGTGAACGTCCACACCGTCCCCGCAAGCCGATCGGCATGCGCTCCGGGCCGCGCCCAACGATCGTCATGGCGGCGGATGCGGGTGGTCGATCAAGGATCTGGACGGGGTGGAGCAACCCGGGTGGAGTTAGAGACGTTCGAGTCTTCTGGGCGGGTCGGAGAGACTTGGTACCGGATTGGTGGTGGGCGAGCTGCGCGCCGCCGAGTTCGGAGGCGGCGACCACCGCACGGCGCCGATCATCCTCAGGCGGCGTCGCTGATCCACTTGGCGCCCGGGTCGTCGGCGTCAGCCCCGGCTGGCTGGCTGTCGGCGTGACTTCTGGCGCTGGGTGCCTTGGTCGGGATTGCGACGGCGTCATGATGGTCGCGACCACCGCCGCGACAGGCCTTGTGAGGTGCCATGGTTTCCGCCGAAGATCTCTTCGTCTTCGCCGGTGCGGGAGTCTCCCGATCGACGCCGGCCGGGCTCCCGCTCTTCCCATGGCTGAGGGACGAGATACTCAGGCAGTTGGATCTCGGCGAGTACGTCCCGCCAACTCCTGGAAACGACCTACTGACGGCACAACAGCAGGTCGCCGCCGGTCTGGCGCCGGAGCCGCTCATGCTGGCTTTGAAGCGTGGCGGCATCGATGTGGCGGGCTGGTTGTCGTCCGTATTGTCCCATGGATCTCCGAACGCCGCGCACATCGCGCTGGCCAGGCTGGCCCTCGCCGGCGCTCGGGTATGGACGGTCAACTTCGACACGCTGATCGAGCGAGCAGCCGGTCCGGCTCTGCGGGTCTCTGCGTGGCCGGCCGAGCCGGCGGCGGACGCTCGCCTGGTGAAGCCGCACGGGACATTGGCCGGTCGACTTATTGTCGACTCCGAAGACGTACTCCGCGGCCTGGCCGAGGTATGGCAGAGACGTCTTCAGGCCGACGTACGGGACAGGACGGTCGTCTTCGTCGGCTACAGCGGCCGCGACCTAGATTTCCAGCCGATTTGGGACGACATCTTGCGCGATGCCGTGCAGGTGCTCTGGTTCGACATGCCGGACGAGAACGAACAGCAGCGAAGGAGGGTCCTGCTTCGGGGCGTTGCCGAAGCCGGTCGGCTCAGTTTCCCGACCGGGCTGCCGGTTTCGCCCGGTGCTCAACCTAATCCGTCCTGGGACTTCGCGTTGTGGTGTCGAGATCAAGGTCTGGTCGACGTTGACGAGGCCCTGCTCTCCCGCCTACATGACAAGACACCGGCGCTCAGATACCCGCAGCTGCGGGGCAACATCCCGTTTGGTCGAGTGACGGTCCAGCATGTCCTTGGCGACGTAGCCGCGGCCCGCCGCAGCTACCTCGGCCTGCTCGCCCACGGTCCGGATCGAGGCCGGGCGGCGCGAGAGTTGTTCGCCACGACAGTCAACCACGGTCGCCGCGTCGTCGGCGTCACGCTGGCGCTGGGACTGCTGCTGCCGCCGGTCGGACGCGCCGGCCCGATGCGCGACTTTGCCCGCCGCAAACGCGCGACGATCCTGTCGAACATGGGGCGGCACGCGGCGGTGCTTCGGGCAACCAGCAGACTGTCCGACAACGACATCTCCACGCTGTGGGTGCTGCGTGCGGCGGCAGTGCGGATGACCGGATCCCTCGACGATGCCGCAGCCATCGCGGAGCGGGCGATGCGCCAGGCGCTATCCGAACAGCATCCCATCCGTGTCGCGCACGCCGCGTTCCAGCGTGGGCTATCCCTCGTCTGGGCCTATCGGTTGCCCGAAGCACGCGCGCATCTCGATGACCGGCAGCGACCCTATGCAACGCTCGCCGCGACACGCTGGGTCGCCTGGGCCGACTTCACCGACGCCGGACTCGCTATCCACCAGGCAGACCCGCGCCGTGCCCTGCGGTTCATCGACGCCGGCTCGGCCCGCTTCCACGCCGAAGGACTGCTCGACGGTGAGATCGACATGGAGACGATACGGCTAACCGCGCTCCGGCTGGCCGGCGACGACCCGGCGTACCTAAAGCAGCGCCGAGACCTGGAAAGGCTGATGGACCCGTCCCGGCGGGAAGGGATCCGCTACGCCCGCGGGCACCGCTTCACCAGGGAGGCCATCGCCTTGGAGGACGCCGAGTTCGCCCGGGTCCACCACGCCGACCTGGACACAGCTGAGCAGCGGTATCGGTTCACCGCCCGTTCCCGCTACCCAGTGCACGCCGCACTCGGCCAGCTCGGTCTCGCCACCGTCCAAGCGCAACGACGCCGATTCCCCGACCACGCCCACCGGGCGCTGTCGCTCGGAAGGCTCGTCAACGCCCGGCTCGTCATCCACAAAGCCGAACAGCTGCTCGCCTCGGCCGACGACCAGTCTGCAGTGAGCGAGCTGTTCTTCCCCTGAACCCATCCGCTCCGTCCGGCCAGCCGTGCCCGCCCGCGGGCGGCCTAATCAGACGCCAGGTCAGCCAACGACCGTCCGCGTCCCAAGCGACCAGTCATCGACCACAACGACGAGCACACAGCTACCGAGCGTGCTCACAGCATGCGTTGATCGCTGTCCATGCCAAGCGCGCAATGCGGCGTGAGCGTATCGGTCGTGTCACGCAACGGACTGGTGTCAGTCGCCGGAGCTTCTGTCCTGGGTAAGGGCGCGTGGCCCGGTCGGCGGGTCGAAGAACGGCGCGAACGGCGCGAAGATCACCGGATCGTCCAGCAGCGCGTCGACCCGAGCCCGCTCCGGCGGCACCCGCCGCACCTCCGCCGGCAACATCGACTCCCACAACGACGGCGGATCGCCCACCGTACGGAACACGATGGCCTCGAACCCTTCCAGCACAAGGGATCGAGGCCATCCTCCCGCCCACCCAGCCGCCGCCGCGGATCAGCGCGCCGACTCTTCCGGGGCGAAGTAGCTAGATCGGCATTTCTTGGTGCGGACCGCCCAGGTAGACAGTCAGGTTCTGCGGTGCATAGGTGCCCTTCTTGTGCCGCTCGACGGCCGTCGAGCCGGCGTGCTCGTGTGCCGGATCCTTCGCGCCGAGGACGCGGTGGTCGGGCGGCAGCAGAATGTAGAACCCTGTCCGCGACTTGTGCAGGCGCCCTATCGCGAGGTTGGGATCAAGCGGCGCCGTGCTTGAACGCCAGGCCGCACACGCGCGCGCGACTGGCCATCCAGTACAAGCTGATGTCCGCGAGTTATGTCGATTCGGGCTTCCATCTTCCGCCTTTCTTGTCGGCTTTTAGCGCTCCGCTAGGTCAACGCCGTGCGAGCGCAGTACCGCCACGACTCGTTGTGGGTCGTCCGGAGTGATCACCGGCTTCACCCGTTTGCTCACGTCGAGAACGAGCGCGACCCGTTTGTGAGGGCGCCTC
>Ga0137372_10002077_pt1 | contig 19323 bp, 19 predicted proteins | sample SagtaG_6_FD_104911 | JGI IMG/M metagenome (GOLD analysis project Ga0137372, IMG submission 104911) | Vadose zone soil microbial communities from Sagehorn Ranch, Mendocino, California, USA - Sage1_R_60_16 metaG | ecosystem: Environmental > Terrestrial > Soil > Vadose zone | place: USA...
GCTGAAGTGTTTAATACCCTGGAATCGGATCTCCGTCTTTTTGTTGCTGAACTGGCGCGGGGCCGTGTTTTTGTACATGCAGGTGTCGTGGGCTGGGAGGGACGAGCCATTGTAGTGCCAGGTCGCAGCTTCAGCGGCAAATCGACACTGGTGGCCGAGTTAGTGCGAGCGGGAGCCACCTACTATTCAGACGAGTATGCAGTATTCGATTCCCGCGGCCGCGTACACCCGTTCGCCGGGCCACTTCAGATTCGGGAGGAAGGCGGCTCCAAACAAACCAAAATTGATGTTAGACAATTGGGTGGTCTTGCTGGCTCGAAGCCTCTCCCGGTTGGGTTGGTTTTGGTGACGAAGTTTAAGAAGGGTGCAAGATGGAGGCCTCGAAATTTGTCATCAGGCGCAGGAGCCCTTGAGTTGCTCTCCAATACGGTCTCCGCCCGACGCAGTCCCGCCAACGCGCTTGATGCATTTGACAATGTGGTAGCAGGTGCTCAGATAGTGAAGGGAGCTCGTGGTGAGGCGCATGAGATTGTGCCATTTATCCTGGAAAGGCTTGGCAAAAACAGGTGACCCATGGATTTGAATCGTGATAGACTCGGCGCGTTTTAACGCCTAATGCCTCTCTTGATCTATTAACATCGGCTTTAGAAGACCGGAGGCCGTATGAAACCTACCCCCCAGGGTACGAAAGCTACAACGAAGGGAGAGCCCCGCGCGCGGAAAGACGACTTGATTATTAAGGAGATGCCTGATGAGGTGCTGGTGTATGACCTGGTGCGCAACCAAGCGCACTGTTTGAATCGTACGGCGGCCCTGGTCTTTACATACTGCGATGGCCACACCAGCGCTGCGGCCATGATCGGACGTTTGGAGCGAGAATTGAACGTCCCGGTTGATGAACGCGTGGTGTGGTTGGCTCTGAACCAGTTGAGCAAGAATCATCTGCTCGAAGAAGAGATCGTGCCTCCCACCATGATGGCGGGAATCAATAGGCGGCAGATGATCCGTGTGCTGGCTGTTGCCGCGGTAGTGGCAGTCCCCGTCATTACCTCAATTGTGGCCCCGACGCCGGCGCAGGCGGCGACGTGTTTCTGCGCCGGTACACCTTGCACAGCTAGTGCCCAATGCTGCTCGGCCATTTGCGATGGTGTCTGCATTGGCGGGTGCTAAACAGGTGACCCATGGATTTGAATCATGATAACTCCTCGCGTTTCAATCACACGCCCCTCTCTAGATCTATTTAACATCGGGCTTTAGAAAACCGGAGGCCGTATGAAACCTACCCCCAAGGTTACGAAAGCTACAACGAAGGGAGAACCCCTCGCGCGGAAAGACGACTTGATTATTAAGGAGATGCCTGACGAGGTGCTGGTGTATGACTTGGTGCGCGACCAAGCGCACTGTTTGAATCGTACGGCTGCCCTGGTCTGGAATTATTCCGACGGCCGGACCAACGCCGCGACAATGGCCGGACGTTTAACGCGAGAATTGAACGTCCCTGTTGATGACTGCGTGGTGTGGTTGGCTCTGAACCAGTTGAGCAAGAATCATCTGCTCGAAGAAGAGATTGTGCCTCCCAAGCTGATGGCGGGAATCATCAATAGACGACAGTTGATCCGCGCGCTGGGTGTTGCCGCAGTAGTGGCAGTCCCTGTCGTCACCTCAATTGTCGCCCCGACGCCGGCGCAGGCGGCGACATGTCTTCCTCCAGGTCAACCATGTACGTTCAGCAATCAATGCTGCTCAGGTCTGTGCTCGTCTGGTTTTTGTGCTTGAAGTATCGCCAATAGTGCTCGAGCAGGTGCTGATTGTTTGCAATCAGCACCTTTTTGTTTTGGCTTGTTTGCATCTTGCTTAAGCTCAACTCAACGTGAGTTTTCGCTTGCGACATTCTAGTACCGGGGGTCTCGTGGCTGCCACGCTTGCCGGTTCCTGGCGTGGAATCTCGTCACCTCTGTACGTTACTGAGAGCGAGTTAGATCAAGTGACGTCACTGCTCTACGCGTCAGGCTCTGCGGCGCTTGGCTGGTGGCGTGTTCGGCAGACAGATTTGAGTGCCACGCCGTCCGCTAAAGTGCTCCAGCAGGCATACCGGATCCAAGCCCTCCAGTCACTAATCCACGAGAAAAAGATCGAAACAGTTTTTCGGCTGCTGCGCCAGTCCTCCGTGGACGCCATTTTGGTAAAGGGTTGGCTAGCGGCCGGACTCTATCCCGAGCGCGCTCTTCGTCCCTACGGCGACATTGATCTTTGCTTTCGCCGTGAACATCTCCCCACCGCGAAAGACGTCTTAAGAAACCCTGAAGCGACAGACTGCTGGGTTGATTCGCACTCACGATTCTCTGAACTTGAATCTCGCACCTTTGACGAACTTTTCGCCCGGTCCCGACTTGTAGATTTGGGCGCGGAGCAGATTCGGATCATGGGGCCAGAGGACCATCTTGCTTTGCTGGCTATTCATCTCTTTAAACACGGTGCGTGGCGCCCGCTCTGGCTCTGCGATATCGGCGCAGCGATTGAATCCCTACCCGAGACTTTTGATTGGGACGTTTGTTTGGGTGCGAACAAGACCCGTGCTCTCTGGGTTATCTGCGCAATCCATCTGTCGCAGGAGTTGCTCGCTGCCGACATTCAATCACTACCAAAGCCCTACAGGTTAAGAAAGCCTCCACGATGGTTGGTTAGCAATGTACTGCGACAATGGGCAACTCCGTTCGCCATCAATCAGCCGCCGATGAGCCATCCGGAGCCAATGGCGCGTTACTTGACGACTCCGAGCGGACTTCTAAAAGGTCTACGCGCACGCTGGCCAAATCCGATCATTGCCACTGTTAGCGTTAATGGCGAGTTTAATGGTTTTCCGCGGTTACCTTATCAGCTTGGCAACTGCGCATTGCGTGCCGCAGAGTTATTCTTCCACCGGTCAAATACCACCGGATAAGCAATCACAGCAATCGTGACTGTGTAATGAGCGCGATACAAGCATCATAAACTAATGCAGCAAATGTGCGGGACCCCGCTAGTCCTGAGTTTGGAAACAGCAACTTTGGGAGGAAGCGTCTGCGTCACCCGAGCAGAGTACGTACTGGCCTCGAGTACGGGAAACCCTCAGGTGTCACACTCGAACAGGCTCCTGCAGGAGATTTGCTAATGCCTGGAAAGGGCGAACGTTTCACTTAGCGATGTGGATCTCTTCGCCGCGGCTTCGGGCCCGGGAAGTTTCACTGGTTTGAGAATTGGCATTGCTACGGTAAAGGCTCTCGCCGCCACTCTCGGACGACCATGTGTCGGGATCCCTACGCTTCGTGCGGTGGCCCGAGCTGCGGGGCCATCGAGGGCGACGATCGCGCTTTTGCCCGCTGGCCGGGGAGAGCTGTTTGCTCAATTGCTTTCAGTTTCACCAGCCGGTACAGTTACGGAAATCGACGACGCTCCTGCTCATTTATCGCCGCTTGACGTGATCGACAGGTACGGCGCACTTCCAAACGTGCGATGGGCCGGGCCGGGCGCCCAGATGCATCGAAAGCTCCTTACAGACCAGGCGCAAGAGAGAGGTATTGAGTTTCGAGCAGAGGGAATTGCTCGAACAGAGGGGCCGCAGCAATGCTGGACTCTGGCGCCAGAAATACTTAATCTCGGCGAACACGTCGCTGCGTTGTCTTTTGAGCAATGGGAGCGGAGAGAAGTGATGGCCCCTACTTATCTGACGGCACTTTACGTTCGTCCGTCCGACGCTGAGCTGAAATGGCAATAACAGAATCAACCGCAACAAGTTTCTCGGCGATGGTCACTATCTCAAACATGACTGAGCATGATCTGCTCGAGGTGGTGGAGATTGAAGAGCGCTCCAACCTGAGCCCCTGGGGATGGGCGGCATATTATGCGGAGCTGCAAGGTAATAATAGGAGATTAATGCTAGTCGCCCGTGTGGCTCGCCCTCTCGAACAACCGAAGACCGATCATATCGCCGGCTACATCGTCGCCCGCATAACGGCCGGCGAACTGCACATAAACAACGTCGCTGTCAGACGCGAATACCGCCGCCAGGGTATCGGTGGCGATTTGTTAAGCCGCGTTTTGCAGGAAGGAAGGGATCTGGATGCAAGCGCTGCATTTCTTGAGGTCCGCGCTGGAAACTCTCGGGCGAAGGCACTTTATAAGAAATGTGGCCTTCTGGCAGTCGGGCGACGGCCCAACTATTATTCTGGGCCTGTGGAAGATGCGGTCATTATGAGTGTCGCCCTTCAGCGGAATGCTTGATTCGCGGTGTTAATTGGGCTACCATTTTTTCGTGCCCGAACATTCCTGGAGGCTTTTTGACTACCACCTCCGCCAATCTCATCACCAGTTAATCGTCTGAAAGGAGACATGCGCGAAATGGACATTACACCTACGGAATCGCTCAAGGAAGAGTTGATGAATCGTGACCCTGAGTTTCGCGAATTAGCCAAGGAGCACACTCGATACGAACAACGACTAAGCGAGCTTTCAGCTCTGACATATCCTAGTGACGAAGAACAACTGGAAGAAATTACGTTGAAGAAAAAAAAGCTGGCTCTTAAAGATCAGATGTATTCACTTATGTTGCAATATCAGAAAAATCAAAGCCTGAGCCATTAATTCACTTGGAGAAGTAACTTTCGCCGGCGCCGGATGATTGGGGGACGTGGAATTCAAGACTACGCGTCCCCTTTTTCATACGATCCTTTTCAGTTAATCATGCAGTCAAAGGAGCGAATGAAAAGTTGAGAATTGTTCGCGACGGGATTCCATTTATTCTGGCGCCTTCCTTATTGGCGGTTATCTTATTGGCTCTCAGTTACTGGTACGTGGCGCTGTTTTTCATTCTTGTGGCTGCCTTCATGGCTTACTTCTTCCGCGATCCGGAACGTGAACTGCCATCGGATCCAAACGTCATAGTTGCCCCCGCAGACGGCCGTGTGACTCGAGTAGAGTCCCTGGCGGCCGGCCACGCCGACTCGCCCACGCTGATTAGCATCTTCCTGTCACCGTTAGACGTTCACATTAATCGTGCGCCGATCGCGGGCCGCATAACAGACGTCTCGTACACTAAAGGAAAATTCTTGATGGCCACAGATGAGAGCGCCAGCCTGGTAAATGAACAGAACGCACTCACGATCGAAGGCGACAAAATTACCATCGTTTGTAAGCAGATCGCAGGGATCCTCGCGCGACGAATCGTCTGCTGGAAGCACAACGGGGAACAAGTCAATCGTGGCGAAAGATTTGGGTTGATTAAGTTCGGCTCCAGAACAGATGTTGTAGTACCGGGAAGCGTGGAAGTGTTGGTTAGTGAAGGCATGCATGTGCAAGCCGGGACGACAATTATTGGAAGGATGCAATGATCAGCGCACCGCAGTTGGAAACTGAACTACGCACGACCAACCCGGAGCGGCGAGGCCTGCGCAAGGGGCTGTACCTGATTCCCTCGGTCTTTACGGCCGCAAACATCGGCATGGGTTTCTATGCCGTGATGGCGGCGGCTCGTGGCTTCCAGTTCATAGGCACCGGTCCTAACCAGGATCTGGTCCATGCTGCCACGTACCTGGACAACGCCGCAAAGGCTATTGGCTGGGCCGTTCTTTTCGACATGCTGGACGGCCGAATCGCGCGTCTGACGAAAACAACTACAGAGATTGGGATCCAGCTTGATTCAATAGCCGACGTGGTGACTTTCGGCCTGGCACCTGCGGTGCTGGCCTACGTCTGGGGTTATGGTGGAACTTTGGAAGAAGGCAGCGAGTTACACAGGCTCGCGTGGTTTCTTTCCTTCATGTACCTGATGTGCGGGGCGTTTCGTCTTGCCCGCTTCAACGTTCAGGCTTCCCGTCCTCGAATTCTCGCTGAGGGCACAATAAAAGTTGATAAGAAGAGCTTTGTAGGTCTGCCCATACCGGTGGCGGGCGGGTTGATTGCCGCGGTTATTCATTTTGCACCCCTGCCGCTGGTACGTTATGGACCAGAGCAAGGGCAAGTTTACTCCTTGCTCTTGATGGCGTTGGTTGGAGTGCTTAGCTTATTAATGATCAGCACGCTTCGCTTCTCAAGTTTCAAGACTGTGGGAACTCGCAGCCGAAGTATGCGTACCATAATCCTCGCCGTAGCCGTGGGAATGCTAATGTTTCTCTACTCAAGATATGTTTTGCTGGCCCTTGTCGTCACCTACATTTTACATGGGCTACTCTCACGCATAGTGCTGGGGTTTCGCCGGCGTTCGGACCTCAGCGATGCAAAAGTTCAGGCAAAACACACCTAAGAAGGGCAACATTACCGGCTTACGCTTTCTTGACTGACCCGTGGTTGGGCAAAAGCGAGCAAGCCGTGTTCGGTTGTCAGGAGCACTGCGTCCCCAATGGCTATCGGTGAGGCGGACCTTGTTATCTCTTCGCCGGTCGGAAGCGAATTGATCTGGCGTCCATCACGTAGGCCGAGTACCACTCCAGCCAGGCTCGCAAGCGGCGTAAACAATGCCCCATCCGTGGCCGTCAACGGTTGCGAAGCGATTCGTCCAGGCAACTGTCGTTTCCAGACTCGAGCGCCATTCAAAGAAAATCGATACACGAAGTTGTCTAACGACGCCACGAGCAGAGCGTCTTCCACATGTGCTACTGCCTGAACCGCCGCCCCGGTCCGCTTGCGCCAGAGCAAACGCCCGTTCGCGGAGTTGACTGCGTACACATACCCGTCGCCCGATCCAAAATAGACCGCACCGTTCACGACTGCGACCGGACCCCGAACAGGACCTTTGGTCCGGTATCGCCAGAGGATCTTACCGGTCGTCTCCTCCAGTACTAATAGACTACCATCCTCATTTCCGACATAGACCAAACCAGCCGAGACCACAGGCCAACAATTGAAGCTCCCTCCGGAATACACTGACCATTCGATCTCACCAGTCACTCTGTCGAAGGCATAGACTCTTCCGTCACCACCCGCAGCTAGAAGTATGTTGCCGCTGATGGTCAGTGCGCCTCGAAGTGGTCCTGCAAGCGTCCGCATCCACAACGTGACGCCACCTTCACGACCGACAACTCTGACAGTCCCCGTCGCACGTCGCACCCCAGCTTCCAATTTTCCAGTCTCCTCTTCTATTTCCGAGGCAACGTAGACGCCTCGATCGTCAGCTACCGGCGACGCAGAAAGTTCTCCTCCCATTTCTGCAAGCCAATTGAGTTGTCCATCCTTTGCCTGAAGCGAGACGAGCGTTCCGCCAGCAAGAGGAAGATAGATCCGATCTCCATCGTAAGCGGGCGTAAGGTCAACTGTTAGATGGGAGCCGTACCGCCAGCGAATTGTTAAAGGTTGAGATAAGGCAACCTTAGCGGTAGGCAGCGCCGCTTCACCCGTCGGTCGAGCAAAGCCGCATGCCACTACGACAAAGAAAAAAAGATAGATTCCCTTAGACGAAATAGTCTTCCACATCCGTTCATCAAAAATGTAACTACCCTAAAGGCAGGAAAGTCACGGCATTTGAGTTATCTGATTCCAAAAGTATAATCGGCTTCTGCTGAACTGAAACGCACCAAACGAATAAGAGGTTCATTTCTGTTGATGACCAATTTCCAGCACGAGACCATCATCATACTCGACTTTGGATCGCAATATACACAATTGATAGCCCGTCGTGTGCGCGAGGCTGGCGTCTACTGCGAGATTCTTCCTTTTACTTCCACTGTCGAAGAAATAACTGCTTACCGCCCCAAAGGCATGATTCTGTCAGGCAGTCCCTCCTCGGTTTACGAGGCAGGCGCACCACGGCCCGTGCGAAACCTGCAGGAAGTGGTTGATTGTCCAGTGCTGGGAATCTGCTACGGCCTGCAGGTTCTGGCTTGCGACATGGGCGGTGAGGTCAAGCCATCGTCGAGCCGCGAATTCGGTTATGCAAGACTAAGAATAGTTGATGCGAAAAGTCTTCTATTTAAAGGGCTGCCCGCTGAAATGGATGTCTGGATGAGCCATGGAGATCACGTGACCACTGTCCCACCCGGATTTCATGTCACTGCAGTCACTGATGATGCGCTAAATGCCATTGAGGACGTGAGTCGCGACATTTTTGGAGTTCAGTTTCATCCGGAGGTCGCTCACACGCCACTGGGCGCTCAGGTCCTGCGTAATTTTCTTTTCTCTGTCTGCGGCTGTCGGGGCGACTGGTCGCCGGCCGCGGTCATTCAGGAACAGATTGCCAGGGTTCGCGATCAGTTGGGCGACAACGCGCGCGCCGTTTCCGGCCTATCAGGAGGTGTTGATTCAACAGTTGCGTCAGCTCTGGTTCATTGTGCGGTCGGGGAGCGACAGACCTGTATCTTCGTGGACAACGGCCTGTTGCGGGAAGGGGAGTTCGAGTCGACACTTGCTCTGCTGCAGCAAGGTATGAAACTGAATATTGTTGGGGTTCGTGCTGGCTGGTTATTTCTAAATGCGCTGAAGGGTGTCACCGAGCCGGAAGAAAAGCGCAAACGAATTGGTAAAATATTCATAGACGTTTTTGAGCAGGAAGCGAAAAGATTAGGTGATGTCGCGTATCTCGTCCAGGGAACCCTCTATCCGGATGTAATTGAATCTGTTTCCGTACGCGGACCGTCTGCGATCATTAAGAGCCACCACAATGTCGGCGGTCTGCCGAAGAAGATGACTTTACGTTTGATTGAGCCGCTCAGGGAGCTTTTTAAGGATGAAGTCCGCGTGATGGGAAGGGAATTGGGAGTACCCGAGGAGATCCTTACACGACATCCATTTCCCGGTCCGGGTTTAGCGGTACGGATAATCGGTGAGGTAACTGAGGAAAGGATCCGATTGCTGCAGGCAGCCGATAGAATCCTTGACGAGGAGTTGCGGCTTGCTGAGCTTTATCACTCGGTGTGGCAGGCTTTCCCGGTCCTGCTTCCGATCTCAACTGTGGGAGTTATGGGAGACGAGCGCACCTATGAACGAGTTGTCGCGATTCGAGCGGTAACAAGTGTTGACGGAATGACGGCTGATTGGGCAAGACTCCCACAGGATGTGTTGGCTCGGATCTCAGCAAGATTGGTATCGGAGATCCGGGGAATCAATCGAGTCGTTTATGACATAAGCTCAAAACCACCGAGCACCATTGAGTGGGAGTGATGACCTCGCGTGCTATAGTGTGCGCGCTCTATTAAATCCATAAGTTCATCCCTGCTTGTCGCCTCAGCGGGAAAGTTAAATCAATCGTACTCTGCACTATGCCGGATCAAAGATTCGTTCATCTCCATCTGCATACTGATTACAGCCTCCTGGACGGCGCTATCCAGATTAAACCTCTTGCTAAACGTGTTGAGGAGCTCGCTATGCCCGCGTGCGCCATGACCGACCATGGCAACATGTTTGGGGCCATCTCCTTCTACAACTCGATGAAGAGCCATGGTGTGAAACCAATAATTGGTTGTGAGACTTATATCACCCGGGGCAATCGAAGTGATCGATCGGCAGGAGCGCCTGGTGAAAAGGCAAATTTTCACTTGATACTGCTGGCTAAGGACTTGGAAGGTTATCGCAATCTGGTTCGTCTTACTTCCAGGGCCTATACCGAAGGCTTCTACCACAAGCCGCGGATCGACAAGGAACTCCTGGCTGAACACAGTAAGGGAATAATCGCTCTCTCCGCCTGCTTGTCTGGCATCCCGTCAGCGATGCTCGCGCGCGAGAAGTTTGACGAGGCGGCTGCAGCTGCGATCGAATTTGAAGAAATCCTTGGGAAAGGGAATTACTTTCTTGAGATACAGGAACACGGGCTGGAGGCGCAGGATAGAATCCGGAAACCCCTGGTCGAGCTTTCAAGGCGCACCGGCGTTCCCATGGTGGCCACAAACGATGCGCACTACCTGCGGTCCGACGATGCTCTCGCTCACGACGTACTGCTTTGTATTGGCTCCGGAAAGACAGTCAAAGAGACTAACCGGCTGCGGTATCCTACCCCGAACTTCTACGTCCGCTCTGCGGAAGAGATGTGGCGCATTTTTGGCAGCGAGCTCCCGGATGCTTTGACCCGCACCGCTGAAATCGCAGACCGGTGCGATCTAAACCTACCTACAAACATCAACCACCTCCCGAACTATCCCATACCTGATTCTGATGCGGGTCTGTCGCCGGACGAATACTTCGAAAAGATTGTCAGAGAAGGCTTCGAGCGTCGGCTTCAGACCGTATGGCAGAGGCAGATAGCTCGAAATAAGCTCAAGCACGAGTTATCCAATTATCAGACCCGCCTCGCCAGTGAGCTAGCGATGATTAAGCAGATGGGGTTCGCAGGTTATTTCCTGGTTGTTTGGGACTTCGTTCGCTATGCGAAAGAGCACAGCATACCCGTTGGTCCTGGACGAGGGTCAGCCGCGGGCTCTCTGGTCGCCTACTGCATGGAGATTACTGACATAGACCCCCTCGAGTACAACCTCATATTCGAGCGTTTCTTGAACCCGGGGCGCGTATCTATGCCAGATATTGACATTGACTTCTGCGTCCGAGGCCGAGGTGAGGTGATTAATCACGTTGCAGATCTTTACGGGCGCGATTCGGTTTGCCAGATAATCACGTTCGGAACGCTCGCTTCACGGGCGGCCATCAAAGACGTCGGGCGGGCTCTGGACATGCCTTATGCAGAGGTTGAACGAATTGCCAAGCTATTACCGCCACCGGTTCGCGGCAGAAATGTCAGCCTCGCGCAGGCGCTTGAGCAAGTGCCTGACCTAAGGAAAGAAATCGAGACCAATCCGCAGGTCAAAGAGCTAATGGAGATTGCTCAGCGATTGGAGGGATGCGCACGGCATTCCTCGGTTCATGCCGCCGGCGTCGTCATATCCCCTTTACCACTCCAGGAATTAATACCTATTGCGGTTTCGGGTAAGGACGAAGTCACCACCCAGTATGTCATGTCTGACCTCGAAAAGACGGGCATGCTTAAGATGGATTTTTTAGCGCTTACCGCCTTAACCGTTATAAATGACTGCTTAAAGAGCGTTAAGCTTTTGCTTGGGACTGAGATTAACTGGGCGGATATAGCGCTTAACGACGAAAAGACTTTAGCAGTTTTTGGCGAAGGTCGCACGGAAGCGGTGTTTCAGTTTGAGTCCTCGGGCATGCAGGAAATCTGCAGAAAGTTGAAACCGAAGGATGTTGAGGATTTGTCAGCTCTAAATGCCCTCTATCGACCAGGACCCATTGATGGTGGAATGGTCGATGAGTTTATTCAACGCCACTTGGGCAAGAAATCTGTGCGTTATCTGGTACCTGAGATGAAGGAGATCTTAAGCAATACCTATGGAATCATGGTCTACCAGGAACAGATCATGCAGCTGGCTCAAAAACTTGCCGGCTTCAACATGGGCGAAGCGGACCTGATGCGCCACGCGATGGGTAAGAAGAAACGGGAGGAGATGGTAATTCATGAGGCAAAATTCATAAGCGGAGCCGTTGAGAGGGGCATTAGGAAGGAAAAGGCTGAGAAGATTTTTTCCTTGATGGCCAAGTTTTCTGAGTATGGCTTTCCTCGCAGTCACAGCGTCGCATATGCCTACCTGGCTTTTCAGACTGCTTACTTGAAAGCATACTTCCCGGAGCATTTTTATGCGGCAGTTCTGTCGAGTGAAGCCCAGGACGCGGCGAAAGTGTTCAAGTACGCAAAGGAGCTCCGGGCCCAACGCATCGAGCTGTTACCACCTGACGTAAACGAAAGTTATTCCGGCTTCACGCCTCTGGCAGGCGCCATTAGATATGGCCTAGCCGCAATCAAAGGCTTAGGACAAGCGACTGTTAATGCAATCATGGCAGCGCGCAATCAGGGACCTTTTCGATCGTTCTTTGACTTCGCTGAGCGAATCGAGCAAGGCGCGCTAAATAAGAAGTCCTTCGAGAATCTCGTTAGCGCGGGCGCGTTCGACTCCCTGAAACCCGATTCCCGTGCCTTGCACGAATGGCGGGCTGCCTTAGACAATTCCATCGATCCGGCACTGGCCAGGGCGCAGCGGGCCAAACGTGAGCGCGTAAATGGTCAAACTGGATTGTTTGCGATTTCTGGGGATGCTCCTCATGTCGAAGAACTTCCTCCCATCGCGAAACCCTGGACCGAATCCGAAATGCTCGCCGCTGAAAAGGCTGCGTTGGGCTTTTACATAACAGGTCACCCATTAGGGAAGTATGTGGATCTTTTACTTAGTCTGAAGACTGCAAAATCTATTGAGCTTTCGGGGCTAAATAGTGGCACCCGAATTAGCATCGGCGGGATTATCAGCGACTTACAGCCGCGCACGACTAAGAAGGGAGACCGGTTCGCTTTGCTTCGTCTTGAGGATGAAGGCGGGGGAACAAAATGCGTCCTGTGGCCCGAGACCTATCGTAAACATTCTGCTTTGCTTCAAAACGAGTTGGCGGTTCTGATTACCGGGCGACTGGAACTCAGTGAAGACAACGCCCCTACGGTGATTGTCGATCAGGTGCAGCATCTGGATGATATTCTGAGAAACGGCGAACTCGTTGTCTTGCGTCTGCCGTCGAGTGACGATCCGGAGGGTTTGTTTGATATGGTTTTGCATGTCGTGAACTCGCACCCGGGAAACTGCGATGTTGCACTTGAATGCCTGATTGATACCGGCACTCTGGTTAGAGTTAAGGTCAATTCGGCGTTGCGAGTTGATCGCTCTGGCAGTTTGGAGTCTGCTTGTAAGCAACTCGGCTGTACTTTAAGGATCGAGAGTAGTGGTCATAACTACGTCCGATAACGCTAAAATCTTTTGGGAAGGGAATGGGCCAGACTGAATAAGAAGTCTTCCATCAAAGAGGCCGCCAGAGAGTCTTCAGCTGAGGCGAAGACCGCCTTTGAGCGTGTCCAATTAGCACGACATCCTGAACGTCCTCATACGTTGGATTTTATCGAGCGTCTCTTTGAGGAATTCGTGGAGCTTCATGGTGATCGGAGATTTGCCGACGACCCGGCCATTGTGTGCGGGTTGGCTCGTTTTCATGGTTTGCCGATCATGGTCTTAGGGCACCAAAAAGGACGAGACACAAAGCAACGAAGTTATCGAAACTTTGGCATGCCTAAACCTGAAGGTTATCGCAAAGCCCTGCGAGTGATGAAACTCGCAGAGAAATTCAGGCGTCCTATATTCACGTTAATTGATACGCCGGGAGCTTACCCGGGAATCGATGCTGAGGAGCGAGGACAGGCAGAAGCAATTGCCTTTAACCTGCGGGAAATGGCCAAATTCAAAGTACCGGTTATCGTGACGGTGATCGGGGAAGGCGGATCTGGCGGCGCTCTCGCGATCGGAGTGGGAGATCAGGTTTTGATGCTGGAAAACGCAATTTATTCTGTTATCTCGCCCGAGGGTTGTGCCGCAATCCTCTGGAAAGACTCAGGGCTCGCCGATCGCGCGGCTGCGGGACTACGCCTTACAGCCCAGGATCTTTATGCAGAGAAGATAGTTGATCAGATCATCAGCGAACCGCCCGGAGGCGCACATACCGACTACGATCAGGCGGCTCGTTATCTCGATTCAGCTTTGAGCGAGCGCCTTGCGGAAGCCGTTAGTTGCAGCCAGGACGAACGGTTGGCGAAACGGTACGCCAAACTGCGGCAATTCGGCCGGTGGGGCGAAGGATAGCCGCTCGGTATTCAATCCCGTCAGCCTCAGCCAACCTGCTTCTGAACATCAATCAAAAGGGAATGTCATCGTCAGACATATCCGCCTGCTCAGCAGGTTCTCCGGCGGGAGGTTTCGCCGCTACCGCTTCGTCTGTTCTGCCGCCAATGAACTGCATGTCTGTACCGTTAACCTCAAGCGTATGCCTCGGTTTGCCATCGCGGTCAGTATACTCCTCGACGCGTAACCTTCCTTCGATATACACCTGCCGGCCTTTCGTGAGGTATTGCGAGGCGGTTTCTGCCTGCCGTCCCCAAAGAGTCACCCTAAACCACGTGGTATGATCTTGCAGCTCGCCGGCTTTATCCTTGCGCCTTTCGTTGGTGGCCATGGTGAAGGTGCAGACGGGAGTCCCCTGCGGCGTATAACGCAGTTCAGGATCGCGGCCAAGGTTTCCGACGAGAATCACTTTGTTGAAGGACATGATGAGGAACCTCTCAGTTGTGGGATAGGAAAAATCGACGCCGATACTACTAGTCACACAGCGGGCGGTCAAGCAATCCTGATTAATGAATATTATCCGGATCGCGTTTGGCGGACGATTTCTGGTAGACTACGCGGCATTCGAGTAGTCGCTGAACGACATGAAGACAACGGTTTATATCGAGACGTTTGGCTGCCAGATGAATGTTGCCGACAGTGAGCGAGCAGCCACTAGTCTACAAAACGCAGGCTATGACCTCGTTACGTCCGCCAAAGCAGCGGACGTTGTGTTATTGAATACCTGTTCAGTGCGGGAGCGCGCAGAGCGGAAGGTTTACACGCGCGTTGGTGATCTGCGCGGCATGTCCCGCAATAAGAGACCTTTAATTGGCGTGATGGGTTGTGTGGCGCAACTGGAGGGCGCTTCTATTTTCGACAGCGCACCAGGGGTTGACATGATTATTGGAACGCGCGCCACGGATCGTATTCCTTCCTTGATCGAGCGGCTACAGAACGGGGAAGAGGCACTGATAGATTTGGACGAGCGCGGCGCAGGCGAATCTTGGGACGTCTCTTCGGTTGCACGACATTCCAAGTACGTGGCGTTCGTGCCGATTATTGAGGGCTGTAACAAGTTTTGTTCTTTTTGCATTGTGCCTTACTCCCGGGGTCGCGAGGTTAGCCGCACTCCAAAGGATGTTATTGATGAGGTGATCAGACTGCGCGACCTGGGTTACAGGGAACTCCACCTGATAGGCCAGAACGTAAACAGCTACCGCCCCAGAACACTGACCGGATTGGAGCGCAGTCCGGGTGCGACTCCATTTTGCCGGTTACTTAGGGCCGTTGCTGATACTGGAATGGAACGCATCAAGTTCGCGACATCATTTCCTCGCGACTTCCATCCTGATATAGTGTCGGCGATTGAGGAATATCCTAATCTTTGCAACTGGATTCACTTGCCGGCTCAATCCGGCAGCGATCACACGTTAAGGATGATGCGTCGAGGCCACACTGCCGCAGATTACCTTCGCAAAGTGGAGGCGATCAAGAAATCCAGACGCCGATTGTCCTTAACTAGTGACATTATCGTCGGCTTTCCCGGCGAGACTGAGCAGCACTTTCAAAGCACAATGAGGCTGGTAGAACAGTGCGAATACGATGGCCTTTACCTCTTTAAGTATTCCAAACGCGCCGGTACCCCGGCAGCAAAATTCATTGACGACGTATCCGAGAGTGTGAAGAAAACGCGGTTCCTAGAACTTGAGACATATCAGCGTAAGATACAGAATAGAATCTACAACAGTTATCTGGGACTGACCGTAAGTGTGTTGGTGGAAGCGGAAAGCGCAAGATCAGATGAAGACATGATGGGCCATTCTAGTTGTCACAAGGTGATTAACTTCAAGGGCGACGCCAGTCACAAAGGCAAAATCGTCGACGTGGTGGTCACCGAAGCCAAGGCCAACAGCCTCTATGGCCAAAAAGTCAACCCAATGGTACTGGGCATTTAGAGCAAGAGGTTATAGGTATGGAAATCGAGGTTAAGATCAGAGCTCTAATGATGGACCCCAACAGCGGCACACCGATTATCATCCTGAAAGATGTTCAGAGCGAGACTATGCTGCCAATTTGGGTTGGGGCATATGAGGCGAATGCGATTGCCCTGGAGATCGAAAAAATCGCGCCTCCGCGCCCGATGACGCACGATCTGTTGCGGAATTTAATTATTGAACTCGGCATTCAGGTGGAGAGAGTGGTTGTGACCAGTTTGCGGGACAATACATTCTTTGCTGTTATTGAAATGCGGACGAGTGACGGTAACCGAATGGTGCTTGACTCGAGGCCCTCTGATGCAATTGCCCTGGCTTTGCGCGCGGACTGCCCCATCTATGTCGACATGGAAGTAATTCAAGCCTCGCGCAACACCATGCCGCAAGAAGAAGGAGATGAGCAGCCGATCGGCGAGGAAGAATGGCCGGACGTAATTGGAGAGACCGGAGACCTCCCCATGTAAGATATGCCAGTCAGTTCATTTGAACTCGCTAGATTTCTATTAGTGCTTGATTTGACACCGAACTGTACCAACCTCTTGCCCTCTTGCAGCGAATGGTAATTGCGATCGCAAATCAAAAAGGTGGCGTAGGTAAGACTACAACCGCCATCAATTTGGCCGCCGCGTTTGCCAGGCTCGGAAAGCGTACCCTTCTTTTAGATCTTGACCCACAGGCAAACAGTTCAATCTCTTTTTTGGATCCTCTCGTCATCCAGCGTTCGAGTTATGAGTTGATGATGGACGGGCAGGTGCCAGTTGCGGAATCTGTCTACCGAACGCCGGTCGAGAACCTTGATATCCTGCCGGCTCGAATCAGTCTGGCAAAGCTTGAATCAAAGCTGATCGGCGATTTCGACGCAGCCTTTCGCCTCAAGGATCGTCTGGAGCCATTTCGCCAACAGTATGAGATGATTGTTATCGATACTCCGCCTACTCTCGGATTGATTACAGTTAACGCTCTTGTTGCTGCATCACACGTATTGGTCCCTATCCAGTCTTCTTACTTTGCTCTTGAAGGCACGGACGATCTGCTCGAAACAATTGAGAAGGTCAAGGCTCGTCCTAATCCGGGTCTGGAACTGCTCGGTGTTCTGGTCACTCTCCACGATAAGCGAACCACATTAGCACGTGAGGTGCACGAGCAGATTCGCGGAGTGTTTGGACCCAAGTTGTTTGAAACCATTATCACGAAGAGCGTCCGACTCGAAGAATCGCCCGCTTACAAAGAATCGATCTTCAGCTTTGCGCCAAACTCATCGGGTGCGATCGAATATGCAAAACTTTGCGAAGAGGTACTCAGCCGTGTCTAAAAGGGGACTACCAACCGGTCTGCAAATGCGCCACGACGCGCACTACGTCGAAGAGTTATCGCAGCACCAGCCTGCCGCCGTTGGGCGCATGATTCCAGTCGATCAGATTGATCCGAACCCGGAACAGCCGCGCGTTGAATTTGGTGACCTCAGTGAGCTAACTGCTTCGATCTTCGAGAAAGGCGTCCTGGAACCGCTACTGGTCAAACCGTCTCGCGCGACTGGACGGTGGATGATTATCGCTGGCGAGCGTCGCTGGCGTGCGGCGCAACAAGCCGGCCTGAAGGAAGTGCCCTGCGTGGAGATGGAAGTTGATGACGGCGCGGTTGCGGAAATAGCCCTGATTGAAAACATGCAGCGGAAGGATCTTACGGTGTGGGAGGAAGCCGATGGCTTGCTGGCACTCTGCGAGCGCTTCGGCTACACGCACGAAGAAGTGGCGCGCAAAGTAGGGAAGAGCAGAAGCACGGTCACGGAAGCGCTCTCCATCGCTGCAATACCTCGAGACATTCGCGACATCTGCCGGCAGGCAGAGGTTTCCGCAAAGGGGGTCTTGCTACAAATTGTGCGTCAGCCGGATGAAGAGGGAATGAGAAGATTAGCGAATGAAATTACCTCACGTGGCCTGACGCGCGATGATGCCAGAGAGGTCAGGCGGCAGGAAATGGGCCCGAGAATCACGCCGGAGCTTAGGCCTTATACCTTTAAGTATGTCTCGCCGGGAAAAGAATTTGCCCTGGAAATTCGGTTCCGCCGTTCGAGCGCAGATTCGGAAGACGTTCTGGCCGCTCTAAAATTAGCGGTGCGGAGCGTCGAGGGCAATAACCGCAGGTCCGATTGATTCTCAACTCCAAACAACCTCTAACCCATAAACAAAAGATGCTACTTCGAGGCAAGGCTCTTTTTCTTTTCGGCCGCCGCCCGCTTTTGTAAACCTTTGGCCCAGCGCTCGAGCGTTGGCTGCATTGGCTTGAAAAGACGAGCACGAAAAGTGTGCTTCTTTTCGTTCCACGACTTCAATTGCTTCTCGGTATACGCCCGTACCGCCGGCTCCAACTGAGTTCGTTTAAGCGAATGTTTCAGCGTGAGATGATAATGCTGTCCCACGAGAGAAAACAAAATGGCTGTAAGGTTACCCTTAAACGATATCCGCGGAACAATACGCTTGTGAATGGGTTTTCCGGCGGGAAGCAGGACACCAATGGCAACCTCTAACCAGGAACCCTTCGGACCCTGACGTGGGTGGTAAAGTCCTGGTAGTTCGGTTGCTTGCAGAGTGCCTCTGAGGCGCGGCTCGGATATGAACTCGACCAGTCTGATTCGTTCGATGCCACGCGTATGTTCGCGCGGCAGACTATCAAAAGCATTTTCTATATGAGCAATGGTATTTTTCGGCAGTTTCTTTTCGTAATGGTTCTCAATTTTTATTGCCACTATTACAGAAGTTCCTTTCAATGAAACAGCTATGAAGAAGAGAGCCCGTAATGTAGGAGAAGCACGAGGCAGCGTCAAGTTAGGGCAGGGTAACGCTGGTTGCGGAACGATTCCATTTAATTCGGCTTAGTCGGACATACGCGGCAAAGAATAACCCAATCGCCTGCGTCTGATAATACATATTATGTTAACGGTTAACGGTCCCGGCGGGCTAGGTTCAACATTAGAAACGACTGTCGTCCGCCGATGGCCCGTACAGTGCGGGCACCTTCGCACCCATCAGACGTAGATAGACGGTCATCTGGCCGCGGTGATGCGCCCAATGGTTGATCGTGTCCTGGATCATCACGTGGCGTGGCGCTTCAATGACAACCTGCCCGCGGGCCAGCAAGCGCCAGGGAGTCAGCAGATGATCTTCGGTGGTTTTCTCAAGAACCGAACGTGCGTCCGCTGCGGCCTTGTCCAGGGCCTTCAGAAACGCATCGCTCGTGTCCATCCGTTTCTGTTCCATTTTCGAGCCGTCCGCAGGAGCCACGTCCAATTCGTCCTGCGTGATCTGCATGGCAATCCACAAAGGAATCGTCGCAACCATGTTCGCGAGATATCCGAAGATCATCGATTTGTCGTGCGGCTTCCAGTCGTACTTACCCTCAGGAACCTGCTCCAGAGCCCGGCGGGACCGTTCCACCTCTCGATCCACCTCTGTCAGGAAAAACTCCGTCAGTTTCATGCCCGTCTCCTCCTTTTTGGCTGATGTAGCCATGTTCCCTTTCTACACGACCTGAGTCAAGATCCGTCAAATTTCGGTAGTGCTCCATTAGTGTGTTGCGGGTTGGGGGTGCGTCGCTCGTGTGTCATGAGGTCAGTACCACCACGCGGTAGCGGGTGGGTCCACGTTCCCGGCGCGTGAGCTATCGAAACGCGA
>Ga0137372_10002079_pt1 | contig 19320 bp, 20 predicted proteins | sample SagtaG_6_FD_104911 | JGI IMG/M metagenome (GOLD analysis project Ga0137372, IMG submission 104911) | Vadose zone soil microbial communities from Sagehorn Ranch, Mendocino, California, USA - Sage1_R_60_16 metaG | ecosystem: Environmental > Terrestrial > Soil > Vadose zone | place: USA...
CTCGTTGAACAGGTGTTTCCCGAAGCCACGTCGCTCGAGTACATGCATGGGCGGGAGATGAGCTACCGGGATCTTCCGGTGGTCGTGTCGCGGTCGGGCTACACAGGGGAGCGTGGGTTCGAAGTGTTCGTGCCCGAAGAGGTCGGGGTGGAGCTGTGGCGGGAGCTGCTTCGCCTCGGCGCGCCCCAGGGGATCGAGCCGTGCGGGCTCGGGGCCCGGGACACGCTCCGGCTGGAGATGGGGTACCCGCTGCATGGCAACGACATCTCCGAGGAGCGCACGCCCCTGGAGGCGGGGCTCGGCTGGGCCGTGGCCCTGGACAAAGGCGACTTCATCGGGCGGGACGCCCTCCTCCGGCAGAGGGAAGAGGGGATCCCGTCGAGGCTGTGGGGCCTTCGGATGAAGGACAAGCCCATCCCTCGACCCCACTACCCCGTGCTGACCGATGGCGAACAAGTCGGGGAGACCACCAGCGGCACGTTCTCTCCGACCCTCAGAGTGGGGATCGCAATGGCCTATCTGTCGCCGCGGGAGCGGTTCGAGGCCGGTGACGAGGTCGCGATCGATGTTCGAGGCAGGACCGGTGTGGCGGCGGTGGTGAAGCCTCCATTCGTGGGCTCATCGCCGAAGTGAGCGCTCAGCTCCCGTTCCTGGGATGAGCCCGATCCTTCGGATCGTCCTCATCGCCAGGGGAGTGCAGCAGCCAGATCCGGTCGCTTCGCTCGTAGCTGCTACCCCCCTGGACCCCCCTCTTTCTCCTCAGAAGCGTTCCGCTTCCAGCGGATCGCTTCGTGAGCCAGGGGGTCCGCAGCTGCCTCGCTTCGCTCGTAGCTGCTACCCCCCTGGACCCCCCGACGCCGCCAGCTGATCCCGGATCGCCTGAACCCACTCGTCCACCTCTTCCGTGTACAGGGCGTTGGAATTGCTCAGGTACGCGGCCACCGCTGTTCGCGGGTTGGGCAGGCCCGTCGAGTACATGTCGGGCGGTTTCACGAAATAGAACAAGACCACCTCCGGAACCCCGGGCGTGGACACTCGCAGCTCGAGAACGGGGCTGTGCCTGGATCGGCTGACCTTCCCGATGTCGCTATTCGCGAACACCGTCTCGCCGAGATGGTCGAGCTTCGTTCCCGTGAGCTCCGGCCGGAAGATCAAGCGATCGGCTTCCAGGATCAGCTCACCCGTCACGCCCTGCTGGCCAGTGGACTTGTGGACCATCCACACGGTCGAGGGATCCGGAGCCATTGGCCAACCTTAGACCACCCCGCCGAGCTGAAAGCGAACTTACGACTGGGCGAGATAGCCGAGGAACAGCGCTTCGGCCAGGCAGGATTTCTCCAGGTCGGCCAAGTCGACGCTCTCGTCCTCGGAGTGGGCGTTGCATTTCGGGTCGCCGGCTCCGGTGAGCATCAGTGTGGCCTTCGGGAATTGCCTGGCGAACTCCGCCACGAAGGGGATCGAGCCTCCGGCACCCATGAGCACGGGCTTCTTGCCGAAGGCCTCGGTCATGGCCCGGCGCATGGCGTCGTAGGCGGTCCCCTCGGCCTCCAACGCGAAAGGCGAGCCGACGCCCTCGCGAACGATCTTTACCTCAGCGCCCCACGGGACGCTCGACTTCAGATGCTTGACCAGCGCGTCCATGGCCTCATCGGCATCCTGTCCGGGCGGGATCCGCATGCTGACCTTGGCCCGAGCGAACGGGACGAGCTGGTTGGACGCCTCGGGCGTGCGAGGAGCGTCGATCCCCAGGACGGAGATGGCGGGCTTCGTCCACATCCTCTCGGTCAGTGTGCCCTCGCCGATGAGGGTGACCCCCGGCCGGACTCCCGCCCAGTCCCTGAGCTCCTCCTCAGTGAGATCGAGCGGGTCGGCCGGCCCGGAGGCCAACCCCGATAGCGCCACGTTTCCCCTGTCATCGTGGAGAGCGGCCAGGGTTCGGCACAATGTGGTCAGCGCATCCGGGATGGCACCTCCGTACTCGCCGCTGTGGACGGCATGATCGAGTGTTCGAACCTCGACGAAGCAAGCCACGATCCCGCGAAGTGAGATCGTCAACGCCGGCTCTCCGGTCCTCCAATTCCCCGAGTCGGCCAGGATCACCGCGTCGGCCTTCAACAAATCACCGTAATTGGTGAGGAAGGCGCCGAGGTGCTCGGAGCTGGATTCCTCCTCGCCTTCCACGAACACGGTGACCCCCACAGGTGGCCGACCGTCCCATGCCCGCATGGCGGCGGCGTGCATCACGATGCCCGCCTTGTCGTCCGAGGACCCCCGCCCGTACAGACGGCCATTCCGCTCTACGGGTTCGAATGGCGGCGAGGCCCACAGGTCTTCCGGGCCCTGGGGCTGGACGTCGTGGTGCGCATAGAGAAGGACGGTCGGCGCGCCATTGGGCGCCGGGACCTGTCCGAGGACGGCGGGATGGGCCCCCTCGACCTCCAACAAGCGAGTCTGCATCCCGCACGCCTGGAGGATTTCTTCGGTCGCTGCGGCCGATCGCCGCACCTGCTCGGGGTCGAACTCCGGAAAGCTGACCGAGGGGATGCGGACCAGCCGCTCCAGCTCGACCCGGATGTCCGGCATGAGGGCGGAGATCCTCTCGGGGATGGCTTCGAGTGTCTGATCGATCATGGTGGCGGAAGCCTACACGTTCCGCCCCGCTCGCTCTTTCCTCAGTGGATCGCGATCGGAGTGCCCAGGGGAAGGATCTTGACCAACCGGATGATGTCGCCGTTCCTCATCCGGATGCACCCGTGGCTGCTTCGCCTGCCGATCGACGAGGGGTCGTTCGTCCCGTGCAGGCCGATGATCCCGCCGAGCTTCCACGTGTCCAGCACCTCGGAATAGCCCGAGAGGCCGTAGGCATAGGGTCCGTACAGGGTGCCGGTGTCGGGGAGCTTGATCAGAGACGTCAGGTAGAACCGCCCCCTGGGGGTGGGCGTCCTCCCGGTGCCGATGCCAACCCGATAGGTCTTCAGTAGGTCGCACCCCTCGTACAGCCTCAGCTTGAACCGCCGGACATCCAAATCCAATCGGTACGGAGTGATCCGGACCTGGAGGTTCTTGCCTTCGATGAAGCCGACCGTCCCGTTCGGCTTGATGGGGAGGAACGCCCTGAACCATGTGCCGCCGTCTTCGCCCGCAACCTGCTCCAGGAGGAGGAATACCTGCGGCGACCCGAGGGGCGTGATCCTGGCGAAATCGTGAACCGCTCGGGCCGATGGGGCCGGGGCAGCCCTGGCCACGGTCCGTTCATGTACCAGCGTGCCGATCACGGATTCCTGGGCGCATGCTCGCAGACCAAGTGAGAATCTGGGCTGGGGCGTTCCCGTCTGTGCTGATGCCTTGCCAGAAGACGGGGTCCCTGGAAGGAGGTCGTCTCGCCCCATCAACGTTTCACCCACGGGAGCCATTACCAGCCCCACTATCAGGAGTAGCGCGACCGACAGCCCGTAGTCGAGCAATCTCGACCGTCGTCGACGGCGCGGCGGGTCTGCCGTCCGCGTATCCTTGGAGTCGCTCGTTCCGTCCACCTGTCCTTCCTGACGACGTCGGGTCTCTTACGGCAAGGAAGAGGGGGTGCCGGACCACCGGCACCCCCTCGGTGTCAGCGCTTCCTCATCTCACGTGCCCGTGCATCCCCCTACCCGGTGAACGGGGCCTGACCCGGGACCGGCTGGGCGGGAGCCGCGCCCGGTGTGGCCGGCGCACCCGGCGCACCCGGCTCACCCGGCGCACCCGGCTCACCCGTTGGCTCGGGGCTCGGGCTTGGGCTCGGGCTCTCGCTGGGGCTCGGACTCGGGCTCGGCTCTGGGGCCGGTCCCTGGCATCCGTCCGAGATGACCAGATTGTTCGCCGAGCCATCCGGGCTCTCGTCGGCGTACGCAGTCAGGGTGTCCGGATCGTAGTACGGGGTCACGGCATGAAGCGCCGCGCTGTTCCCCCGGTGCTCCATCTCATATGTGTCACCGTTGACATAGAGCGTTGCGCTGTCTGGCTTCTCGTCCCCATCCGGCGTGAGCACCCAATGGAGGTACGGATCCTGACCCTCGTCGCACTCCTTTATGGAGTCCGATCCATTGCCCGTCCACGGGACCCGAGCGATCGCGATGCCCGCGAGGCAGACGGCCAGGACCATCCCCAGCAGCGCCGCCATCTTGAACTTTCTCCCCATTCACTTCCCCCTTGTCCGCTCTTTCCCTGCCCTTTCCGGGCCGGAGGGATGGAGCACCTGCACCGACAACCTTCACGGCCTACTCCGTCCGCCTGAATGATGGATCCCCCCTCGATGTGTAGTCATCCGCCAATGGGATGCAATCAGTGGGGTTCGGATCGGCAATTAGCCTGTCCGGTCTCTAGTACGAAGGACGGAGATATTGGGCAACCGGAAGGCCGGACCTGTTGACGAGATTCGATCTGGTCGAACCGGGACGGCCGCCTCAGGCGTCGCGTTGCTCGGGGATCACCGAGTGTTGCGGGCGGCCTGGAGGAACTCGGAGATCGAGGTGTCGCCGAACCGGGCCGCTTCCAGGATCTGCTTGAGGAGCTGCCTCGCTCCCGTCGCCGGGACCACCGCGATGACCACGTACAACCCGGACGTGGGGATGCCCATCCGTCGCATCGGCCCGAACCCCGGGGCGGCAACGACGTAGGCCCACCGATTCGACCTGCCCTCGGTGCGGCAGGTGCCGGTGGCCGACATCACGTAGTCGCCCGGAGAGAAGCGGCGACCCGTGAAGTCCGGCGGATGGTCGATGTAGACCTCTTCGCTCGCGGAGCGGCAGTTCTTGTTCGAGGCCAGCGCGGCCATGGCCGGGCCCTGTGCCACCAAGTAGTAGTAGTCGGAGGGGATCTGGAGCTTGGCCACGTCGATCCAGAACGCTTCCATCCCGCCCACCGTGCCCACGGCGCTCTCCCATTGCTCGATCCGGGGCGATGCGACGAAACCTTCTTGCGGGTAGCGCGCGGTCGGCAGAGGCTGTGCGTCCCATCCTTCCGGAATGAGAGCCTGGACGCTCCCTGCCTGCACCTCGATCCGCAGCGGAGAGGGACTGGGCGGAAGATGGTGGACGGTGAAGACGGCCGGTGGGGCCGAGGCCTCGTGGGCAGCCGGGGCATTCGTGCAGGCCGTCAGGGCGACGACCATTGCGGAGATCGCGACTCCTGCGCGCATGGTGTCTAGGCCGAAGTGTAGGGAACTCGCGGATCGTGCGCCACCCGCAGGAGAACGCGTGCAATCGAATATCGCGCCTCGTGGTTGCCCGACGTGGAAGTGACGACGGGTGGTGCGGTCGGAGGGGCAGTCCGCAAGGCCGTGGAGGTTTAGTCGACCAAGCCCTTCCGCAGGGCGATCGCCACGGCCTGGGCTCGGTCGTTCGCGCCCAGCTTCTCGAAGATCCGCTCGAGGTGGGTCTTCACAGTGTGCGGGGAGATGCTCAGGTCGTGCGCGACCTCCTTCGTGGTCGCTCCGTACGCCACCTTCTGCAGGATCTGTGACTCCCGCCTGGAGAGGGGTGTCTCCCGGGGGGTCTCGACGTACTGGATCTCTTCGATGAACGCCCGGGTGAGAGTAGGATGGATGACGGCCTTTCCTTCCAGAGCAAGCCGCGCCGCCTGGATCAGCTCATTCGCGCTCACGTCCTTCAACAGGTAGCCGGAGACCCCGGCTCTGATGGCGTCGGCTATGGCTGCGCGGGACTCCTCGATGGTGAACAGGATGACCTTCGTGTCCGGAGCGATGTCCCGGATGACCCGGGTGGTCTCCAACCCGTCCATGCCCGGCATCCGCACGTCCATGAACACGACCTCCGGGGAAAGCTCCTTCACGGCCTCGACGGCCTCTTCCCCGTTGGAGGCCTCTCCTACGACCTCCACGTCGTCAGAAGTGGACAGAGCCGATCGCAGCCCATCTCGCGTGACTGGATGGTCGTCCACGATGAGCACCCGCATCTCGGCCCCCTACGGTTTACGCCGTAGCCCCTCTACTGTGCGCCCCGCCTAGAATAGCCCCCAGGGAGCCTCAATGAGCCCAAGGAGTGCTCGATGAGTGAACAGCCAGAGATAGACGAATCGTCCGAAGGAGCGTGGGATCCGTCAGGCAACGGCGCCCCAGGCGACCCGGAGACCTTGAAGGAGCAGATCATCGAGGCGCTGAAGAACGTGGTGGATCCCGAGCTCGGCATCAACATCGTGGACCTGGGGCTCGTGTACGGGCTGGACATCCAGGAGAACTCGGTGCACATCACGTACACCCTGACGACGATGGGGTGCCCAATCGGACCGCTGATCGAGGCCGAGATGAAGCAGTTCCTGTCCGGCGTCGAGGGAATCGACCAGGTCGAAGCCGAGATGGTGCTCCGCCCGCCTTGGACTCCAGAGATGATGTCCGAAGAGGCCAAGGCCGCTCTGGGATTCTTCTAGAGGCAGGGGGAAACGCGCCTTGCGTTGTTGCGAGGCCCTTTGCATAATTCCTAGTTCGGGGATGGGATTTGATCGAAAGGGGGGTATCGATGGCCGAATACGCCAATCCTGGTGTGCTGGTCGAGACCGACTGGCTGGAGGAGCGCCTGGAGGATCCGAGCATCCGGATCGTCGAGGTGGACGAAGACACCCAAGCGTATGAGAAGGGACACATCCCGAACGCGCTCGGGTGGAACTGGAACACCGATCTGCATGCCCCGGTTGGACGGGACTACGTGGACCAGGAGGGCCTGGGGAACTTGCTCCAGAAGGCAGGAGTGGGTCCCGACACCACCCTGATCCTGTACGGGGGCAACAACAACTGGTTCGCCGCCTACGCTTACTGGCTGCTGCGCTATCTCGGTTACGGCAACGTCAAGCTCCTGAACGGAGGACGCAAGAAGTGGGAGCTCGAGAGCCGGACCATGACCAGCGACGTTCCCTCGTTCAAGGCGACCACCCTGCAGATCGACGCGCCGGTCAACGGCGATTTCCGTGCGTTCCGCGACGAAGTCCTGCAGAAGGTGTCCTCCGGGAAGTCGGCGCTCGTGGACGTTCGCTCTCCGGAGGAGTATCGGGGCGAGAAGCTCGCCCCTGACCACCTGCCGCAGGAGCAGGCTCAGGTCCCCGGCCACATCCCGGGAGCAGCCAACATCCCCTGGGGCAAGGCGGCCCAGGAAGATGGATCGTTCAAGTCCGCGGACGAGTTGAAGTCGCTCTACGAGGGCGAGGGCATCACCTCCGACAAGGAGGTCATTGCCTACTGCCGTATCGGCGAGCGTTCGTCGCACACGTGGTTCGCCCTACACGAGCTGCTCGGCTACGACACCGTGAAGAACTACGACGGGAGCTGGACCGAGTACGGGTCCCTGGTCGGGGTCCCTGTGGAGAAGGGCTAGCTCAGGCCACTGCGCCCGGCAGGAAGACCTTGAACGACGCCCCGCCGCCGGGGCGCTGGTCTCACGCCCGGCCGCCGTGTAGCTCGGCGAACTTGGCCACGAGCGACAGGCCGATGCCCACGCCGGGTGAGTGGCTGAGCGAGTCCTGGCCCTGGCGGAAGGGCTCGAAGATGGACTCCCGGAACTTCTCAGCGACCCCCGCCCCATCGTCCTCGACACAGATGGACGCCGCCATGCTGCGGGGAGACCCGGACCCATATCGTCGTGTCCGGCGGAGTGTGGCGCGCCGCGTTGGCCAGGAGGGTCTCCACGATGCGCTCCACCTTCGGTGCGTCGACCGAGACCACGATCAGCTGGGCCTCAACGCGAACCGGCCTCGTGCCGAGGATGTCCGAGTTCTCCACGGTCCGCCGAACCAGCGCCGCCACGTCGGTCGGCTCGCTCACGATGACGTCGCCATCTTCGCCGTAGGTGTTCTGGAAGACGGCCACTCGGTCGACCTTGGCTGCTGTGGCCAGCCGCCTCAGCACTTCCCGGGTCCCCCCGGCCCCGGCGCGTCCGACCAGGAAACGCTCGGCGGCAAAGACGACGGCCTCGAGGATGCGTCCCCGGGCGTAGAACTCCCCTTCGGTCCTCTTCCGGGGCGAGACGTCTCGGCCGATGCCCAGGACGCTGATCACCTCCCCGTCGTCCATGAGCGGGGTCATGGTGAACTCGCCGTTCAGGTATTTGCCGGAGCTCGCTCGGACGCGCAGCTCGAAGGGTGGGAGTTTGCTCGGCGCTGAGGGCGCGGGCCAGCATCTCGAGGGCGATTAGAGAGGTCCTCCGGATGAACGAGCTTGTGGAGGGGTTTGTCGAGCCACTTATCTCGAGACCATCCCGTCATACGCTCGAAGTCCGGATTGAGCGAGGTCAGGCCGGCCTGCGGGGAGATCGTGAAGATCATGTCCGGGGCAGCCTCGATGAGCGCTTGGTAGAGATGTTCGGTTTCGCGAAGAGGTTTCTCCGCGTGCTCGCGCTCACTCAGGCCGAACATGCCGTCATTCCTCCACAGGTCTTCCTGCTCGGGTTATCGACGGCTGCGAGGCCTGGATGAAGCGGGGGAGAGGGGTCGCGCCGTCCGATAGAATGGGCTCTGACCTGGGGTTTTGAATCCTAGGCTCGCGATCGACTTTGTACGCGCCCGCAGTGTAGACTGGCTTTGCGATGGCTATCACCCAGGAAGAACACCTCAGAGAGCTGACCAAGGGATATCGCTTCGGCTGGAAAGACCCCAGCCATTCGGTGTTCACACCGAAGAAGGGTCTCTCCGAAGAGGTCGTCGAAGAGATCTCCCATCTCAAGTCCGAGCCGGACTGGATGCGCAAGTTCAGGCTGAAGGCCCTCAAGCATTTCCGAGCCAGGCCCATGCCGTGGTGGGGCGCGGATCTCTCCGATATCGACTTCGACGACATCTACTACTTCATTCGGTCGACGGAGAAGCAGGCCAAGGCCTGGGAGGATCTGCCGGAGGACATCCGGGGGACCTGGGACAAGCTGGGGATCCCGGAGGCGGAGAAGAAGTACCTCGGTGGCGTCAGTGCCCAGTACGAGTCCGAGGTGGTGTATCACAAGATCAAGGAGGAGCTGGATTCGATCGGGGTGATCTTCACCGATATGGACACGGCTCTCCGCGAGCACCCCGACATCGTCAAGCAGTACTTCGGGACGATCATCCCGCCGAACGACAACAAGTTCGCGGCCCTCAACTCCGCCGTGTGGTCAGGGGGATCGTTCGTCTATGTCCCCGAAGGCGTGCACGTGGACATCCCGCTACAGGCCTATTTCCGGATCAACGCGGAGAACATGGGCCAGTTCGAGCGAACGCTGATCATCGCCGAGCCGGGTTCATACGTGCACTACGTGGAGGGCTGCAGCGCTCCCATCTACACGACCGACTCGCTCCACTCCGCAGTGGTCGAGATCATCGTGAAGCCAGGAGCTCGGGCCCGGTACACCACGATCCAGAATTGGTCGACCAACGTGTACAACCTGGTGACCAAGCGGGCCGCCGCCTACGAGGACGCGGTCATGGAATGGATCGACGGCAACATCGGGTCGAAGGTAACCATGAAGTACCCCTCGATCTATCTGCTGGGCAAGGGCGCCCGCGGCGAAGTGCTCTCGGTGGCCTACGCGGGCCCGGGGATGCACACGGACGCCGGGGGCAAGGCCATCCACGTCGCCCCGTACACGTCTTCAGTGATCACCTCGAAGTCGGTGTCCAAGGGCGGTGGCCGGACCGGTTATCGCGGCCTGATCCGTGTGGAGCCCGATGCTCATCACGCCAAGTCGATCGTCCGATGCGACGCCCTGATCCTCGACGATCAGTCCCGGTCGGACACCTACCCGTACGTGGAGGTGGAGGAGCAGACCGCGCAGCTCGGACACGAGGCGACCGTCTCGCGGGTGGGCGAGGATCAGCTCTTCTACCTGATGAGCCGGGGCCTCTCCGAGGCTGAGGCCACCGCGATGGTGGTGAATGGCTTCATCGAGCCGATCACCCGCGAGCTCCCGATGGAGTACGCGGTCGAGCTGAACCGCCTGGTCGAACTCCAGATGGAAGGCGCGATCGGCTAGCCGCTGGGGGAGACCGATCCTTTATCTGCTACGGATCCCCAACTGTTACTGCGGCGGCGCTCGTTCCTCCAACACCCACCCCATCAGGCCGCCTGAAGACAGGACGCCCCACCGACGGCTCCAAACGGAAGCCGCCAGGTTGATGGACCCGCCGGTGATGGCGCCGGCACAGGAACAGAAGATGGGGCAGGGCCGTCGGCCCGCCGTCGGCCCAGTGCACGACGTGGTGGACATCGCACCACGTATGCGGCGGTCGCAGCCGACGAACCGGCAATGGCGATCTCTGACTATGACGGCACGCCGCATGGCCGGGTGAATCACCGGTGTTCGACGTCCGACATCGAGTGGCTCCGATGGGCCCGCCATGACGACGCGCCTGATGGACGCATCACACGCCAGCCGCCGGGCAACATCTGACTGAACCGGATTCACGTGGTCGAGCTCGCCGGGTCCATCGGCGCCGTCGCGCAAATCGTCGACGCCGACCGTCACCGTCACGTGCGGGTTCTCACCTCCTACGGTCGGCCGTTCGGCCAGATCGAGCCACTGACGGCATATCTCGCCGAGCGCATCGGCTCGTCTCTGCGCAGGTATCCGGGCGTGTCCCTCGGGCCCCAATGGAGATTCGGGGTCGAGCACTGCGCTCAGGGCGGTGAGCAGGGTCTGGCCCGTCTCCGGATCGAGGTTGCCATCGACCCGAACCATACCCAGGAACGTCACTGAGGCATGAAGCCGGCGTTGCGCTCTGACCTTCTCGTCGCTGTCGAGTGCATGATCGCGCTCCACGGCCTGGCGCAGTAGGCGAAAACCCGCTGGAGGTCGGGCATTGAGTGGATCCGCGCCGCCTCGACCAGCGCCGGCTCGCTTCCCCGGAAAGCATCGGAGTCGGCATCTCGCGCCGCGACGAGCACCCGCACGGCCGACATCGATAGGTCGCCGGAGTGCAGGGCCTGGCACGTGGCCGGCATCCCCTCGAGCGCGCGAGCGATGCGGACGTGCTCTCGGGCCGTTCCCCACGCCACCTGAACGTGCTGGCCAGCCACGACGCCACCGAGAGATGTCCATCTCGCTGGTATGTCGCCCGGCGGTCAACCTCGGCGAGCCGGCGCAGACGCTCCAGCTCGAGCAGCTCTGCCGCCCGTTGCAGTTCGGCGAAGTCCTCCTCGATGCGCGCATCTGGCAGGTCCGCCAGGACCTCCGATCGAAGCCCCTCGATTGCCGACCGCAGTTCGCTCATGCCCCAGCCTGCCTCGAACATACGTTCGGATTGTACAGCCCGGGTACGACAAAGCCATCGGACGATGTCCCGCAGGGTCATCGGGACGGTTCGACATTGGGTTCGTCCGTTCTCAGCTCGCGCGGGACTCTAGCGCCAACGCCACCTGAGTCAGATCGGATCGCATCCCGTCCAGGGATGGCGACCAGGTCCATCCGATCGTCCCTCCCCCGGGAGGGGCCTGAGGTCCAGTCAGTCTTCCTCTGAGAACGACTCCTTGAGCAATAGGCTCTGCTGCTGGAATGCCCGCCTGGGGTCCTCGCGCTCGTTCATGAGCGCGAGCTCCTGCGTCAATAGGCGGGCGAGGTGTCGGGTGAAAGTCTCTCGTTTCGCGGCCTCGTGCCGGTACAGCGGATGGTCGCGGTTGATATAGATGATGATGCCCTCGGTGAATGACTCGGGGCCATCCTCGCCGAACTGGTCGATGCAGCAGGTGAGGCCGGTCTCGCCCATGCGGACCTTCTGGACCACCGCGTTCGGCGTCAGCCGGCGAACCCGGGGCCGCACGTCCCGGGCCACCTCGATCACGGCAGTCTCCTCCCTGTGGGCCTCGGGTTCCCCGAGCTCTTCGGGTTCGAGTGGCTCGGCGGCTTCATCTTCGGGACCAGTTTCGCGGTCAACGTCGAGGTCCGATCCCTCGGTACCGGTTGGGCCCGTCCGTTCGGCCACCAGAGCGGCCTCCCCTCCGCCCTCGACCTCTTCGCCTATGGGGATGGCTCCGAACGGGGACAGGTCGGGGTGCCGCCGGAGAGCGGTCTCGATGCGGTCGAGCGCCTCCAGGACCGCTCGGCGGGCCACCCGGTTCTCCTTGCGGAGGGCGATCTGCCTGAGGGCAGCCTCAACTTCGGCCGTGACCTTTCCCATGGCTTCGAGGAACGCGGCGTACTCCGGAGAGTCGACCACGAAGTTGCTCCGGTCGGCGGTGAGGGGCAGGAAGTCCGCGTTGACCTCGCCCCGGACCCGCGTGACGAGCTTCCCCCACGCTTGCATGCCGAACAGCTCGCGCCGGATCGTGACCCCTCGGACCTTCACCTCCAGCCCCAAGGAGTCGGACGCGCGGGATGCCGGCAAGATCACGGCCTCCCCGTTGACGATGCCGAACGGGGTCCCTTCCAGGAAGGGCATCCGCCGCCCGGCCAGGCTTCGCGGGATCAGCTTCAGCCCGTTCACGTAAACGGCGAACTCCGGCGCCTTCAGTGGAACGCTCTCTACGAGGTACTCGCGAACCGCGTTCGGGTCGAGCCGCTTCGTGAGCTTCGTCAGCCGGACCGTGGTTCCGTCCCGCGTGCGGCCCGGCTGCGGGTCGATCTCCATGGGGAGCTGCCAGCCGCCCTCGCCCCGTTCCCATTCGTCCCGGTCGAACACGACCTTGGCCGAGAACTCGTCGCGCCGCGTGAAGACCTCGAAGCGCCGGCACGCTGCCAGCGTGGCGAACTTTCCGATTCCGAACTGGCCGATCCGATGGCGCTTCAGCTTCGGGGAGATGGGGTTTTCCCGCTTGTCGGGCACACCGACCTGGAAATAGCGGAGCAGGCCATCGCGGTCCATGCCCGAGCCGTCGTCCTGGACGACGACCTCATCTGCCAGGACCTGGACCGAGACCTCGGAGGCGTCGGCGTCGTAGGCATTGTTCACCAGCTCGCGTACCAGCTCGAGCGACCGGGCGTAGAGCTTCTCCCCGATCACGATGAGGTGGCTCCGGTCGACGGTGACCGGGAGGGTCTCCATGGCCATCGGGCCGAATGATAGAGAACGGCTCACCGAGAGGGAACGACCCTCGGCGAATCGGTGTCCAATCCGTCAGCGCCGCCCGGTACCATCGGGCCGGTGAGGACCGAGCGGGTCGAAGGCATCCTGGAGGGGCTGAACGACGCCCAGCGCCAGGCCGTCACGGCTACCCGGGGGCCGGTCGTCATCCTGGCCGGGGCGGGCACGGGCAAGACCACCACGATCACTCACCGCATCGCCTACCAGGTGGCGAGTGAGGCGTTCGGGCCGAGCCAGATCCTCGCCGTGACCTTCACCGAGAAGGCGGCCGGCGAGCTGAAGGCCCGGCTCGCCCAGCTGGGAGTTGAAGGCGTGGAGGCCAGGACCTTCCACGCAGCAGCTCTGGGCCAGCTCTCCGGGCTGTGGCCGCAGCACACAGGCACACCAGTCGGGGACATCCTGGAATCGAAGGCTCCCCTGATCGCCTCGCTGGCGACCGCACTCCCGCCGCCGCACAGGTTCGTTCCCCGTCGCGATCTCGCCTCCGAGATCGAGTGGGCCAAGAACCGGATGGTTCTGCCCGACGGGTACCTGGACGAGGTGGTCGCCGCGAGCCATGTGCCGCCGATCCCCGCCGAGCTGATGGAACGGGTGTACGCGGGATACGAGCGACGGAAGCGGGCCATGGGCAGGCTCGACTTCGAGGACATGCTCGGTCTGGCCGTGTGCATGTTCGACGAACACGACGCGGCGGCCCACCAGGTCCGCGCTCGCTACGAGGCCTTCACGGTGGACGAATATCAGGACGTCAATCCACTGCAGCACGCCCTCCTCGATCGCTGGCTGGGCGGGCGGGACGAGCTGTGCGTGGTCGGGGACGATTACCAGACGATCTACGGGTTCACCGGCGCGACGCCCTCCTATCTGCTCGCGTTCCGGGATCGCTTCCCCGCGGCTCGAGTTCTGCGGCTGGAGGAGAACTACCGGTCGACGCCGGAAGTCCTCGCAGTCGCGAACCGCATGAGCGGCGGGCTGGGGGGATACCGGAAGACGCTCCGCGCCACCCGCCCATCTGGCCCGGCACCGGTGATTCGGTCAGTACCAGGTGAGGCGGTGGAGGCGAGTTTCATCGTCGACCAGGTCCGTCGGCTCCATGCTTCGGAGGGCGTCTCGTTCGAGGAGATGGCCGTGCTGTATCGGATCAACGCCCGGTCGGAGCCGTTCGAAGAGGCGCTGGCGGATTCGGGCATACCTTTCCAGGTCCGCGACGGGGCGTTCCTTCGGCGCCCCGGTCCCCGTGCAGCTCTGGCGCGGCTGCGTCGGGAGAGCGCAATCGCCCGGTCGGTCGCCGAGGCCGCCGAGCGAGTCACCTCGGGCCTCGGGTTCGACCCGGAAGCCGAACCCGACTCGGAGGAGGAGACCACCCGACAGTCCGACCTGGCCCGACTCCGCAGCCTGGCCAGGGAATTCGCAGCGGCCCGACCGGCTGCAGGAATCGAGGACTTCCTCGAAGAGTTGGCCCGTCGCTTCTCCGCCGAGGCGTCCGGACACGGTGTCAGGCTGATGACCTATCACCGGGCGAAGGGCCTGGAGTTCGAAGCGGTATTCCTGCCCAGGCTTCTGGACGGCGAGTTGCCGTATCGCTCGGGCCGGAACCGAGCGCCGGTGGACGAGGAGCGGCGCCTCCTCTACGTGGGCATCACGAGATCGAAGCGGTTCCTGTTCCTGACCTGGTCCGCCGACAGGCGGGGCGGTCGCAGTCCGTTCGTCGACGAGCTCACGTGGCGACCCTCATCGGAGCCGCGCCTCGCTTCGCGACCGGAGGCTGGACCGAAGGCCGCTGTTCGAGCAAGGGGTGCGACACCCGTTGGCGACCCACTCTTCGATGTCCTGAAGCGGTGGCGCCGGGACCGTGCGGAGCGAGACGGTGTGCCAGCCTTCGTCGTCTTCCACGATTCGACGCTGGCGGCGATCGCCTCGCGTCGCCCCCGGACGCTGTCCGATCTTCTAAAGGTCTCCGGCGTTGGGCCTGCAAAGCTCGAGCGGTACGGCCAGGAGGTCCTGGCCGTTCTCGGCGGAATCTGACAAATCTGACTGGCTTTTCAGAGGATGTATGCATCTGCGTGCGAATGCATGTACATGCCAAAGCGGACGACGATCGAACTGGATGAGGAGCTTCTGGAGGGGCCAAACTCGCTCTTGGGGCCAGGACGACTCGGACATTTTCCTCCTGCACCTGAACGAGGTGATCGAAAACGCGGTTGGGCTCGCCGGGGCGGCGAACATGCCGGCGACGGTCCACCAGGTCGATGGGCCCGCAGCCCGGCCTCGGAGTGGTCCGTGGGGCTGCGTTCGAGCCGAGGCTGTCTGCGGACTACCGCTGGGGACGCCTATACAGCGTGGCGGCGGCCAAACCCGCGACGATCGTGTTCGGGATCTGTCAGGGCAACGCCCTCGTGCTCGAGGGGTCCAGCCCAACGGTTGGGTTCGCTCTCGGTCGTGGCGGTGGACGGGCGGAAGGGGACGTTCGACTCCGGTGACAATGGGGCCTTGGCGGCTTTCAACGTGCTGGTGGATACCTGCCCCGGGGATACCGTTACTCTCGGTAGGGTCAATAGCGTTCTGGCAGCCGCCGAGTGCCGTAGCGGCCAAATAGCGGACCGGTTCTGGCGGGGAGGGCGAATCCGATCATATTGGTAGAATTTCTGTTGCGTCCCCGCCGACAGAGGGGACCTGAGGCAAGGACCGAATTTCTTGGCTGAGCTGGCAACAACGACGGGGTTCAACAGAGACGTACTGGATGAGATCTCCCGGCGCGATGGCAACGGATTTCTCTCAAGCCTCCGAAGGGGCGCTTTCGAGCAGTTCGAGGCCGCGCCGATGCCGTCCCCGGAGACCGAGGAATGGCGGTACACCGACCTTCGTGAGTTCGACCTCTCGCGGTTCACCCCGTTCGCGGAGGAGCCCAGAGCCGAGACCCTCGACGAAGTGAAGCCCGATCTCCTCGAGGCCGCCGGAGAGGTAGGGGAGCGGAGCGGCCTCTCCATCCAGCACAACTCGACGGTGATCACGACCCATCTCGATCCGGCCGAGGCGGCCAAGGGCGTGGTGTTCACCTCGCTCGACGAGGCTGCCCGGACCCACGGGGACCTTCTCAATGCCCGGCTGCACGAGGCAGTCCCCACCGGCCGCACCCGGTTCACCGGCCTGCACGGCGCCTTCCGCACCGGCGGCACGTTCGTCCATGTGCCGGCGGGCGCGCGTGTCGAGCTTCCCCTGCAGACCCTCGTGTACGTCGACCGGGACGGCGTGGCTGTGTTCCCTCACACCGTCCTCGTCCTCGAGGAGGGCGCGGAGCTCACCTACATCGACCGCTACGTCTCGCCCGACCTCGGCAGCGTGCTTTCCGACGCGGTGGTCGAGATCTACGCCGGACCCAACTCGAAGATCCGCTACGTGGCCCTGCAGGAATGGGGAGACGGCGTCACGCACCTTTCCGTCCAGCGGGCCGTCATCGACCGGGATGCGGACCTCCGCTCGCTCGGGGTGGCGTTCGGGGCGAGCCTGTCCAGGGCGGAGGTCGAAAGCGTCCTGGAGGGCGACGGCGGGTCGAGCGAGATGCTCGGCGTCTACTTCGCCACCGGCAATCAGCACTTCGACCACCGGTCCATCCAGGATCACCAGGGATCACAGACCTCCAGCGACCTCCTGTACAAGGGCGTCCTCAAGGAAGAGTCGCGGACGATCTACTCGGGCACCGTGATCATCCAGAAGGGCGCGCACAAGTGCGACGCCTATCAGACGAACCGGAATATCCTTCTCTCGGACAAGGCCAAAGCCGACTCCATCCCCAACCTCGAGATCCTCTCCAACGACCCCGTGCGATGCGGCCACGCCGCCAGCGTGGGTCCGGTCGACGAGGACACCCTGTTCTACATCCAGACCCGGGGCATCCCCTTCGACGAGGCCCAGAGACTGATCGTGTTCGGGTTCCTCCAGGAAGTCCTGGACAGGGTGACGCTCCCCGAGGTCCGCAAAGGGCTCGAGGCGGCCATCGCTCAAGAGATCGAGCGGGGAGAAAGCTGATGCTGATCGAGGTAGCCAAGACGACGGACATCCCCGAGGGCGAAGCCCGTCGCTTCGTGGTGAACAGGATCGAGATCGCCGTGGCCAACCTGGGCGACGGGACCTTCCTGGCCGTGGACGACATCTGCTCGCACGCGGAGTCCTCCCTGTCCGAGGGCGAGGTCGACGTCGACCTGGAGACGATCGAGTGTCCGAGGCACGGTTCCACGTTCGACCTTCGGACCGGGCAGCCGAAGTCGCTCCCCGCGACCGTGCCCATCCCCACGTTCCCGGTGAAGGTTGACGGGGACACCATCATGATCGAATTGGAGGGCTGACCGAATGGCGCAGACGGCTACGCGGACAAGGGCGGCGATGCTGGAGATCGAGGATCTCCATGTCGAGGTGGAGGGGAAGGAGATCCTGAAGGGGATTGACCTGGCCGTCCGGCAGGGCGAGGTCCACGCGCTGATGGGGCCGAACGGCTCGGGGAAGTCCACGCTCGCCCAGGTCCTGATGGGCAGGACCAGTTACACCCTCACGCCGGGAACGGTTCGCTTCCGTGGCGAGGACATCACCAAGTGGACGGCGGACAAGCGGGCCCAACACGGCTTGTTCCTCGCATTCCAGTACCCGACCGAGATCCCGGGGGTCTCGGTGGTCAATTTCCTGCGTTCCGCATACAAGGCGGCCAAAGGCGAACAGATCTCTGCGCTTGCCTTCCGCAAGCGACTGAAGGAGAAGATGAACCTGTTGGGTGTGGAAGACCAGATGGTCAACAGGTACGTCAACCAGGGGTTCTCCGGCGGGGAGAAGAAGAAGAACGAGGTGCTCCAGCTCGCCGTGCTGGAGCCCGACATCGCCATCCTGGACGAGACCGACTCTGGCCTGGACATCGACTCGCTGAAGGCCGTCGCCACCGGGATCCAGCAGCTGATCGGTCCGGATCTCGGCGTGTTGCTGATCACGCACTACCAGCGCATCCTGAACTACATCACGCCGGATAGGATCCACGTCATGATGGATGGGAAGATCGTGCTGTCCGGTGGTCCGGAGCTGGCCCACGAACTGGAGCAGAAGGGATACGAGGGGTTGCGGAAGGACCTGGGCCTGGAGGAGTCGCCGGCAGAGCAAAGCGGCATGCCCGCGGTGAGGACGTGACCGAGATGGCAAGGATCGTGGAGCCGAAGGGGGAGGCTCTTGACGTCGAGCGGATCCGCAAGGACTTTCCCATCCTCGAACGGACCGCCCATGGGAAGCCCCTGGTGTATCTGGACAGCGCCAACACCAGCCAGAAGCCTCGGCAGGTGATCGACGCCCTCACGGATTACTACGAGCGCCACAACGCCAATCTGTACCGTGCGGTGTACGAGCTGGCCGAGGAGGCCACGGCGGCCTTCGAGGAAGCTCGGGCCCGGCTGGCCCGATTCATCCGGGCTCCCGATCCGGCGTGCATCGTTTTCAACCGCGGGACCACGGAGTCGGTGAACCTGGTGGCCCACGGTTTCGGGCGCAAGTTCATCCGGGAGGGCGACGAGATACTCGTGTCCGAGGTCGAGCACCACTCGAACATCGTTCCCTGGCAGTTCTGCGCCCAGGTCACCGGGGCGCACCTCCGGTACATCCCCCTGGGAGACGACGGCACGCTGGACCTCTCAGGCCTCGGCACGCTCATCACCGAGCGGACCAGGATGGTGGCGATCACCGGGCAATCGAACGTAATCGGGACGCTGCCTCCCCTGGAGCGCCTGGCCGAGGCGGCGCACGCGGTGGGAGCGGTGATCCTGGTCGACGGGGCCCAGCTGGTCCCGCACAACCCGGTGGACGTGACCCGGCTGGACGTGGACTTCCTCACGATCTCCGGACACAAGATGATGGGGCCCACGGCCTCGGGCGGCTTGTATGGGAAACGCGAGTTGCTGGAGCGGATGGATCCCTTCCTCGGGGGTGGCGAGATGATCATGGAGGTCTACCCGGACCACTCGACGCTGAAGGACCCACCGCACAAGTTCGAAGCCGGAACGATGAACATCGCCCAGGAGATCGGGCTGATCGCCGCCATCGACTATCTCGAGGCCCTGGGGATGGACGCGGTGAGGGAGCACGAGAAGGAGCTTGCCCGCTATGCCATCGAGCGGCTCACCGAAGCGGGAGCAAAGGTGTTCGGTCCGACCGACATGGACGTGCGGGGTGGGGCGGTGTCGTTCTGGTACAAGGACATCCATCCGCACGACCTGGCCCAGGTACTCGATCAGGAGGACATCTGTGTACGTCCCGGCCACCATTGCGCCCAGA
>Ga0137372_10002080_pt1 | contig 19318 bp, 14 predicted proteins | sample SagtaG_6_FD_104911 | JGI IMG/M metagenome (GOLD analysis project Ga0137372, IMG submission 104911) | Vadose zone soil microbial communities from Sagehorn Ranch, Mendocino, California, USA - Sage1_R_60_16 metaG | ecosystem: Environmental > Terrestrial > Soil > Vadose zone | place: USA...
AGGAACGCCGCGACGTCGCGGGGGGGTTCGACCTGGTGAGCGCGGATGGCGAGCTTCATGCCCTCTTATTTAGGGACCGCCCCGGCCCGGTGACAACGCGAGCGCGGCGCCGCGCGTCCGCTCCATGGCCGGCGACGACCGAGCGCCGGACCTCGCCGATCCCCGGCTCTACCGCTCGAACAGCTCCTCCACCTTGACCACCTTCACGTCCTCGGGACCGGTCACGCCGAGCGGGAAGCGCTCGATGACGCGATCCGCCTCGAGCACCTCGGCCGCCTTCGGGACGGGATAGCTGATGGGCGAGGGCACGCCGCTCCTGATCTCGGACGCGAGCTCGGCGGCCCCGTGCGTCACGACGACCACGCGCAGCCGCGACGGGTCGACGTGGCGGCGGAGCGCGCCGTTCACCTCGTCGAGCGTGAGGGAGGGCAGCCGGGACCGCAGCGTCTCGAGCCACGGCCGCGCGAGCCCGTAGAACGCGTCGTCGAGCGCGTAGCCCAGCCGGCGCGTGTCGGTCACGTCGAAGGAGAGCGTGTAGCCCGCGAGGAACCGCTTCACCCGATCGAGCTCGTCCTGCGAGAGCCCGCGGCGCGCCCACCGGTCGACCTCGCGTAGCGCGGCCCGCACCGCGAAGAGGCGGTACTGCGGCTCGACGGGCCGGATCCACACCGTGAACTGCTGGTGCGAGCGCGGGTGGTTCACCGCCTGGAGCGCGCTGCCGCGCGCCTGCACGAAGTGCTCGGCGTACGCGTAGTCGCCGTAGTTGAGCCCGCGCACGTCCCGGAGCTCCTTGAAGAGCCGGAAGGCGGCGCCCTGGCGGTGCTCGCCGAGCGCCGAGACGGCGACCACGAGCGCGGGGAAGTCGGGATCGCCCCGCTTCACCTCCCAGGTGAAGCCCATCGAGATCGCCGTGGGCGTCGTCTTCTTCTCGACGAGGAGGAAGCGCGGCGCCCTCGTCACCGGCGCGGGGAGCGGCGGGCGGGCGCTGCCCCGTGGCAGAGCCGAGAGGTCCCGCTCGATGCGCGCCGGGAGGTCGCCCTCGTAGCCGCCGGCCGCGCCGATCGTGAGCCGCGAGGCGACGAAGACGCGGCGCCAGTGGGCCCTCACGTCGTCGAGGGTGAGCGCGCGGAGCGCCTCGACGGTGCCGCCGGTGAAGTGGCCGTACGGGTGACCGCGGTGGAGCGCGAGCGAGAGCGCCTGCTTCGCGAGCTCCTCGTCGTCCTCCGTCCGCACGCCCTTCTCGATGGCGTCGATCGCCCGCGCCCGGAGCCGCTCGAGCTCCCCGGGATCGAAGCGCGGCTCGCGGACCACGTCCTCCAGGATGGGGAGGAAGCGCTCCAGCGCGCCCTTGGGGCACCGGCCCGCGAAGACCGTCGTCTCCTTGTCGGTCACCGCCGAGAGCTCCGCCGCCATCGGGTAGAGCGCCTCCGACAGCTCTCCCGCGCCGAGCTTCACGGTCCCGCCCTCCGCCATCACCGTGGCGGTGAGCGCCGTGAGCCCCTCCTTGCCGGGCGGATCGTCCACCGCGCCCGACACGAAGAAGAGCCGGACCGAGACCGTGGGGTGCGCCGGGACGGGGAGGCCGACGAGGCGCGACGCGCGGCCCGCGACGAGCGGTGGGCTCGCTTGGGTGCGGATGGAGTCCGGGTCCGGGCCCGGCGCCTGGGCAGACGGGCCGGCGCAGGAGCAGGCGCAGCACGCGAGCGCGAGCGGGGCGAGGCGGCTCATCGCGCCCCCGCCGGGCTCGGGGCCGGCGCGACCACCACCGTCGTGCGGTTCCTCGCGACGAGGAAGCGCCGCGCGAACGCGACGAGGTCGTCCGGCGAGACGCTCGCGACCCGGCCCATCACCGCGTCGAGCCACCCCGGGTCGCCGGTGAGCGCGGCGTAGTAGAGGAGCCAGACGCCGGTGCGGTAGGGCGTGTCGGTCTGCATGACGAGGCTCGCGAGCACGTTCGCCTTCACGTCGGCGAGGGCGCGCGCGTCCACCTTCCCGCCGGCGAGGTCCGCGAGGGCGCGGTCCACCGCGGCGCGCGCGGGCTCCTCCGCGGCCTCGCTCTTCAGCACGAGCTCGTAGCCGAAGAGGTACGGGTCGTGGTGCGGCTGGAAGTCACCGCCGATCTCCTGGACGAGCTGCCGCTCGAGGACGAGCTCGCGGTAGAGCGCGGAGGGGCGGCCGAACAGGAGGGGCCACAGGACGAGCTGCGTCGCGGTCGCGTCGCGGTCGGCGCCGGCCGGCGTATGCCACCCCGACCAGAGCCGCGGCAGGATCGGCGCCGGCCAGGCGACCCGGCCCTCCTTCTCCTCCTGCTGCGGCGGCTCCGGCGGCACGCGGGCGAGCTCGCCCTTCGCCTGCCACGGCCCGTAGTGGCGCTGGATCGCCCCGCCGACCGCGTCCTCGTCGAAGTCGCCCACCACGAGGACGACGGCGCGGTCGGGCCGGTAGAGGCGCCGGTACAGGTCGAGCGAGAAGCGATACCCGCTCGCCATGTCGCGCACGTCCTTCTCGAGCCCGATGGTGGTGTGCTTGTAGCTGTGGCGCTCGAAGGCGAGCTCGCGCGAAGCCTCTTCCACCTTGAAGTCGGGCGAGGAGAGCGACTTCAGGAGCTCCCCGAGCACCGCCCGCGACTCCACCTTGAAGTCGTCCTCCGTGTACGCGACGTTCATGAAGCGATCGGCCTCGAGCTCGATGACGGTCGGCAGCGCCGAGGAAGGTCCGGAGACCCAGTACGCGGTCACGTCGTCGTCGGTGAAGGCGTTCGTGTCGAGCCCGAGCGACTTCGTGATGCGCTCCCAGTCGGCGCCGGGGTGCGCGCGCGTGCCGCGGTACGTGAGGTGCTCGAAGAAGTGCGCGAACCCGGTGCGCCCGGGCTCCACCTCGTCGCGGCTCCCGACCCGGAAGACGGTGAAGTAGGCGGCGAGCCCCGGCGAGTCGTACGGCACGAAGACGATCTGGAGCCCGTTCTCGAGCGCGCGGCGGTGGACGGGATAGGGAAAGGGACCCTTCGCCGCCGGGGCGGCCGCCCCCTCGAGGGCGACGGCGAGGGCGAGCGCGAGGGAGCCGGCGAGGGTCACGGCCAGCAGGTAGCGGTGCGCACGCCGGGTGCAACGGTCATTTGCGGTCGGACAGGACCGCGAGCGTCGCCCCCCAGCCGCCGCCGGCCTCGTCGGCGGGGCGGAAGCTCACCACGTGGGGCGACCGCGCGAGGAGCGCCTCCACGGTGCGGCGCAGCGCGCCCGTGCCCTTGCCATGCACGATGCGCACCGCGAGGATGCCCCGGGCGTGGCACGCCTCGAGCCACTCCGGCACGAGGTCCTTCACCTCCTCGGGCCGGAAGGCGTGCAGGTCGAGCGTCCCGTCGATCGGGATCTCGACGGGCTCGCCGCGCGGTTCGTCCTCCTCGTCCACGCCCGCGATGATAACGTCGGCCGATGCCGCGCGTCGCGCTCGCCCTCGCGCTCGTCCTGGCCGCGCTCCCGGCCCGTCCGGGAGCCGCGGAGGACCGCCTCGCCGTGGACGAGCCGGTCACGGCCATCGTGGCCGGCGGCGCCCTGGCCGCCTGGGGAGGCCTCGCGCTCGCGAAGCCCTGGCTCGCGCCGGCGGCGTGCCGCTGGTGCGAGCCTCCCGCGCTCGATCGATCGGCGCGGGCCCATCTCCTCTGGCACGACGCGGAAGCGGCGTCGGCGCTCTCCGACGGGCTCGTCGTGGGCGTGCCGGTGGCGCTCGCGGCGGCCGATCTCGTGCTCGCGCGGGGAGACCTGCACAGGGCCGGACAGGACGCGCTCGTGGTTGCCGAGGCGGTCGCGGTCGCCGGGATCGCGACCGAGGTGTCGAAGTACGCCATCGGGCGCCGGCGCCCCTATGCGCAGGCGGCGGGCGTTCGCCACGCCGCCGACGACGACCTCTCCTTCGTCTCGGGCCACACTGCGAGCGCGTTCGCCGCAGCGGGCGCCTTCGGCACGGTGGCGAGGCTGCGCGGCGACGCCGCGTGGCCCTGGATCTACGGCACGGGATTCGCGGCGGCCGGGTTCGTTGGGTACCTCCGCGTGGCCGCGGACAGGCACTGGCTCACCGACGTCGCGAGCGGCGCTCTCCTCGGCACGGCGGTGGGGGTGGCCATGCCGCTCCTCCTGCACCGGCGCGCAGGCGACGAGGGCGCCGTGAAGCTCGCGGTGACGCCCCTGCCGCTCGGCATCGCCGGGACGTTCTAACCGCCGGTCACTCGCCGCTCGCGGGCGGTGGCATCCGCCGGCGCACCAGCTCGCGGAGCCGCTCGAGCTCGAAGGGCTTGTCGAGCACGGCCTCGCGGTGCGCCTCGACGAACGCGCGCGAGGCGGGGGTGAAGGCGCCGCCGGTCACGAAGACCGTCCGCGCCGCCAGCTCCGGCGCCCGCGCCTCGAGCTCGCGGGCGAGGTCGATGCCGGTCATGTCAGGCATGAGCAGGTCCGTCACCACCAGGTCGAACGCCTCGCCGGCGTCGAGACGCGCGAGCGCCTCGCGCGCGCGCGACACGACCGTCACCTCGTGGTCCCCGACGAGCGCGCGGCGAACGGCGGCGCCGACGAGCGGCTCGTCGTCCACCACGAGCACGCGCCCGCGCCGGGGCGCCGCCGCCTCGCAGGCCGGCGCCACCGGCTCGACGGCCGGCCCCTCCCACCGCCGCAGCAGGACGCGGAAGCGCGATCCCTTGCCGAGCTCGCTCTCCACCTCGATGGTCCCGCCGAGCGCCGCCACGAGGTTGTGGCAGATCGAGAGCCCGAGGCCGGTCCCCACGCCGAGCGGCTTCGTCGTGAAGAACGGGTCGAAGATCCGCGCGCGGTGATCGGGGGCGATGCCGCTGCCGGTATCGGTCACCTCGACCGCGATCCGCCCGTCGTGCCAGTGGCGCGTCGCGAGCCGGATCTCGTTCTTCTCGGCCGCGCCCTCCCGGATGGACTGGGCGGCGTTCACGATGAGGTTCAGGAACACCTGCCCGAGCCGCGCCTCGTTCCCGTGCACGGCCGGGACCGGCAGGAGCTCGCGGACGAGGCGGGCGCGGTGACGGATCTCGTTCCAGGCCATGCTCACGCACGACTCGAGGACCGGTGCGAGCTCGACGGCGCCGGACCGCGTCTCGTCGCCGCGCGAGAAGGTCCGCAGGTCGCGGATGATGTCGCGCATCCGCTCGGCGCCGCCGCGCGCCTCCTCGAGCGCCTGGAGCATGTCGGCGCGGGCCGCGGCGTCCTCCGGCCGCGCGGTCGCCTCGGCGAGCCCCTCCGTCACCCAGGAGACGTTCGCGATGACGTAGGAGAGCGGGTTGTTGAGCTCGTGGGCGACGCCGGCCGCGAGCGTGCCCACGGACGCCATCCGGTCCGCCAGCGCGAGGCGCGACTGCATCGCGCGCTGCTCCGTGACGTCGCGCATGACCCCGAGGTGGAGCCCGGGGAGGATGCCGGCCACCGCGGAGAACTCGACCTGGCGCGGCGGCAGCCCCGGCGGCGCGACGTCCACCTCGCCGCTCACGTGGCCGCGCCTGCGCAGCTCCTGCGCCCACGCCACGGTCTTCGCCCTCGACCGCGGTCCGAGGACCTGCCCCACCGGGCGGCCGAGGAGCTCCGCGCGCCCGCGCCCGAAGAGCCGGCAGGCGGCCGGGTTCACCTCGACGAGGTGGCCCGCCTCGTCGAACGTGCAGAGCGCGTCGAGCGCGTTCTCGAAGATGGCGCGGAGCTGGCGCTCGCGGGAGAGCAGGGTCGCCTCCGCCGCGTGGCGCGCCACCATCGCCGCGATGACGTTGGCCACCGTCTCGAGGAAGTGGATCTCGTCCTCGGTGAAGGCGCGGTGGCGGCGAGCGTGGGCGCCGAGGACGCCGAACGGGCGGTCGCGTCCGCGCACGACGACGACCGCGCTGCTCACGATGCCCATGTCCCGGAGGACCGGCGAGTCGAAGCGCGGGTCGGTCGCGAGCTCGCTCACCACCACCGGCGTCTGCTGGTCGAGCACGAGCCCGGCGAGCGATCCCCGCCGCCCGACCCTGCGATCCGGGAGGACCGCGCCCTCGAGGTTCCCCGCGCGGATCGTGAGCTCGTCGCCCGCTGGCGAGGCCTCGAGGACCTGGACCAGGTCGAGCCCGAGCGTGCTCGCGACGAGGCGCGCCGCGAGCGTGAGGAGCGGCTGCGGGTCCTCCGCGTTCATCGCGATCTCGCCCAGCTCCGCCACCGTCTCCTGCTGCCGCGCCCGCTCGCGCAGCTCGACCTCGGCGCGCCGCCGGACGGTCACGTCGCGCAGGAACATCGTCCGCCCCACGACGGCGCCGTTCGCGCCGCGCCGCGGCGCGCCGTAGCGCTCCAGGACGCGTCCGTCGAGGAGCGCGAACTCGTCGAAGCTGACGCCGTCGGGCAGCGCCTGCTGCAGCGCCAGGCCGGAGAGGAACGAGGTCCGGTCGGCGACCTTGGCCGCGGTCGCCTCGAGCAGGGCCTCGCCCACCGACTCCGGCGGCGCGCAGGTGACGCGGTCGACCACCGCTGGATCGCAGCCGAACAGCTCGAGGACTCGGCCGTCGACGGCGGTGACGTCGCCGTCCGGACCGAGCTCGAGGTGGCCGTCGCTGCTGATGGCCGCGGCGCCGTCCACGTGCTGCGCGCGCTCCGCCACGCGCCGGTCGTGGATGTCCCGGATCATGACGAGGAAGCCGTCCATCCGGCCGCCCTCGAAGAAGGGGCGGCCCGCGGCCTCCACCCAGCGCAGCGCGCCGTCGGCGCAGCGCAGCCGGAACTCCACGAGCTGCGAGCGGCCCGTCGCGACGCCGGCGAGCGCCGCCGCGACGGCGGGCTCGTCCTCCGCGCACACGTAGTCGAGCGCGTGCGTGCCGCGGATGGCGTCGGGGTCGTACCCGAAGAGCGCGGTCACGGACCTCGACGCGAAGCGCAGCCGTGCCTCGCCGTCGTACACCGCGATGTAGTCCGTGGACTGGTCCACGATGAGCCGGAAGAGCGCCGCGTCCTCGGACGGAAGGTCCGAGCGATGCGTCGCCGCTCGTGCGCGGCTCGCGTCGCCCGCGGTGCGCTGGAGGTCCCCCGTCATGCTCGCGCTGGCTCTCCATGCACGGATCGCGCGCGGCCCATGGGCGGCCCTCCTCGAGGCGCCACCGGGATGCCGAGCCGTTTCGCGAGGTTGCCGGTCTCGACCGGCGGGGGCGGCGGGCGCGACCTGGGTCCTGCGGGCGCCTGGGTGGTGATTCACCCGTCCACGGGCGCGCGTTCCTCGAGGATCTCGAGGATGCGCTCGGGGGGGCGGCCCACGACCGCTCGATTCCCGGCGACCAGGATCGGCCGCTGGAGGATGCGCGGGTGCTGCGCGAGCGCGCGGACCATCTCTTCGCGCGGCGTGCGCTCCGAGAGGCGCAGCGCCTGGTACTCGTCCTCGCTCGGGCGCGCCACCGCCTGCGGCGGCAGCTTCAGCTTCCCGAGCAGCTCCTCCACCTCGCCCACCGTGGGCGCCTCCTCGAGGTACCGGCGCAGCTCCGGCTCGATGCCGCGCTCCCGGAGCAGCTCGAGCGCGCGGAGGCAGCTGCCGCAGCGAGGGTTGAACCAGAGCGTCACGTGGCGGGAGGCGGGGTGAGACATGAGCCGGAGACCGGAATATAGGTCGAAGCTTGGATCTCGTGCAGCATTTCGAGCTGCTCCGGCGCCTGCTCGACGCCGAGCGCGAGGAGGAGCGGGTCCGCTTCGCGGAGGCGCGCGGGCGGCTCTCGCTCGCCGAGCGCGAGGCGCGCGGCCTCGCCGTGTGCGACGTCGCGGCCGTGGACGAGGCGGGGCTCGCCGGGAGGGCGCTCGTCACCTACGCGCGCGCCGGCGGCGGGCCGCTCGCAGGCGCGCGCATCGGGGTGGGCAGCCTCGTGCGCGTCCAGCTCCGCCGCGAGCAGCGCGACGACGCGCCGGCGGGCGTCGTGGCGCGCCGCACCCGCGACCGCGTCGCGGTCGCGTTCGACGAGCCGCCGCCGGACTGGGCGAGCGACGGCCGGGTCGTCCTCGAGCTCGAGCCGTCGCCCGTGACCTGGGAGCGGCTCGCGTCGGGCTTGCGCCGGATGGCGGAGGCGAAGGAGGGCGTGCGCTGGCACGCCCTGCTCGCGGGGCGGCCGCCGAGGTTCGAGGAGCGCGCCCGCGGCCCGTCGCTCCCCACGCGGCTCAACCCCGAGCAGGAGCGCGCCCTCGACCTCGCCGACCGCGCGGTGGACGTGGCGCTCGTGCACGGGCCGCCCGGCACCGGGAAGACGACCGTCCTCGTGGAGGTGATCCGCCGGGCTGCCGCGCGCGGCGAGACGGTGCTCGCCACCGCGCCCTCGAACCTGGCGGTCGACAATCTCGTCGAGCGGCTGGCCGAGGCGGGCGTCGACGGCGTGCGGGTGGGGCACCCGGCGCGCGTCCTCCCGTCGGTCCTGGCGCACACGCTCGAGGCACGCGTCGCGTCGCACGAGGCGGCGCGCATCGCGCAGGGGCTGGTGGCCGAGGCGCTCGACCTGCGCCGGCAGGCGCGGAAACGCAAGCAGCGGCGCGGCCCGGGGCGCTTCAGCGAGGCGCGCGTGGCCGAGCGCGACGCGCGGGCGCTCCTCGCGGAGGCGCGCGCGCTCGAGGCGCGGGCGGAGGAGGAGGTGCTCTCCCGGGCCCCGGTCGTCCTCGCCACGCTCACCTCGCTCGACGCGCCCGCGCTGGCGCGCCGCCGCTTCGCGCTGGCGGTGGTGGACGAGGCGACGCAGGCGGTCGAGCCGGCCGCGTACCTGGCGCTCCTGCGCGCCGAGCGCGCCGTGCTCGCGGGCGACCACCTGCAGCTGCCGCCGACGGTGCTCTCGGCGGCGGCGCAGGAGGGCGGTCTCGGCATCTCGCTCTTCGAGCGGCTCGTCGCGGTCCACGGCGACGCGCTGAAGGTGACGCTGGCCGAGCAGCACCGGATGAACGCGCGGATCATGCGCTACCCCTCGGACGCGCTCTACGGCGGCGCGCTGCGGGCGCACCCGGCGGTGGCGGACGCCTCGATCGACGGGGCGCCGCTGGAGGTGGTGGACACCTCGGGGCGGGGCTTCGAGGACGCGACGCCGGAGGGCTCCGACTCGAAGGTGAACGACGGCGAGGCCGAGCTGGCGGCGGCGGAGGTGGAGCGCGTGCTCGCGCTCGGCGTCGCGCCTCGCGACGTGGCCGTGATCGCGCCCTACGACGGTCAGGTGCAGCGGCTCCGGCAGCTCCTCTCGGCCCGCCTCGACGAGGGCCTCGAGGTGGACACCGTGGACGGCTTCCAGGGGCGCGAGAAGGACGCGGTGGTGGTGTCGCTCGTCCGCGCGAACGACGGCGGCGAGGTGGGGTTCCTCGCGGACGTCCGCCGGATGAACGTGGCGCTCACCCGCGCGCGGCGGAAGCTCGTCGTGGTGGGCGACGGCGCGACGGTGGCGCGCCACCCGTTCTACGCGGGGTTCTTCGAGCACGCGCAGGCGACCGGCGCGTGGCGGAGCGCGTGGGAGAGGTAGGGTCGGGGTCGGTCCCCCTCCCCCCGCGATGGCGGGGGTCGAGACCGCCGGTGCTCGCCGAAGACCAGAGGTCGGACCGTTGCGCTACGCTGCGCGGACCCGTGATTCACGCCACCTTCCAGCTCGCCCCCGGGATCGGGCCCTACCGCGAGCGGCAGCTCTGGGCGGCGGGGATCCAGCGCTGGGACCACTTCCCGGGCGAGCTCGGGATCGCGCTCTCGCCGAGGCTCGACGGGCGCGTCCGGAACGGCGTCGCCGCGGCGCGCGCTGCGCTCGAGGACGGCGACGCGGACGCGCTCGCGGCGATGCTGCCGCGGCGGGAGCGCTGGCGGCTCTACGCGGCCTTCGCGGAGGACGCGGCGTTCCTCGACATCGAGACGGACGGGGGCGACCTCGTGACCGCCGTGGGCGTCCTCGACCGCGACGGCCCGCGCGTCTTCCTGCGCGGCCGCGACCTCGACGACTTCCCCGCCGCCGCCGCGCGCTGGAAGGTCCTCGTCACCTTCAACGGCCTCTCGTTCGACGTGCCCATCCTGGAGCGCGCCTTCCCGGGCTGGCGCTCGCCGCGCGCGCACGTGGACCTCCGGCACCTGTGGGCGCGGCTCGGACACCAGGGTGGCCTGAAGCTCCTCGAGCACGAGACGGGCGTCGGCCGGCCCGATCACCTCCACGGCGTGGACGGCATGGAGGCGGTGCGCCTCTGGCGGCGCCACCGCGACGGCGAGCCGGGCGCGCTCCGGCGCCTCGCCGAGTACAACCTGTACGACGCGGTCAATCTCAAGGCGCTCATGACGCTCGGCTACAACCGCATGCTCGAGCGCTACGAGCTCCCGGCGGCGCCCATCGCGCTCTGGCAGCGGGGCGACGTGCTCTACGACGTGACGAAGCGGCTGCTCGCCATCTGAGTTAGGAACGGCCCGTGAGCCGGGAGCGCCCCGCGTCGCGGAGGAGGAGCCTCGCGCTCGCCTGCGCGCTGGCAATGGCGCCGGGGGTGGCGATGACGGCCGCGGTGGACGCTTCGAGCTTCGTGCAGCCGCGCGACCGCGAGGGACGGTTCGTGAACCTGGACGGCTCCGGGCCGCACGGCTTCGGCGCGATCCTGAAATGGAAGATCGTCGACCGGCTCGCCGGGCGGAACCGCAGCGCTCCCGACCGCGCGCCCGTCCCGACCGTTGCGCCCGACCTGGCGAAGATCGCGTCGCCGCCGGCGGCCGGCGAGGGCGCGCGCGTGACCTGGATCGGGCACGCCACCTTCCTCGTCCAGCTCGACGGCAAGACCCTCATCGTCGATCCGGTCATGGGGGACGTCTGGCCGTGGTTCCACCGCAATGTCCCGCCGGGCGTGCCCTTCGAGAAGCTGCCCAGGATCGACGCCGCGCTCGTCAGCCACAGCCACTACGACCACCTCGACATGCCCACCCTGAAGCGGCTCGGCGCGCCGGTCTACGCCGGCCTCGGGCTGCGCAAGCTCTTCGCGAAGGAGGGGCTCTCCTGCACCGAGCTCGGGTGGTGGCAGTCGGCGCGCGTGGGCGACGTGGAGCTCACCTTCGTGCCCGCGCAGCACTGGAGCCGGCGCGGCTTCGGGGACACGAACCGCACGCTCTGGGGAGGGTTCGTGGTGAAGGGCACCTCGGCGGTCGTCTTCCACGCGGGCGACAGCGCGTACTTCGCCGGGTTCGCGGAGATCGGCCGGCGGTGGCGCATCGACGCGGCGCTCCTGCCCATCGGCGCCTACGACCCGCGCTGGTTCATGGGGTCGATGCACATGAGCCCGGAGGAGGCGCTGCGCGCCTTCCGGGACCTCGGCGCGCGCACCTTCGTCGCGATGCACTGGGGCACCTTCAAGCTCACGGACGAGCCGCTCGACGAGCCGCCGCGCCGCCTGGAGGCGGAGCGACGGCGGGCGGGACCTCCGGCCGAGCGAGTGCGCGTCCTCGCCGTCGGCGAGACGGCCGAGATCGCCGCCGACCTCGCCGCTCGATCTCCCGCGGCGCCGCCGCTAGAATCCGCGTCCCCATGAGCGAGATCACCCCCGACGTCGTCGCGCGCCACGGCTTCACCCCCGCCGAGTACGAGCAGGTGGAGCGCCACCTCGGCCGCGAGCCGAACCTCGTCGAGCTGGGCGTCTTCTCCGTCATGTGGAGCGAGCACTGCTCCTACAAGTCGTCGCGCGTGCACCTCAAGAACCTGCCCACCACCGGCCCGCGCGTGCTGCAGGGGCCCGGCGAGAACGCGGGCGTGGTGGACGTCGGCGACGGGCTCGCGGTGGCCTTCAAGATGGAGAGCCACAACCACCCGAGCTACATCGAGCCGTACCAGGGCGCCGCCACCGGCGTGGGAGGCATCCTCCGCGACGTCTTCACGATGGGGGCCCGGCCGGTCGCCTCGCTCAACTCGCTCCGCTTCGGCGACCCCTCGCATCCCAAGACGGCGTACCTCCTCGAGGGCGTCGTGGCCGGGATCGCCGGCTACGGCAACTGCATGGGCGTCCCGACGGTGGGCGGCGAGGTCCTGTTCCACCCGAGCTACAACGGCAACTGCCTCGTCAACGCCTTCACGGCGGGTGTCCTGCCGGCGAACAAGATCTTCCGCGGCAAGGCCGCCGGCGTGGGGAACCCGGTCATGTACATCGGCGCCAAGACCGGGCGCGACGGCATCCACGGCGCGACGATGGCCTCGGCAGAGTTCGACGCCTCGACCGAGGAGAAGCGCCCCACCGTGCAGGTGGGCGACCCCTTCATGGAGAAGCTGCTGCTCGAGGCGTGCCTCGAGCTCTTCCAGACGGACGCCGTCGTCGGCATCCAGGACATGGGCGCGGCCGGCCTCACCAGCTCGTCGGTGGAGATGGCGGCGCGCGCCGGGAACGGGCTCGACCTCTACATCGACCTCGTGCCGCGGCGCGAGGAGGGGATGACGCCGTACGAGGTGCTGCTCTCGGAGTCGCAGGAGCGGATGCTGCTCGTCGCGGCGCGCGGGCGCGAGGACGAGGTGCGCCGCATCTGCGAGAAGTGGGACCTCGACGTCGCGGTGGTGGGCGTCGTGACCGGCAGCGGGCGCTGGCGGATCATCTCCGGCGAGCAGGTGGTGGCCGACCTGCCCGTGGAGCCGCTCACCGACGGCGCGCCGAAGTACCAGCGCCCGATGAGGCCGCACCCGGCGCTCCCCGCGCTCCACGCGTTCGACCCGCGCACGCTGCCGGAGCCGCGCGACCTCGGCGCGGTCCTCGCCGGCCTCCTCGCGCGCCCGAACATCGCCTCCAAGGAGTGGGTCTACCGCCAGTACGACCACATGGTGCGGCTCGTGGGCGCCGTCCGCCCCGGCGGCGACGCGGCGGTGGTGCGGCTCGCCACCGGCGACGCGGCGCAGGCGAGGAAGGGCCTCGCCTTCTCGGTGGCCGCGAACGGCCGCTGGTGCTTCCTCGATCCGCACCTCGGCGCGATGCACGCGGTCGCCGAGTGCGCCCGGAACATCGCCTGCGTCGGCGGGGAGCCGCTCGCCGTCACCGACTGCCTCAACTTCGGCAACCCCGAGAAGCCGGAGATCATGTGGCAGCTCGCGGAGGCGGTGCGCGGCCTCTCCGAGGCGTGCCTCGCGCTCGGGACGCCCGTCGTGTCGGGCAACGTCTCGCTCTACAACGAGACGGAGGGGCAGGGGATCTTCCCCACCCCGACGATCGGCATGGTCGGCCTGGTCGAGCCCGTCGAGCGCACCTGCCACTCGGCCTTCCGCCAGGCGGGCGACGTCGTCGCGCTCGTCGGCGAGCTCAAGGGCGAGGTCGGCGGGAGCGAGTACCTGGCCGCCGTGCACGGCAAGGAGGCGGGCCGACCGCCCGTCCTCGATCTCCTCCGCGAGAAGGCGGTGCAGACGGCGGTCCGGCGCGCCATCCAGGAGGGCCTCCTGTCGTCGGCCCACGACTGCTCCGACGGTGGCCTCGCGGTCGCGCTCGCCGAGTGCTGCATGATGGCCGACCCGCCCGCGGGCGGCGGCGCGCCCGGCTGGCTGGGCGCGGCGGTGCGCATCCCGTTCCCGCTTCGGAAGGACTTCATCCTGTTCGGCGAGGACGCGAGCCGGATCGTGGTCTCCCTTCCGAGCTCGCAGTACGCGCGACTCGAGGCGATCTCGCGCGACGCGGGGGCTCCGCTCGTCCGCCTCGGCGCGGTCGGCGGGGATCGGCTCGAGATCCAGGGCGCGCTGTCGGTGCCCGTGGCGGAGCTGGCGGCGGCCTGGCGCGACGGGATCCCCCGTGTGCTCCGGCGTGCGACCTCCCATTTCCCGCCCGCCGAGGTGATCCCCGCCGGGTGATCGGCCGCGGGGGTCTCTTTCGACCCTGGGTGCGTGTGTGGCCCGGCGCGGCGCGCGGGTTGGGCCCGGTTGCGCGGGCCCTCCCGTTGCAGTGACGACCTGGCATGGAGCCTCTGCCCGGAATCACCGCCCTGGCGGCGGTCTTCGACCGCGCGACCGGCGCTCGCCTGGAATCGGCGGAGCGCTTCGTGCTCACGCTTCCGCAGCTCTTCCCGAGCGCGCTCGTCGGGTGCGACCTCGGCTGGCGCCAGAAGAGCGGCATCTTCGTCGTGGTGATGCGCTTCGCCGAGCGGCGCTTCGGGTTCGAGGCCCGGCGGCGCCTCGAGTTCTGGTGCGGTCGCGCTGGCGTCCGCTCGACCGCGCTCGCGGGCGTCCCGCCGGCCCAGCGGACGGCGTTCTTCGCCGGCCTGGAGAGATGCGACGCCAAGCTGAGGGGCGTGCCGCCCGATCGCCTCGCCGCCGATGCGCCGGACCTCTTCACCCGCGCGGGCGCCCAGGCGGGCCGCGTGGTCGACCCGCTGCCGTGGCCGACGCTCTCGATGGACGTCGGCGGCCCGGGGTGGGAGGGCGTGCGCTGGGTGCCCGCCGACCGGGCGCTCTTCGTGCCGGGCGTGCTCGCGCCGCCGGACGGCGACGAGCTCACGCTCGCGCTGCGGTTCCCCGGCATCGAGCGGCCGCTCGAGGCGCAGGCGCGCGTCATCGCGATCCGCGGCGGCGAGCTCGCCCGGCCCGGCGCGCCGGCGGGCTTCGCGCTCGCGCTCGTCGAGCCCGCGCCGGTGCTGCTGGACGCGCTCGCCGAGCACGCCCTCGCCCCCGGTGCCCCGCCGCGGCCCCTCGGCCGCGAGCAGCGCGCGCATCCCCGTTACGCGGTGAAGGCGCCGGTGCTGGTGACGCCCTACCTCGAGCCCGCGCCCGACGCATGCGACGCGATCTCCGTCGACGTCTCGCTCGACGACCAGCCGCCGCGCGCGCCCATCCCGACGGCGCTGATCGAGTACGCGACGGATCAGGAGCTCGTCTCCGACTACGTGGAGAACCTCTCGCAGGGTGGCGCGTTCGTGCGGACGTCGCACCCCTCGGCCATGGGCACGCGCATCGCGCTCTCGATGCGGCTGCCGGGCGGCGACGAGCTGTCGGCTCCGGCGGCCGTCGTCATGGTGAACGAGAAGGGCATGGGGGTGAAGTTCGAGCTCGGCGAGGAGGGGGAGCAGCGCCTCGCCGCCGCCATCGCCCACATCTCGGCGCGCCCGCGCCGCGCGCTCGTGGTGGACGACGACGAGCTCATGCGGCGGCTCCTGCAGGGCGCGTTCGAGCAGCGCGGGTTCGAGGTGCTGACCGCCGGCGACGGCGCCGCCGGCCTCTCCCTGCTCGCCGACGAGCTGCTCGCCCTCGACCTGCTCGTCACCGACGTCCGCATGCCCAACATGGACGGAGAGCGCTTCCTCCGCACCATCCGCATCGCGGGCGGCGAGTCGGACCTCGCCATCATCGTGGTCACCGGGCAGCTCGACGCCGAGGTCGAGCGGCGCCTCGAGCGCGAGGGCGCCGACGCGGTGCTCGACAAGGCGCTCGGTCCCGAGCTCATCGCCCAGGCCGCGGACGCGGTGCTGGAGCGCAAGCGGCTCGACGCCACCGCCACGCCGCCCGTCCACGCCGCCGCGCGGTGACGCGGCAAGCGCTGGCCAGCGCTCAGCAGCCGCTCGGGCCGCAGCTCTTCGTGTTGTGGACGAGCACGCCGTCCGCGACGTAGTCGTGCAGCTCCTCCACCTCGAGGTTGTAGGTCGTCACGTCTCCGGGCAGGGGCTCGAGCGAGACCACCGGCTCGCGAAGCGGGCCCGCCGGATCCGCGGAGACGCGCAGGAGGAGATCGCCGGGCGCGAGCGCGCCGGCCGCCACCCACCGTCCCTCCACGAAGAAGAGGTGCTCGGGGGTGGTCGTGATCCGGCCGTTGATCCTGAGCAGCCTGGGCGTCGCCGGGTGGACGAACGTCTGCAACACCCGGCGTGGCACCGCCGCGCCGCGCGCGGGATCGTAGGCGAGCACGCGGTCTCCGGCGCGGAGCGCCTCGATCGCCCGCAGCGAGCCGTCCGCCATCGTCACGGGCGTCCCCGCCACGAAGCACGATCCCCCGCCGCCGACGGAGCCGCATACCCCGCCCACCGCGGTGCAGGTCCTCGCGAAGAGGTAGAGCGCGCTCGCGCTGGCGAGGCCGTCGGTCACGGTCACGCTGCCGAAGATGGACTGACCGGCGCAGAGGTTGAGCTGGATGGCGCAGTGGCCGTCGATGCAGTTCCGCGCGTACGGCGTGGCGAGGCTCGAAGGGCCGAACTCGATGCGGACGGGCGTCCCGTCGGCGTCCTGCGCGCCCGGCTCGAAGGTGACGTTGGCGCAGCCCGTGGCCTCGATGAAGTGGCAGTCCCCGCTCAGCGGGCACTGGCACACGCAGGAGTCGTAGTGGACCGTGCCGCCCACCACCGAGGGTGGCGTGTTCGTCACCGAGACGTACCCGACCGCGCTGAGCGCCCCCTCCTCCCATGCGTCGCTCGCCGCGACCTGCAGGGCGTGCGTGACCCCGGCGAGCTTCGCGAGAGGCGGCGCAGCGCCCGTCGTCCAGTCGTAGGGCAACGAGCAGGTCACGCGGGCGAGCCCGTTCACGGGCTTCGGGGAGACGTCGCACATCCCGTCGGCGCTCGCCGCCCGCAGCGTCACGGGGTCGCCGGTCGGGTCGGCCGGAAGGAACAGGTCGACGGCCGCGTGGTAGGCGAGATCGGTGCTCGAGTACGAATGGCGGACCGCTCCGACGCCGGGCACGAGCGCCGTCGTGGGCGGGAGGTTCAGGATCTTCAGGCGGAAGGTGGCGTCCGAGGAGAGCGAGGCGTCCCAGGGGTCGTGCACGACCGCGGTCACCGCGACCGGGCTCGATCCGTCGCGCGCGCGGAACAGATCGGGCCGCGACACCTCGGAGAGCCACCGGAACGACTGGCCGTCGCTGCTCCACGTCCCGTGGAGCGGGTCGAAGCCGGCCGGGCGCAGCTCCCATCGCGCGAGCGGGTCGCCGTCGGGGTCGATCGCGCCGAGGGGGCTCGTGCCGTCGACCGAGAAGCAGGTGTCGTAGCCGAAGCCGGGGCAGGACGCGACGGCGTGGGCGACCGTCAGGGTCCAGGTGGCCGCGCCGTCGCTCCCGCCCATCCACGTGAAGAAGGGCTGCCGGTTGGCGATGACGAGGTCGAGGGGCGCAGGGGTGACGCCACCGTTCACGTCGGTCGCGCTCAGGACGAGCTGTCGCGTGACCTGGCCGATGAGCTGCTCGGGGTTCGTGCCCGGACAGGTGACCTCGAACGAGCTCGCGACGTCGCCGGCGTGCAACGCGGTGTCGTTCACCCGGAACGAGCACGACGTCGGGGCGCTCTCGACCAGGCGGAGCTCGGCCGACGGGATGGGATCGCCGTCGGGGTCCTCGAGCTTGGCGCGCACGGTCCCCATGGCGAAGTAGCGCGCCGCGTCCTTCTGGTAGATGTGGTCGACCGTCATCGGGCCCGGCGCGAGCGTGACGGTGGGCGGCCTGTTGCCGATCGAGACCTTCTGGCTGGCGGGCGTGACGAGGCCGTCCCCGTCCTTCACCTTGACGGTGAAGGTCCACTCGCCGGCGATGCGCGTCCCATCCGTCTCCACGTGGACCGTGGGGGTCCGGGTGAACGGATCGGGGTCGAAGCGGGCGCGGATCGCGGAGGCGTCCACGCCCGGCGGCGGCTGGAAGCTCCACGCGTACGCGAGCGCGTCCTGGCTCTCCGTGTCGGTCGCGCGCACGTCGAGCGGGATGTCGGTGGCGCCGCTCGCGAGGAGCGGCGTGCAGACGAGGGGCGCGCCCGCGCAGCGGTGCCCCACGCTGAGCGCGCCGCCGATGGACTCGATGGTGGGAGGGTTCGTCGAGCGCGCGATCGAGATGGACGCGAGCTGCGGCGGGCTCTCCAGCCCGAGGTCGTTCTTCACCTTGAGCTCGACGTCGTACGCGCCCTCGCACGTGAAGATGGTGGTGAGGGCGGCGCCGTCCCCGCTGGCAGGCTGGGGATCGCAGCGCGTCGCCTCGCGCCGCCGGATCGCCCACGCGTAGGCCTTGACCGAGCCGCCGGGGTTCGTGTCCACGCTCTCCGTCCCGTCGAAGGTGATCTCGCGGTGCGAGACCAGCTCCGCCGCGTCGCCGCGGAGCCGGATCTTCGCCTCCGGAAGCGAGCCCGCGACGCACGCGCCCATGACGCACATCGCGTCCGATGGGCAGTCGGCGCCCGAGTGGCAGCCGCGCGGGTGGCGCGAATCCGAGCACGCGGCGATCGCTGCGAGCGCCGCCGCGAGCGCGGCGGATCGCCAGGGGACGCTGAGCATGTCGTGGTCCTCCCGTCGCGTCACTCGACGTGAATGACGCCACCAGTGACAACCGTGAACACCCATAGTATGAGGCTGGATTGCGCTCAAGGTGGTTCTTGCGGCTCGAGCCGCGGATGCCGCTCATGCGCGTTTCGTTCCAGGAGAAGATGTCCAGAGGCATCGAGCGGTTGCTTCGAGGAGCGGGTCCGAAATCCGGCCGGTGGGTCCACGCCGCGGACCACGAGCCCACCTCCTCCGGGCGATGTCACCGGCAGCACGTGTTCGAGCTGCGGGGGCCCGACGCGTATGGCCCGATCCTGGCAAAGCGCGGTGGTGCCGCGAACGGCTGCGAGCAGGGTGAACGATGATCGCGACGACAGCACTGGCGCTGGTCCTCTCCGCCGGAGCGGGCGCTTCACCGGCGGGCGACGCGCCGGGGAAGCTCCTCCTGTGCCGTCCGCGGGTGTTGGGCGATGCCGCCCTCGCGCGGGCCGCGGCCGTCTCCAGCGCGGCGCGCGCGCTCCCGGGCCGCTTCCTCGACTACGGCGTCGCCTGCGAGGACCTCGCCGAGGCGTCGCGCGCGGCGCGCCGCGCCGGGCTCGACCTCGCCCTCACGTCGAGCGCGGAGGGGGACGCGGCCGGGTCGCGGTACGTCCTCTCCCTCGCCTCGGCGGCGGCGGAGAAGGAGCTGTCCCGGCGCGAGGTCCCCGTCGCGGCGGGCGAGGACGCCGTGGCGCCGCTGGAGCGCGCGCTGCGGGAGCTCGTCCTCTCGTCGCGCGCGCCGGAGAGCCCGCCGCCGCGCGCCGGTCGCGCCGCACCGTGGATCGTGGCGGGAGCGGGCGCCGCCGCGCTGGCGGCGGGGGGCGCCTTCGCGCTCACGGCCGGCTCCGACGCGCGCGCACGGGATCGCGCCGGCACGACCGGTGACTACCGCGCCTACATCGAGCGGGACGCCTCCTGGCGGAGATGGCGGGCGGCGAGCGCCGTCGCGCTCGGCGTCGGAGGCGCCGCGCTCGCGGCGGGGCTCGTCTGGCGGTTCGCGTTCTGAGTGGAGGTGACGATGCTGCCGAGAGTTCCCACCGCCGCGCTCGTCGCCGTGCTCGCCTGCGGGCAGGCCGGCACGCTCCCGCGCTGCCGGAAGAGCTCCGAGTGCGAGAGCGG
>Ga0137372_10002085_pt1 | contig 19302 bp, 14 predicted proteins | sample SagtaG_6_FD_104911 | JGI IMG/M metagenome (GOLD analysis project Ga0137372, IMG submission 104911) | Vadose zone soil microbial communities from Sagehorn Ranch, Mendocino, California, USA - Sage1_R_60_16 metaG | ecosystem: Environmental > Terrestrial > Soil > Vadose zone | place: USA...
CCGGCGACTACCTGCTAAGAGAGCGCGCCATGAAACGAACTCGGATCGAGGAGCTTCGAAGGGATCGTTGGCGTTGGTTGCATAACCAACAGAAGGGGAAACGCAATCACTTCAAGGTTTCGCCTGCATCGGCGAGGCTGGCCAGAACGTAATTAATGAAAGCTGAGCAACAAACCAACATAAAACGTGCCTCTGCACTGGAAACGGTTTGCTCCTCGGTTAGTGCGTGTCGCACACCACCTCGGTTACTTGTATAGCCATAAAGTTTATGAAAGCTTGTTCGAGAGCGGGATGAACCTTTATTTTTTTCTTTAGTTGTCTGAGACCCTCTTCCAATGAGACCCCTCCCGCGAGCCGACAGAGAGACTCGACAGCGGAGATGGATTCTTTGATCGAGTTCCGGTAATCCCGCTTCTCAGCGATACTTAAATACCGGACAGCCGCATCTAAGTGCGTGCGCACCGGCGGCGGGGCGGCAGACGCGGTTTGGTCGACTTCGTGAATTTCCTGCGGCGAAATGATATCTGTCACTTTTCCCGCTAGGATGCGGTATCCAGCATTCTCTTGCTCTAGGACCGCATTTGCGGCCGGTATGAGTTTGGGATATCGGCTGGCCGGAATACGGGTGAGACAAACTTCGACAGCGGAGTAGACCTTATCCCAGCGGCCGCCGACAAAGACTTGGCGCAGGGCGTGCACGCATTCTGCGTTGCCCGGGTATGAATCACTTGTGTGATTAAGTAAATTTACCCAAAGCCAGCGCAGTTGCGCACGCACAAACTCTGAAACTCCAGGAAACCCTTCCAAAAGATTAGGCCAATGTCGAAAGAAATGATCATAAAACACCGACCAGAGCTTATTGCGCAATGGCTGGTCCATGTCATTTGATTGGACCACTTTTGGCGGTTCAATCGCCTTTCGCTCTGAAAACAACTTCATTATGCTGCCTCCGACCTGCTAAAAGTCTACGAAATCGCCGGCGTGCTCGTGCGTCTCGATCACGTTGCCGGCTTCATCGTAAACGCGAATCACAGCATCATGTGAACGGCTGTAAAACTTTGCGTAGCGGATTGCATTGCTGACTGCATCCGGCTCGATGAACGAAAATGCTTTAACCCAAAATATGTAATTTCTCCTCTGCTCCATCTGGATGCTTGAAGACGATTTCACCACCGCGTGCAGTGTGCTCGGTGAACAGATCAAAAAGTGCCAGAGCTCGGCGGATAATTTCCGTTATCGAAGGCGAGTGGGTTCTCTTTTGAACGCGTTCGAGCTGATCTCGCGCAATGCTATTTAGCTCAAGATTCAGCCTGACTTTTTCTGCGCCTTTTATTGCGGCCATTCCATACGGTGATGATCAATGCGTAAAATCCCATAACCAAGGCGAAAAATGCGTAGCCAAACCAAGGTCCCTTGAATAGCGCAAGAAGACCGAAGCCAAGCGCTGTTGGGTAACATATCGCATATAGTGCTTTGTGGGGCTTCTCGACATCGCTCTTGTAAATCTGCCCGGTAATTCCGGCATAGATCTCTGAGAGCTGAATGAAGCGCTCTGTAACGGAAAGTTCAGTTTTGGTTTTCGGTTCCTTCATTTCTGCGGGCTTTCGGTTGCAGATGCAACACGAAGGCCGGCAGCTGAAGCAAACCGAGGGCGAGCAAGCTACTCATGCATCGTCATCATGTTGCCCCTGCCGTCCAAGTGATGGCCGAATGCGCCCTCAGGTTTAGGGCGGGCACACGGGACGAGGGTGGGTTGGATGTATATCATAGGCACGTCAATTGCTTTGTGGATTTCGTTTTTTGTTTTCATGTTCTTCAGAAACATGTTGGCGCGGCAACCTGTAGCCAGCACCGACATGATTCCGGCGTCCGCACCACATGACGGAAGGCAATAAACTGCCTTCTGTCGGGAAGTGTGTGTTTTGTTTGTTTTTTTCAAGCCGGACGCTTGGCTCTGTTTTCATGGCTACACAGATAATACGCAAAATTTACACATGCAAATCTTTTTTTTTATCCCCCACCTAATTTTCTTTGGAGACGTGCAATTCGCGGGCGATTAGCGGGTTATCGGATTCGAAGGCTTACGGGCGAACAACTGTCATGAAACTGTCATGAAAGCCTATAGTTTGCGACCACTTCTACCGGATTTCACCTATGAAAATAGGTTAGCAGCGCGTACGGGAGTCGAACCCGTGCACCAGCCTTGAGAGGGCTGTGTCCTAACCACTAGACGAACGCGCCGTGAATCGAATGTGCATAGAATAACTGCATTGCGTATGGCCTGGCAAGCCGGCTGCGCAACACTATTTTACGTGCTTTTTTTTCTTATGTTTCCCCGCAGGCGTTGGTTTTGGCGCCGGCGGGGGAGCGCCCGGCGAGGGCCGCACTCGCGGCTGCGATAGCTGACCCACGTGCGCAGCTTGAAATCCTTGCAATGCCAGTTTCATTTCTGCGCTCGGAGCCAGAGCCGACATTCGCTCATAATAGACATTGTAGTAATCGCGCAGTCGATTGCGCTTTTCCAAGTCAGTCCGGGCAGCTTGCGCGGTGGCTTTTGCCGCGCGCAGTTCCGGGTCGTTCGCCACCCGATTTTTCAGTTGTCTCCATTCGATATGCAGCCGGCGTTCATCAACCTGTTTGCCCACTGACCTTTGTTTAAAAGCTTCGTCAAGCTGCGATAACTCGGGCAACTCGGGCCCATTGGGTTGCGGAAAAGGCGTGGCTGTAATCTCCGGCTTTTCCTCCGTACCATAAAGATCGACAGCCGGAGGCGCGGCATCCTGCCCACGTAATAGCAGTGTCGTCCCGCCTAGCAATGCGGTGAAAATTAACCCTTTTATCTTCATTCCCGGTTTTCGCCCCAATGTAACCGAATTTCCGGATGCGGGAAGGCGCGATCCATGATAAAGAATCACGCCGGATCCGGGGCGTAGCTTAGCTTGGTAGAGCGCGTGGTTTGGGACCACGAGGTCGGAGGTTCAAATCCTCTCGCCCCGACGTGAGCTACCGGTGGTTCAAGAATGTTTTGTCGTCAGGCTTCGCGGAGCCAAAAGACTTTGTAGTTTCCGGGGAGCGCGCACACCTCGCGTGCAGGTTTCGGCGCTCTCGCCGAACTGCTGCTGCAGAAGCGGAAACGTTTCCGAAATAGCGGTTTGATATTGCCTCCCTAGCGTGCGACATTGCAACGTTCTGGATTTAACTGCGGCCCGGTTGGCTGCTCCGTCCTCGCCCACCTCGCCGCATGTTTAGGCACGAAAAGCTCAATCTTCTCATTTTTATTGTCCTGGTCGTGCTGCAAGTGCTCGGAGTAATCGGACTCCTGACGCGCTTTCACCTTTTCTATCTCTCGATCATGCTGCCGCTCTTTCTCTGGGGCGGAATTAGCACGACACTTTATCTGCATCGTTATCTGACCCATCGCGGATTCGAGATGCCGGAATGGCTCAAATTTGTGTTCGCGACCGGCTCTGCCGTGACGCTTGCTGGCGATCCCGTCACGTGGGTTGGGGATCATCGTTACCATCATCTTAAATCAGATACCGACGAAGACATTCACAGTCCGGTGCACGGCTTTCCCTACGCCCATATGATGTGGCTGATCCGGAAGCCGCCCGCATTTCGTGAGCGTTCGAAGCGTTACGCGGCCGATGTAAGCAGAATTTGGTACTGCCGCCTGTGGGAGAACTCTTTGCTCTATATCCTGCCGCATCTTGCTCTGGCGTTGACGCTGTATTTCACACTTGGGTTAGCCGGGATGCTTTGGTGCCTCTATGTGCCGATGCTCGTGATTTATAATGTCACCTGGTCGGTCAACTCAATCTGCCACATGCGTCAGTTCGGTTATCGCAGCTTCGATACTTCCGACCAAAGCCGAAACAATTTTTGGATCGGCGTCCTTGGGTTCGGCGAGGGCTATCATAATAATCATCATGCCCAACCGCGTTGCGCGGCACACGGACTGCGCTGGTGGGAATTCGACCTCACGCGTTACGTCATCTGGATGCTCGAGAAGTGCGGCCTTGCCTGGAAAGTCGTCTGGCCTGTCCAAGAAGCCGAAAATTCTGTAGGGCGTCTGTGTCAGACGCCAATTGCGCATGGCGTTTCACAGAAACGCCCTACAATGGCTTAGGCCTCGTAGCCTAAATTGGGCGCCAGTCGCTTCTCCACTGTGGCGATCGTCTCGCCTCTCCGCGAAGCATAATCGATCACCTGATCCCGCCCGATCTGGCCGACGCCGAAATATTTTGCGTCGGGATGCGAAAAATAAAGTCCGCTCACACTCGCGCCCGGATGCATGGCAAACGATTCCGTCAATCTGATGCCCGCGTTGTTCTCCGCATCGAGCAAATCGAATAATGTTCGTTTCTCCGCATGATCGGGGCAGGCTGGATAACCGGCGGCCGGCCGAATACCGCGATATTTTTCGCGGATTAGATCGACATTGGACAGCTTTTCACCGCGGCCGAACCCCCACGCGATTCGGGCCTGTTTATGTAAGTATTCCGCGAATGCTTCCGCCAAACGGTCGGCGAGCGCCTTCGTCAGGATCGCGTTGTAGTCATCATGCTGATCCTTGAATTCTTCCGCGAGTTTGTCGGCGCCGTGAATCGAAACGGCAAAGCCACCGAGGTAATCGGCAGGCTGGGAGTTGAGAGTTGATAGTTGAGAGTTTACCGGCGCAACGAAGTCGGCCAGGCAGTGGTTCCATTGCCCGGCCGGTTTTTGCATTTGCTGACGCAAAAAATAAAAGGTCGCGAGCTTCTTCGTCCGCGCGTCATCAACGTAAAGATCGACATCATCACCAGCTGAGTTCGCGGGCCAAAAAGCATAAACGCCGCGCGCGACGAGCGAGTTCTTGGCGGCGATCTGTTTGAGGAGTTCTTGCGCGTCAGCAAAAAGTTCGCGTGCCTGTTTGCCAACAACAGGGTCGTCCAGGATCGCCGGGTAACGGCCGCGCAATTCCCAGACATGAAAGAAGGGCGACCAATCGATGAAATCCGCGAGGCTGCGCAACGAAATGTTCTGGGTAGCGCGCGCGTCCCGCGTGCTGGTGGAGCCTGTCCTGAGCGTAGCCGAAGGGGTGTCGCGCCGAAACACGCTTTCCTTGACGCATCGCTCTTGTTTGACTTTCGAATCCGAAGGAAAAGTTCGCGACGGCGAGACACCGTCGCCAACACGCGAGACGCGTGCGCTACCCAACGCACTGCTGAACACACGCACTCCTGAAAATGCTGGTTTCGGTGGAGTGTACGTGCTCCAGTCGATCGGTGTCCGATTTGCGCGCGCCTCTTCCAGTTTGAGGAACTTTTTCTCGCGCGTTTTCGCTGAGTGTTCCTCGCGCAATCGCGCGTAATCATGGCGCGTTTTCGCATCGAACTCCGATTTCAATTGCTGATTCAACAGCGAATTGACCACGCCCACCGCGCGAGAGGCATCGAGCACGTGCACAGTGCTGGCATGATAATGCGGCGCGATTTTTACCGCCGTGTGTGCGCGGCTCGTAGTTGCCCCACCGATCAATAATGGCAGCTGAAATCGCTCGCGCTCCATTTCCTGCGCCACGTGCACCATCTCATCCAGCGAAGGTGTGATTAGCCCGCTCAGGCCAATTACATCCGCTTTTTTCTCCCGCGCCATTTCCAAAATTTGCGCCGCCGGCACCATCACCCCAAGATCGATGACGTCGTAGTTGTTACATTGCAGCACGACGCCAACAATGTTTTTGCCGATGTCGTGCACGTCGCCTTTCACCGTTGCCATCACGATGCGGCCCTGCGGTTTCGCACCCGCGGATTTTTCCGCCTCCATGAACGGCATCAGATAGGCGACAGCTTTCTTCATTACGCGCGCACTCTTCACTACTTGCGGCAGAAACATTTTGCCTGCGCCAAACAGATCTCCCACCACGCCCATCCCGGCCATGAGCGGACCCTCGATTACTTCGAGCGGTCGCCTGCATTTTTGCCGCGCCTCTTCCGTGTCGATGTCGATGTAATCGACGATGCCTTTCACCAGTGCGTGTTTGAGGCGTTCTTCTACGGGTTCCGCACGCCACGCTTCGTCTTTGATCGGCGTTTTGCCTTTTGCCTTTACTCTCTCTGCGAAATCGACCAGCCGTTCGGTCGCGTCATCGCGCCGGTTCAACAGCACGTCTTCGACCCGCTCCCGCAGTTCCGGCTCGATCTCTTCGTAAACCGCGAGCTGTCCTGCGTTGACGATTCCCATGTCGAGACCGGCGCGGATCGCGTGAAAAAGAAACGCGGCATGCATCGCTTCGCGCACGGTATTGTTGCCGCGAAACGAAAACGAAATATTGCTCACGCCGCCGCTCACCCGCGCGCCGGGAAGATTCTTTTTGACCCAGTCCGTCGCTTCGATGAAATCGACCGCGTAATTGCGATGTTCTTCGAGGCCGGTCGCGACCGTCAGAATGTTTGGATCAAAGATAATATCGCTGGCGGGAAATCCGGCTTGCTCGATCAGTAATTTATAAGCGCGCGAGCAAATTTCGGTCTTGCGCTCGAAGTTGTCAGCCTGGCCGCGCTCATCGAATGCCATTACGATGACAGCAGCGCCATAACGCCGGATCAGTCGCGCCTGGCGGAGAAATTCCTCCTCGCCGTTTTTCAAGCTGATGGAATTGACGACCGCTTTGCCCTGCACGCATTTGAGTCCCGCTTCGATCACGCTCCACTTCGAGCTGTCGATCACCAACGGAATGCGCGCGATTTCTGGTTCGCTGCCAATCAGGTTCAGGAAGCGTGTCATAGCCGCTTCAGAATCGATCATTCCCTCGTCCATATTCACGTCGAGAAGGTTTGCGCCGCCTTGGACCTGTTGACGGGCCACTGCCAACGCGCCTTCGAAATCGTCCGCCAGGATCAATTTCGAAAACTTGGGCGAGCCGGTGATATTGGTCCGCTCACCAATCACCGCGAATCCAAACTCCGGGGTAATCCTGAGCGGCTCGAGCCCGGAAAGTTGGAGCGTTAAGTTATTACGCTCCATTTCGAGATGAAATTGTCCGCGGTTTGCAATCGCGCACCGCCTTCACAATCGCGCGGACGTGTTCAGGTGTTGTGCCGCAACAGCCGCCCACCAGATTCAACCAGCCATTCTCCGCCCATTTTACGACCTTGGGAGCAAATGTTTGTGATGTTTCCGGAAAACCGGTCTCCGATAACGGATCGGGCAAACCCGCGTTAGGGTACGCGCTCATAAAGTAGGGCGAAATGCGTGCCAGCTCTTCGACATACGGTTCCATCTCATCCGGGCCTAACGCGCAATTCAGCCCGATAACGAGCGGCTGCGCGTGCGCGATCGAAATGAGAAACGCTTCCACAGTTTGACCGCTCAACGTTCGTCCCGAGCGGTCCGTCACTGTTCCGGAAATCATCAGCGGGATTCTCTTTCCCGTTTCCTCAAAAACTTCCGCAATAGCAAAAAGCGCCGCTTTTGCGTTGAGGGTGTCGAAGATGGTTTCCACAATCAAAAGATCGACATCTCCTTCCACTAGCGCCTTTGCCTGATCGAAATAGGTCTGCTTGAGTTGATCGAACGTGACCGCGCGGAAAGCGGGATCGTTTACATCCGGGGAAATCGATCCAGTCACGGGGAGGGGACCCATCGATCCCGCAACGAACCGACGCGTTCCGGTTTCATTTGCAGCGCGGTCCGCTGCCCGGCGTGCAATTTTAGCTGCCGCCAGATTCATTTCGTGCACGAGCGCGCAAAGGTCGGGATCGCCCACGACGCGCTGGAAAAATTCCTGATCTTTGCGGTCGCGCGGCCGTTCACCGGAAAAAAGAAAATCGTGCAATCCGACCGTAGTGGCGCTGAACGTGTTGGTCTCGATGATATCGGCGCCGGCTTCGAGGTATCGCGCATGAATTTCCTCGATGACTTCGGGCTTGGTGAGAAGGAGCAACTCGAGACTGCCTTTGAGATCCTTGCCTTTCCAATTTTCGAACCGGTTCCCCCGATAATCGGCCTCGGACAATTTGTATCGCTGGATCATTGTGCCCATGGCGCCGTCGAGCACGACGATGCGTTCGCGCAGAAGAGCTTCCAGAGGATGAAGATCCGACGACATGATTGTCCCGGGACTAAACTGCGTTTATTTCGGGGATCAAGCAACAAATTGACGCATCATGATGCGTAGATGTGTTTTGAATCCTACTCTTGCTCCTGCTCGTAATCGACTCAAGCATCGGAATATTTGGTCACGTTTCCGCGACAGCCAATGACGAAGGAAGCCCGAAGCCCAAATCAGGAAGAGGAGATCTGTGCGTGAGCAGCGTGCGCATTCGGATTGGGGAGCATACGCGTCTCGCGTGTGCGTCGTTGCGTCTCGCGACGACGGACTTTGATTAATGGGAAGCTCGCGAAGGCTTGACACCTTCGCCAACACCCGGGACGGGTGCGCTCCCCGGAAATGTCGCAGCCGGGAATAGTGAGCCGACCGCGCGGGAGCAAACCAGCCAAACACCCTGCCGTCTATGGCGCGAGACGATCGGTTATCGTGTCGGTGTGGTAAGCGGCGTGGTCGCGCAAACTGACCCAGCCACTGTCCTTCTTGCTCGTCTGGGCCGCACTGTTTTTCTCGCTCGTGGCAAAATCTTCCCACGAATTGTAGCGAGCGATGGTGAGAAAGGTCCACGCAGCGCCTTCCAAATGCTGCATTAATACGTTGCCCGCGCTGGTGTCAGGTGATTGCGGCGCTTCACTGAGCATTTTCTCCAATCCGTCGCGATGACCGGGAGCAGGACGATAAACTGATACAACATAAACCGAGCCCGCGCTCTTGGTTTTGGAATCGCCGCCAATGCCCATGGCACTGGTGAACTCTTCCCATGATGGACCGTTAACAAACGTGTCGGTATGCCAATCACCCAAGTCGCGTTTGTCTGGAGGCACCGCTGTCCCGGCAGCTTCCACCGTCGCTTTCGGGCCGATATGGGTAATGACGACGTAATCCCAGGCATCGCCCTCCTGATGGCGAAGGACAACAAAGTGTTCTGGCATCGGATTATTTGGGTCCGGCGTTTTGAGCCAGTCGCCCAACTGAACGGCTTTACCCAAGGCCGCCTTGGCGAAGTGGACATGGTAAACGTCTGTGCGTTTGCCGGCTCCGGCGGGCGCGGCGATCTTCCCAGTGGCAGAAGGCGTTGCTGTTTGAGCCTGAACGAACGGCGCAGACGACAGGATAAGTAATGTGGTTGCGAGAATAGCGATGACTGATTTCATGATGATTTTCCTTGGATAATTTTTGTGTTTGTGTGTCGAGCGAAGCGCGCTTATGCGGTCCGGCGCTTTGGATGTCAATGTTTATTTCGAGGTTGGATTTCGGAGTCACCGCGAATGGACACGAATAAACACGAAGGAGGATCAGATCGGACCATGGATGACACGGATTTCACGGATGGAAAGAAACCAGATCCGCCCCCTAATCACGCGAATTAACGCGAATCATTTTCGAAATCCGATTCAACGATGCAACGCTTCAGCAATTTAACGAGGGCGAAGCCATTCACGTCTATTCGTGTGGTTCGCGGGCTTCTAAAATTACTTGGTGTGTATTGGTGTCCATACGTGTTTAAGACCAAAAGTTGGTGATCGCGAGGGCGCGGTCACCAGCACGCAGGAGCCCCCGCGCACGGCGGGCAGGCTGTGCGCTCCCCGGACTGCTCAAATCCGCGTGGTCCGCGGTTTCTTTCCCAAAAAGCAAAAATTAATATTTTTGCTTTACAATCGATTTGCTTCCGGCCAAAAAAGCTGGCGCGAGATCGAACCAATGAAGGCGCGTGAACTCTACAGCCGCTTCACACACGCATCCTCGTTGTTAGTCACAATCCTTTTCTAATGGATATTCCGAAAACTCACCCATCCGGCAGAATTATTCCGGGAAAGAATATTGGAAAAACGCGAATCCTGGTCGTGGACGAGCATCCGATGCTTCGCCACGGAATCGTCGCTTTCATCAATGGCCAGCCGGACATGATTGCCTGCGGCGAAGCCGACTGCATCCCGGACGGGCGGAGCAGGGTAGCGGAATGCCGGCCGCACCTGCTCGTGATCGGGTTACGGCTCGGCACTGGTGATAGCTTGGAATTTGTCAAGGCGCTCAAGGCGCAATACCCCGAGTTGCTGATCCTGGTGTACTCAGCGTTTGAGGAAGGCATTTTCGCCGCGCGGGCCCTGCGCGCGGGCGCGAACGGTTACCTGATGAAAAAGGCTGCGAAGGAAGAGATGCTGGCCGCCATTCGCGATGTCCTGCGCGGTCAGATTTATGTCAGCCGGGATTTGGCCATGCGCGCCTTCCAAAAATCGCTGGAAACCGCGCAACAAAATCGTGCTGCAATAAACCTCCCCACGATCGACAATCTGTCCGACCGTGAGATGCATGTTTTTCAGTTGATCGGCTCCGGACTTGGCACAAAGAAAATCGCCCACGCCTTGACTGTGAGCGTGAAAACGATCGAGACCCACCGCGAAAACATTAAGGCTAAGCTCGGTTTGCGCAGCGGCGCCGAACTGACCGAGCGGGCCGCAGCCTGGGTAATGGAAAACTTACTGCCGCTGCAAAAGAACGAGCTCTCAATCGTGAAGAGAAAGAAAGTCGTCCCGTTCCGGGCCGCCTGATTGGATTTTAACCACGGATGACACGGATAGCGCAGATGTTGTAGTGCGTCTGTGTCAGACGCCAATTCAAAATTCGGCGTCTCATAGAATAGAGCGTCCCGGAAATCCGCATCATCCGATTTATTCGTGCTAACTGGCGTTCATTAGTGGTTAGTCCATCCGTGTCCGCCGTTGTTAGCCTAAAGGCAGATCCCATTAATCTGTCGGCTACGAGAGTACATACTAAAGGTCTAGGGGATTCCTTCCTGAAAGATCAGGGACTCTCCCCGATGCATAATCTCTTTACAAACTAATCGGGAACAGTAACACTCCGCGCTTTAATTGAACACGCGCGTGCTCGAACTACAACCGATTCGTTCGAATTTCTGGCAGAAGCCGAATCTTTTCGCGAACTTCGCCCCGCCGTTTCCGGAATAGTAACTGGAAATGGAAACGCCATGCCAATGGAACCAGCGCCAAATAATCTCCTTGGCGCCACGCGCCAGAATCGGATCGGCGTTTCACAGAATGGAGCCGCGGGGACGCGAGCGACATGGACGGGCAGCCCATGTGGGCGAGAGAACGGGAGCAAACGAGTCAAACGCCCTACAAAAACCACCTGGTCAATCAAGCCTAACCAATTCCTTTCCCCAGAACCTTAAGACAACCCCCGTTCCCCCCGAACCCTTTAACGAACCCCAGTAACTCCCCCCAGACATTCCCCCAAAGGAAGAAAGCACCTCGAAAGCACGACCCAAACTCACCCCACAATCATTAGAAAAAATATGAGCAAACTAATTCGACGTACCGCAGGCACGAAAAAAGAAATCGGCGCCGCCCTGATCGTGGCGCTGCAACTAACAGCTTTAACATTGATAGGCTTGATGGCGCCCTTCGCCAGTGGACCGCAGCAGGCCGTCAAGGCTCCGGCCGGATCAGAGATGAGTGCGACGCCCCAGGTCGCACCCGCCCAAGCCGCACCGGTGACCGACCGAAGCGACCTGCGTGCTTCGGCTGTCTTTGCGAACAAGGTATACGGACCGCGCGCCTCGCAGGTGTTCAGTCTGGCGACCAGCCGTGCCGAATCAGCCCGACAGTCAGCCCAACAATCAATGCAAGAGGGCGAGATGCCTAACGAGGCGACTCTTACCGCGGATCAGGAAGATTACCCGCCATATTCCTATGTCTATTTTCACGGCACGGGCTTTCAGCCCGGCGAAACGGTCAACATGATTGTGGTCGAATTAGACCCCGTCCAACAGTCGTTCGAACCGTGGGACGTCGTGGCCGACGAGAGCGGCGAAATCTACACCAGCTGGTACATCTTCTCCTCAGATTTTATTGGCGCGACCTTGCAGGCGACCGCCACCGGCGAATCCTCCCAGCTCACCGCCTCGGCCACATTCACGGATGCAAGCGGTAGTGGCACTATGACGGTTTCACCCACGAGCGTGTCACTGGGCAGCACCAACAACGGTTTCACCTTCCAGTTTCGCAATATTAACGGAGTGGGGAATGCTTACGGTGCGGGATCATTTGCCACTGTCGTGGTTCCAGCCGGTTGGACGATGCCTACTACGACTTCAGGTCAACCCGGCTTCGTCGGTGCTTCGGCAGTTGGCATAGGCTCGACCGTGGGCGCGATCACAGTTACTGGTAGTGGACCCTGGACCATCACAGTGCCTTTCACCGCACCCGGTGGGACCGGTAACGGATTTAACCTCACTTACGGCGTCGGCGCAGGTGCTGCGGTCACCGCGCCGTGCACTCAGGGTGCTTACACGTTCACGACCAGCACGTGTCAAAACGGCGGCGGCTGTACGCTCACACAAGTCGGGTCAAGTCCGCTCGTCTTCGACGGCATGAGCGCCAAGTTGGCCGCCGCAGCCTTTGGTAACAGCGCTGGGAATTTGACGTCGCTTACGAGTAACCCCGTCACAGCAACGGCCGGGCAGACACTACTCATTCTCGTTACTGCGGAGGACGACAGCGGTAGTGGCCAGGCGCGGCCGGCAACTGTCGCCAACACCAGCGGTGCAAACCCGCTATCAGGAGGCTCAGCAGCCCTGATTACCACCAACGCCGCATCAAGCAATCCCTGGGTCTGCAGCGGGTCAGATTGTTTCTTTATGTACGCTTTCCGCGGCACGGCCACGGGAACCTCTGGTACAGTAACGGTGACTTTCAGCACAGCGGTTAAGAATGCTGCCATCGACGTGATTGCGCTCTCCGGCAACAACACATCCACGCCCATCGGCCTGACCGAAATCAACGCGGGTAACAGCAGCACGCCGAATTGGGTTCTCAGCGGAACTTTGACTCCAGGCAGCTCGATGCTGCTATTTGGCGATACAACGAACTTTACGATCACGCCTCCCACATGGTCCACCACCCTCCCAGCCCTATTTACTCAGGTTGACAGCTTTCTCGAGAGTGAGGCGAACCCGGCGCGAAGTCACCGTTTGGTGAACTACTTTGGTGGTCCGTCTGCCTTGTCTGTAAGCGGTTCACTTAGCGCCAGCGCTCAGTGGGGAACCCTTACGATCGAGATTCTTCCAGCGACCGCACCGACATGCGGCACGCCTACGCCGACGCCCACACCTACGGCAACCCCAACACCTACGCCCACACCCACACCTACACCGACGCCCGCGACAACCCTCACCGTGGCCACAGCTTCGAGCACTTATGGCGGTTCGGTCAATCTTTCGGCAACCCTTACGTCCAACTCGTCCCCAGTTATCGGCAAGACCGTTAGCTTCACTCTAAACGGAAATGCTGCCGGAAATGGGGTCACCGATGGCAGCGGCGTGGCAACAGTTACCGTAAACCCACTTTGCGGGAGTTCATATAACGCCGGCTCGTATCCATCGGGTGTCGCTGCCAGCTTCGCCGGTGACGGCTCTTATGCCGGCAGCAGCGGAAGCAATTCGCTGACCGTTGGGAAAGCCACTGCGACGTTTACAGTGACGCCGTACAGCGTGACCTATGACGGCAGCCCGCACACGGCGACCGTCTCGACGATCACCGGTGTATGCGGCGAGACCGGAGCCACCGTCGGCACTGTCACGCTGAGCACCACGCACACGAACGCCGGGACCTATAACACCGACTCTTGGAGCTTTACGGGCACGGCCAACTACAACGACATCGCGGCTACGACGATCACCGATCAGATCGACAAGGCCGACGCCACAATTAGCGTGACGCCCTACAGCACCACCTATGACTGCAGTGCGCACACAGCCACGGGCACGGCTACCGGGGTTAACAGCGAAGACTTGAGCAGTCTGTTCGACTTCAGCGGCACCTCGCACACGAATGCCGGGGATTACCCGAGCGATTCGTGGAGCTTCAACAGCGGTAACACCAATCCGAACTACAACAGTGCCAGCGGCACCGTTCACGACCAGATCGGTAAGGCCGACGCCTCGATTACGGTCAACCCTTACCATGTGACCTACGACTGCGCGGCGCACATGTCTACTGGCAGCGCCACTGGGTGCGACGGCGATATGAGCAGCCTGCTACATCTTAGCGGCACGTCACATACTGGCGCCGGAGATTACGCGGCCGATTCCTGGACATTTGACGGGAACGCTAACTTCAACAGCGCCAGCGGCACCGTTCATAACCAGATCGACAAGGCCAACGCCACGATCAACGTTACGCCTTATCATGTGACCTATGACTGCGCGGCGCATACAAGTACGGGCAACGCCACTGGCGTGTGCAGCGATGATCTGAACAGTCTGCTGCATCTGCCCGCCAGCCATACCGATGCCGGTGATTACACGAGCGATTCGTGGATGTTTGATGGCAATGGCAACTACAACGCGACCAGCGGCACGGTGCATAACCAGATCGACAAGGCCAACGCCACGATCAACGTTACGCCTTATCACGTGACCTATAACTGCAACGCGCACATGGCCACGGGCAACGCCACTGGCGTGTGCAGCGATGATCTGAACAGTCTCCTGCACCTCGGCGGAACCAGCCACACGCACGCTGGGGATTACACGAGCGATTCGTGGACATTTGACGGGAACGGTAACTACAACGCGGACAGCGGAACCGTTAACGACCAGATCGACAAGGCCAACGCGACGGTCAATGTGACGCCTTACCATGTGACCTATGACTGCAACGCGCACATGGCCACGGGCACAGCCACTGGTGTGTGCAGTGATGATTTGAGTGGCCTGCTCAACTTCAGCGGCACCAGCCATACACATGCCGGGACATACACAGGCGATTCCTGGAGCTTTGCTGGAAACGCTGACTACAACGCGACCAGCGGCACGGTGAACGATCAGATCGACAAGGCCAATGCGACGGTCAATGTCACGCCTTACCATGTGACCTATGACTGCAACGCGCACACGGCTACGGGCACAGCCACCGGGGTGTGCAGTGATAATCTCAGCGGCCTGCTGAACCTCAGCGGTACGGCTCATACCAATGCCGGGACTTACACTGGTGATGCGTGGAGTTTCGCCGGGAATGGGGATTACAACGCCGCCAATGGCACTGTGAACGACCAAATCGATAAGGCGAATGCCACGATCAACGTTACGCCTTACACGGTGACCTATGACTGCAACGCCCATACTGCCACTGGCACGGCCACAGGTGTATGCAGCGAAAATCTCAGCGGCCTGTTGAACCTGAGCGCCACGACGCATACCAACGCGGCCACCTACAACGGTGATGCGTGGAGCTTTGCCGGGAATGCAAACTACAACAGCACTAATGGCACGGTTAACGACCAGATCAACAAGGCTAACACCACAACGTCGGTCAGTTCGAGCCCGAATCCGTCGATCATAGGCCAGAACGTGACCTTCACGGCTACCGTAACTCCTCCGACTCCGTGTACGCCTGGTGGGAATGTGCAGTTCTACGATGGCGCAGCCCTGCTTGGGACCGGAACGTTGAATGGCCTCAACCCAAACACCGCGACGTTTTCAACTTCGAGTCTGACCGCCGGCAGCCACAGCATCACGGCGACGTATGTCGGCAACAGCAACTTCAACGCCAGCACATCCGCTGCTATCACACAACACGTGAATTATACCTTCATCGGCTTCCTGCCGCCGGTTGACAACTTACCGGTCCTCAACCAGGCAAAAGCCGGGCAGGTTATCCCAGTCAAGTGGCAGTTGAAGGATTCCGCAGGTAACATCATCTGTGACTTGAGTACAGTTGTTTCGATGCAATCGATAGCGATTACTTGCGAGAGCCATGACCCGATTGACAATATCGAAGAGGTGGTGCCTCCTGGTGGAACAGTGCTCCGGTGCGACGGCACGCAATTCATCTTCAATTGGCAGACGCTAAAGTCCTGGGCCGGAACTTGCAGGCAACTGCAGGTCACTTTGGCAGACGGAAACACATATCTCGCGAACTTTAAGTTTAAGTAACCCCACAGACAGCTCTGACGCCAGAGATACCAGCGCCGGGAGGAGAAATCCTCCCGGCGCTTTGATTCGCGATCTCCCGATCGCTCACCCTTCTCGGGCTTCCCGTCTATCCGACGGCGTCCCCGCACGTCGTGTCCTCTTTTGGGCTTCGCCCTCGTTGAAGGGTTAAAGCGTTGAAGCGTTAAATTGTCGCGCGTGACGAACGCGTATTGGATTGGGGAGCACACTGCCTGTCCGCCCTGATGTGCGCTCCCAAACCCGATCTATTCGTGTTTATTAGTGTTGATTCGTGGTTGCTGAAATTAGTTGAATCACGTGGTGGAAGCGGTCCGACTTTTCAAGTCACTCAACCACGATCAGCGCAGGACGTTCATGGCTTGCTTCCTCGGTTGGGCGCTGGATGCGTTCGACTTTTTTCTGCTAACCTTCGTGCTCGTGCCGGTTGCGCATGAGTTCGGCCGGACGATTCCCGAAGTCGCCTTTGGAATTACGCTGACGTTAATGATGCGCCCCCTGGGCGCGTTCATCTTTGGTTTGCTCGGGGACAAATTTGGCCGCCGCATTCCGCTGATGGCCGACATTATTTTTTATTCCGTCATCGAACTGCTCACGGCGTTCGCGCCGAATTTTACGGTCTTTCTGATTTTGCGCGCGCTCTTCGGCGTGGGAATGGGCGGCGAATGGGGGTTGGGCGCCTCACTCGCGATGGAATCGCTCCCCACTGCGACGCGCGGTCTGTTCTCCGGAATTTTGCAACAAGGTTATGCGGTTGGTTATCTGCTCGCCGCCGTTGTTTACTGGATCGTGTTCCCACTTTTTGGCTGGCGCGGACTGTTTGTGGCCGGCGCGCTGCCAGCCCTCCTGGTGTTGTACATCCGGGCACACGTTCCGGAATCGCCCGTTTGGCAACGCAATAAGGAGCGGAAACAACATCTGCCGCTCGATATTCGCGGATTCATCAAACAACACGGCACGCTCTTTATCCATGTCGTGTTGTTGATGACGGCGTTCAACTACATGTCGCACGGCACCCAGGACCTTTATGCCACATTTCTCGAGAGACAGCGTGGCTTCGGAGTCGGTGAAAAATCGATGATCGCCATCATCTACGCCATTGGCGCGATCTGCGGCGGGGCCGTCATCGGATTTTTCTCACAACGCTGGGGACGCCGGCGCGCCATCATTTTTTGCGCGGTCTGTGGAATGCTCCTGATTCCGGCGTGGGTTTTCGCGCCGGGAACAGCGCTTCTTATCGTGGGAGGGTTTCTGATGCAATTCATGGTGCAAGGCGCATGGGGCGTTGTACCGGTGCATTTGAATGAGATTTCTCCCGACGATGTTCGCGGGACTTTCCCGGGTCTGGCATATCAACTGGGAAATTTCGCAGCCGCCTACGCCGCACAGCAGCAAGCCTGGCTGGCGGAAAGATTTCGGACCGCGAGTGGCAGCCCGAATTACGCGTTGACCATGGCGCTGGTGGAATGCGTCGTGTTCATCGCCATCATCGTGCTCGCCGCAACCGGACGTGAAGAGCGAGGCAAAGAATTTTAGAAATCGCCTTTAACCACGAATGAACACGAATAGATGATGTTTGATGTTTGATCTGGCGTTACGTTGTAGAGGCGTTTGTGCCAAACGTCCAATCTTGGTTTGGATGCTTGATACAAGCACCGCTACACCCATATCCATTGAAGCATTCTTTCGTCCCTGGCGGGACTCATTCGCTTACAAAATCGTTTTCCCCAGCGTTAAAACGCTGGGTTATTATCGAAGGATGGGCGAAAGCGTCCACGCCAATGGCACGCGCAGCCCAGAACAGGGAACGGATTTTAATGAGCCGCTGGCGTTGACCCTGCCGGGCCAGTGCTCGCAGGTTGCAACTGCAATGCGAGCCGGCCCGATGGTTGATAAACGCCTGGGCCGTAACGTTGTTCGACAATCGCTTCGGCAATTCTATCCGCCAGCAGTTCGCGATATTCCCAATCGCGCGCCTGTTTGCCATCGGCGCGATTGCTTAAGAATCCGCACTCCACCAGCACTGCCGGGTAACTCGCCATCCGCAGGACGCGGAAATTTGCCGTGTGCACACCACGGTCGCCGGAGTGTGGGATGGTCATCAGCTTGGCTTGGATCCGATTGGCCAGCTCCGATGAGGCACCGGAATGATAATAAGTCTCAACACCACGAATCCCGCGTTTCCGTGAATCGTTGAAATGGATGCTGACGAAGATGGCATTCTTCTGCGAATTCTCGATCGCGACGCGTTCATCCAGCGGAATGAATACGTCGGACGATCGAATCATGACGGTTTTCAATTGCGATTCGCGCAGCTTGCGCTCGAGGCGTTGGGCCACATCGAGCGCAACTACTTTTTCAGGCGGCCCGGAGCGGCGATACGCGCCGCTGTCTTTGCCGCCATGGCCAGCGTCCACTACTACGGTGGTAAAAGTTTTGGTCGTGTTTTTGACTCCGCCGGTTTGCGTGGCGCACGCGCCAAGTGAAGCCAGCAAAGCGATGGCGAGAGCAAGGCTGATTGGTCGCGGCATTCTGATTTTATAGCGCAAAATGCGTTTTCCACCAAAAGGTTTTCGCTGGTGACACGCGCGCCTTAGATTGGGGAGCACACGCGCCTCGCGTGTTGGTTTCGGCGCCCCCGCCGAAACATTCTTGGGGAAAAAGTTCGCAATTGCGCCGCCCCGCTATGCATTTTTCGGCGATTGCATGGAAAAAGCACTTGTTTTTTATTCAGTCGCACTTAAAGCCTTTACCTCTTTTTATGATGATCCGATTAGCGATTCTCCCTCTGCTCCTGGCACTGAACCTTTCAATGTGTAAGAGAAACGAAAGTGCTTCTCCAAAACCCCAGCCCGTTTCTCCATCGCCGGCAGCGGGTGAAACGGCTGCTGGCGGCGGCCCTGCTACAGCGGTTTTGCCCGCGAAGATCTCCAAGCCAGTAGTCGATCAGACGGCGCAGACGATCATCTTTTGTTATCATCGTTTGGTCGACAAGATTCGCTATCCAGGCACCGAGATCACACCGGCCGCGTTTGAAGCGGAGATGCAACAACTCAAGGATGCCGGGATCACCGTAATCAGCATGCAAGATTTGCTCGCCTGGAAGCGTGGCGAAAAAAATATACCGCCGCGATGCGCGGTTATTACATTCGATGATGGCTGGAAATCTCAATATGAGGTCGGGTGGCCGATCATGAAAAAATTTGGATACCCCTTCACGATGTTCATTTATACGGAAGGC
>Ga0137372_10002087_pt1 | contig 19279 bp, 14 predicted proteins | sample SagtaG_6_FD_104911 | JGI IMG/M metagenome (GOLD analysis project Ga0137372, IMG submission 104911) | Vadose zone soil microbial communities from Sagehorn Ranch, Mendocino, California, USA - Sage1_R_60_16 metaG | ecosystem: Environmental > Terrestrial > Soil > Vadose zone | place: USA...
GCTCGCGACCTACGTGGATAGGATTATCAAAGGGGCCAAACCCTCCGACCTTCCGGTCGAGCAAGCAACCAAATTCCAAATGATCGTCAATCTCAAGACTGCACGGGCGCTCGGGGTGACAATGCCGACCTCCGTCCTGCTGCGCGCAAACGAGGTGATCGAATGAGGCGGCGGGAGTTCATCGCGCTGTTCGGTGCGGCGGCGGCCGCCGTGCCACTTTCCGCCCGAGCCCAGCAGAGCGACCGCGTACGCCGCATCGGCTTGCTCATCGGCCTCCCGGAAGGTGATCCGGAGATACCGAAGCATTTAGGTGCTTTCCATGAGGGGTTCGACGCGTTGGGGTGGACGGACGGACGCAACGTCCGCATCGATCACCGCGCCGCTGGCGATGCCCAAGTCATTCGATCACTTGCAACGGAGTTGATCAGCTTCGAGCCGGAACTGATCGTCGCTCATACAACGCCCGCGACAAGCGCGGTCCGGAAGGCGAACCCGAGCGTCCCAATCGTGTTCGTAGCAGTTTCCGATCCGATCGGAACCGGATTCGTGAAAAGCTTCTCCCGGCCGGGCGGGAATATCACTGGATTCACCAATCTCGAAGCGACGATAGGAAGCAAGTGGCTTGAGCTGATGCGCGACATCGCACCCTCGGTTAGGCGAGTGTCGATGATGTTCAATCCGGCCACAGCCAACATGGGTGCAAGCGGGGGCGTATATCTGCCGTCGATGCAGAACGCCGCACAGGTCTCGAGCACGGAACTGATCATAAGTCCGGTGAACGAGCCCGCCGAAATCGAAGGCGTTTTCGCGGCAATGGCACAAAGTCCCACAGGCGGTGTCGTTGTCATGCCGAGCCTCTTCACTGCTGCCAACCGCGATCGCATCGTGGCGCAGGCGGCACGGTTCCGCGTTCCGACCGTCTATCCGCTTCGGCACTTCGTCACGGCGGGCGGCCTGTTGTCCTACGGGGTCGACAATAGTGACCTGTTCCGGCGCGCGGCATCGTACGCAGACCGTATCCTGAAGGGGGCCAAACCTGCCGATCTGCCAGTCCAACAGCCCACAAAGTTCGAGTTGGCCATCAATCTCAATACTGCCCAGGCACTGAGCCTGACCGTGCCGCTCACGCTGCGAGTCGCCGCAGACCAGGTGATCGAATGAGGCTGCGGCTAGATGTCCGGTAATGAGATGGTCCGGCCGTGCTACTGCTCTGCCAGCGAGTAATGCTGGCATGGGGGCGACCAACACAAGGAGCACGCCAAGTCTCAGAAACTCAACACTGCGATTGCCGTGATTGGCATCGATATCGGCAAGAACCCCGCTCGGGATGCGGTTCTACACCGGCGACGCGTTCCCATCCGAATATCGCAACTCGATTTTCATCGCACGCCACGGTTCCTGAAACCGGACCAAGAAGATCGGCGGCGATATCATCGTCGCAAAGCTCAACGAAGCAAGCGGCCAGTAAGGCGACTGGCTTGGTGGATGATCTCGGCACGGCCCGGATCTAAGGTTTTCCGGTCGATGCTGGTTGCCCTTGGATCGGACTACCCAGCGGAACGGATCCGCGCTACTGCTGCTTGATTACCGCGCAGGCGATACGATCGCCTGCGTTGCCCGCCGGCTGGCTCCTGTAATCGTCGGCTTTGGCATGAATAACGATCGACGAACCATCAGCGCCGAATAAGGAGCCCTCACCGATTTCCAGCGTCACGTTTGGATCCAGCACATGGATTCGCAGCATACCGTCCTGGCCAACGAATTGGTTGGGCATATCACCGGCATGAGGTCCGTCTTCGGCTAGGAAGCCGTGTTTCTCTCCCGGCAGCGCAAAGTGGCCGCCAGCCGATTCGAATTTGGTTGCCGGATCGCAGGCACCTTTCTGATGGATGTGGAAGGCATGTTCTCCTGGCGGCAGCCCCTGCACCTCCGCCTCGATCAGCACCCCCTGCGACGTCTGCAGCAAAGTGGCAGTCCCGATTTGCCGACCCTGTGTGTCGATGAAGATTGCCGGGGCCTTTTGCGTGGTTTGGGCCAAGAGCGGCAGGGTCGCGATCACAGCCATGGCCGTTCCGAAAAACAAACCTTTCATCATCTCCTCTTCCTTTATCGTTCGAGCGGGCGGCCGACGATCAGTAGGATTGGCGTGGCATGCGCGCACTCACATTGCCGGCGAATCCAGTATCGGTGATGCTGCGGCCTACCAATTCGGAAACGGTTCACCGGGCGAGCGGATCGGGGCGAAGCTGGAATCGGACAACTTTCGGCCGGTTCCCCTTGCCGCCCTCCAGGTGGAACATCGTCCTGGTGGAATAGGTCGACCACAGCGACTTGCCCTTCCAGCCGGCATTGGGGTCGTCGATGCGCCCGTCCATCCATTTGGTGAAATAGCCGATCGGGTACGGCACGCGCAGCACGACGAACTTGCCATCCACCAACGCCAGCAGCGCGTCATTCATGTTGCCGGTGGCGATCGGCACGTTCTTACCCAAACCGAACGTGTCGAACTGATCGACCCAGGTGTAATAGCTCGCCTCGACGCTGCCGGATTCCTTGACGTCTCTAAACTGCGGGCCTGGGAAGGGATAAAGCGTCCAGCCCTCCGGACAATGGTTGCCGGTTGCAGTCGGTCCGTTGAGGATCTTGCACTTGCGGCGGTCGAAGCTCGCGAGATGTCCACTCGCCAGTGACGCCCAGAACACGCCGTTGCGATCGATGTCGCCACCGCGCGGCCCGTAGCCCGGGAACGGCGGCTCATAAATCTCTGTTATGGCCGTATGCGTCGGGTCTGGGCCTGGATCAATGTGAACGACGTAACCGGGGTATCCCAAGGCCGTACCCCAAACTGATCCGTCAGCTGCGTTCACGGCAATCGAATAGAGGCTCAGCGACACCCGTTTGTCCTTGCCCGGGTCGAGCGGCTGGTCGGGCTCCACATATTCGTCGCGCTTGCCGTTGCCGTTGGTGTCGAGGACGAGCGGCGTCCAGCCCTGGGATTTCTGCTCGTCGCCCGTTTCTTCGAACATCTTTCGGTTTAGCCAACCGACAGCACCCGGGCCGACAACGCCCGTGCTGGCCCATAACGTATTGTTGGCGTCCTCGGCGAAGATCAGATGGTGCGTGGGGAAACAAGTACTGATCAGTGTGAACTTTTCCGTTCCTGGATCGTACATCGACAAATGTCGGTTGGCCTGCTCGAGCGGGAACACTTTGGCCGACGGATGGTCCGAGCCTTGTTTGCAGAAATCCGGATTTGCCGGCGGACGGACCCTCGCGGTAAACCAAACTCGACCTTTCTCATCCATCATCGGGTTATGGTTGCTGGTCTGGCTGTCCCAGATCGGCTCCTCTCCCCAATATGGGGAGGGGCCCATCGGCGCATCCTTCGAGGACGGCGTCTTCGGATCGCGTACCGGGTGTTTTACTTCCGTCGCGGTGTTCCGTTCCGGGTCCAGGATTGGGATGAAATCCGTGCTCTCCTCGGTGGTCCCGTAGAGTATGCCGTTGGCGTTGACGGTGGGCTTGCGCCGGTCAGTCGAAATCTCATCGTGGAGGTAGGCCGTGGGCCTGCTCCAATCCCACAGCGTGAGGACGACGTTGCGTTCGATCCCACTAGGCCGCAGTGGCTGTGCGAAGGGAAGCTCCCCAGCTGAGATGCGGTCGGTCCAGTCTCCGAACAAGTGGAACGCCAGCTGCGTGTCGAGCCTGCCGATCACATTGACCATCTGGGTCATGGCCTGCCCGGACTGGATGCGGCGTTCCCAGGCCTCCGCCGAGGAACTGAATTCACCCAGTTCCTTGGGGATCGTGCGCGTTCCAATGGTGCCGAGTGCATGACAGGACATGCAGCCGGTGGTCTTTACGATATTCACCCACTGAGCCTGAATTCTCAGGTTATCCGGCATGTTTTGGTCCCGCTGCGGGGCCGAAAACTGGCTTTCGGCCGGGATCTTCAGCATCGAGTACCAGTAGATTGCCGGATAATAGTTTGCCGCCGCGCCCGCATTTGGCGCCACCACTGCGCTCAGGTTGAGGACTTTGCCGGGCGTGGCCTGGACTTTTGGCGAGTCGACGAGACCGTAGCCACGGACCCAGAGGTTATAATTCGCAGGGGGAAGGTCAGGAATCAGGTATCGCCCTTGATCGTCGGTGACTACGATTTTGGCAAACTTGGTGGGAAGCTCGGTCGTTTCCGCGATCACCCATACACCGGCCTCGGGGCCGTTGGCGCTCGTGACCACGCCGCCGAAATCGGCGTCACCGATTGGCACGGCCCCGATGTTCTGTTGGGCGCTCAACTCGACCGATGCGGAGGTGAAAAGTGCGGCGCCGATTACCGCCAAGCTCGCGAACCATATCCTTGTCATGGGGAATCCTCCCTGTCGGTCAGGCCGATTTGGCCAATCCGCCCCGGTCTCACGAGGACCCCATCCGCAAGCCTCGGCTCGAGGATTCTGACTGAAATTCCACCATAGTCCAGTCACATGGCAGGGATGCGGGGCAGCCGGCTCCACGCTGCATGGGTCCTCCGAAAAGGCGATCGCCGCTCATCGTGGTCGATGGCGGGGACGACTGGCAGCCCACGCTCCCGATTCAAGCCGGAACCAACCTGATTGCGCAGGGGTTTCGCGGACAGGTCATTTCTGAGGTCGCGATCGAGCGCGACGCATTTTTCTTTTTCGCGTCTGGCGCACGCCAAGGGAGGAGCCAATGTCCAGGAAATCACGTGATCTGCCCATCACCGCTCGGCGCAATTTTCTCAGAGGCGCCGCGCTCGCCGGTGCGGCCGCGTTGACCCCGACAGTCGCTGCCAACGCCCAGCTGGCGGCACCCCGGGCACCGCTCACGGCCGCCGTACCGGGACCGAAGCTGTTAGCGGCCGAAACAACGCCGCCCCCCAATGATCCTGTGACCCAGACTTCGAGCGGCGGTGAGTTCATGGTCGATGTGCTGAAGACCCTCAACATCGACTATTTGGCGATGAATTGCGCCTCGAGCTTCCGCGGCCTGCATGAAGCGGTCATCAACCACGGCAACAACAAACCCGAGATCCTCACCTGTCCGCACGAGGAGATCGCCGTCCACATGGCGCAGGGCTACGCCAAGATCGAGGGCAAACCGATCGCCGCGATTTGCCATGGCACGGTTGGGCTCCAGCACGCCAGCATGGCGATGTACAATGCCTGGTGCGACCGCGTGCCCGTCTACGTCATGATCGGCAACATCATGGAAGCGGACAAGCGCACGGCGGGCGCCGAATGGGTGCACTCAGCCATAGACCCGGCTGCGCTTGTGCGCGACTTTGTCAAATGGGACGATCAGCCGGCTTCGCTCCAGCATTTTGCCGAATCGGCCGTGCGCGCTTACAAGATTGCAACGACGTCCCCAATGGGTCCGGTGCTGCTCTCGCTCGACGCCGAGCTGCAGGAAAACCCGGTCGCGGATCGAGCTAGCTTGCGCATCCCGCGGCTTGCGAACGTGGTTCCGCCGATCGGCGATTCCGCAGCGCTTGCCGAAGCGGCCAAACTGCTGGTCGCTGCCGAGAGCCCGGTCATCATCTGCGATCGCATGACGCGCACGCAGACCGGCATGGCGCGGCTGGTGGAGCTTGCCGAGACGCTGCAATGCCCTGTCGTCGACCAACTGGGCCGCATCAATTTTCCCTCGCGCCATCCCCTCAATCACACGTTCCGCAGCCGCGCCGTGGTCAGCCAGGCTGACGTGATCTTGGCGATCGAGATGAACGATATCTGGGGCGCGCTGAACTCGCTCAGCGATCGCATCATCCGTACGTCACGGCAAATTCGGAAGCAAGAGGCCAAGACGATCACGCTCGGCAACCGCGACCTCTACATGAAATCCAACTACCAGGATTTCGCGCGGTACCAGGAAGTTGACCTCGCGATCGCAGGCGACGGGGAGGCGAGCCTGCCCGTGCTGACCGAGCAGGTACGTCGGCTCCTGGACGAGGATCGCGGGTCCGCCTACGAGGCACGCGGCAAGAAGCTCGCGGCCACAAAACTGGCATTGGTCGAGCAGGCGAAGTCTGACGCCACCATCGGCTGGGATGCGACCCCGATCACCACGGCGCGCATGTGCGCCGAGGTCTATGCCCAGATCAAGGATGAGGACTGGTCGCTCGTCGGCAACGCAATCCGTAATACCTGGCCGCTGCGGCTTTGGAACTTCGACAAGTGCTACCGTTGGAACGGGGCCTCGGGCGGGGCCGGCGTCGGCTACAATGCGCCCGCGTCGCTCGGCGCCGCGCTTGCCAACAAACGGCACGGCCGCTTCACTCTAGCATTCGGGGGCGATGGGGACCTGATGTTCGTGCCGAGCACGCTATGGACGGCTGCGCATCATCGCATTCCGCTCCTCTACATCGTGCACAACAATCGCGCCTACCATCAGGAGTACATGTATCTCACCGCGATGGCCGCCCGCCTCGGGCGCGGCGTCGACAACGCGCATATCGGCACCACGATCGAAAATCCGAACGTGGACTATGCGACCGTGGCGAGGGGCTTTGGGGTTCATGGCGAGGGGCCGATCACCGATCCGGAGAATCTCGGTCCTGCGCTCAAGCGGACCATCGCCGTCGTGAAGAGCGGCCAGCCGGCGCTGATCGATGTCGTAACCGATCCGCGGTGAGGAGACGGGCGATGAAGAGGTTTGCTCTTTTCGCCCTGCTCGGCGTGTCCGCCATTGCGGTCGGTGGTGGCCCTGCGCTGTCGCAGAACGAGCCAGCCGGCGATGTCGCGAACGGCAAGCGGGTCTATACCGCGGTCGGCTGTTTCACCTGTCACGGCCGCGCCGGTCAGGGCGGCGCGTATACTTATCCGGCGCCGCCGATCGCCGAGCTAGAGATGCCGGTCGAGGCGTTCCAGGCTTTCCTGCGTGAAGCGCCGAACGACATGCCGAGCTATCCGCCGTCCGTCCTGTCCGACAAGGACACAGCCGACGTGCTCGCGTTCCTGCGTTCACTGCCCGGGCGCAAGCCGGCGGGCGATTTCCCGCTGTTGAATCAATGATTGAGATCTCGACCGAAAGCCCGACGATCATCTTGGGCCAGCCCACTGATTGCGGCCAGCAGACGAAGGCACCGAATATCGTTGCTCCCATCGAATTCGGCGACGCGCCGGCTGTCACGGACCGCCAGGGTAGATGTAGGATTGGCCTCGCGGGCTCCCTATTTTCACAACGGCTCGGCCGCGACGCTTTTGGATGTCGTCGAATTCTACAATCAGCGTTTCAACCTCAGCTTTACGGACCAGCAGAAAGCTGACCTGGTCGCTTTCCTGGAAGCCGTTATAGCGAGGCAGATGGTTTACATCGCTCGTCACGTCGCTCGCTAAGTAAGCCACGGCACGCCGAGCCGGAGCCCACTGGACAATATCGACGCACCGAAAAGACGCGTAGATTTCACGGGCCTCGCTGCACGCTTAAGGGAGGCGTCGCATCGCGATTCCCGCAACGACCAGTTCGTGGACGGTCCTTGACGCGGGCGGCAAGGACGCGGAGTCGAGTTCGGCGAGCGTACGCTCGGCTTCGTCGAGGCGTCCGATCAAGAGGAGGCGGCGGACCTCGAGATACCGCGCATGCGCGGCGTTCACCCGGTCGCCATACTGTTCGAGCGTCGCCCGCGCCCCGTCGAGTGCCTTTGCAGGCCAAGGTCACGCGAGACGAGGGCGATCTCGGCCGCAGCGACGACGCACCTCGCGCGGGCCACGGCCTCTTTCGGACCGAAGGCGCGCGCCGCACTTCGCACGAGAGCCTTCGCTCGAACGAGATCGCCATTCCCTTGGCACTCGGTCCCTTTACCGCATTGGCGCGCCGATCGTCTGTAATGCGCCCCGCCCAGGACTTTTGGCCGGTCGAAATCCGTGAGTCGATTCGGCATGCGTCCTCGCTCACGCGGATTTGCGCTCCAGCACCGAAACGTCGGGATCGAGCCAGAACGCCCAGATCGCTGCTCCCAAAATGAGGAGCCCGGCAGCAACGATGAACGGCGCCTGCCAGGAGCCGAACTGGACCAGCACGCCGAACACGATCGGCGACAGCGCACCGCCGATGTTGCCAGCCATGTTCATCATGCCGGAGACGGTGCCCGAACATTTGCCGCCGACATCCATGGGGACGGCCCAGGACGGGCCGATCGTGCACTCGAGGAAGAACATCGCGCCGGTCAGGCAGTACACAGCGGTGTAGGCGTCCTCGGTCAAAGCCGCCGGGATGATAAAGCACACGCAGCCCAACAGACCCACGATCGCGACCGAGCGCCGCGCGAGCTTGGTGTTTCCGGTCTTATGCAGCAGCCAGTCCGTCGCCACCCCGCCGACCGTGTCGCCGATGACGCCTGCGAACAACGGTAGAGATGCGAACAGGCCGACCTTCAGGAGCGTGAAATGCCGAAAGTCCACCAGATAAGACGGCAGCCAGCTCAAGAAGATCCAGAGGCAGTACACATAGGTGAAATACGCACACATGATCGACCACATGTTCGGCGACCGCAGCAGCGTCGCCCAAGGCACGCTAGGCTTTTCAGCGTGCGCCTCATTGACCTTGCCCACGTCGTCGAGCCCGCGAATGTGTTCGAGCTCGGCCTGGTTCACGAGCGAATGCTGCTCGGGAAAATTCCGGTAGGTCGCAAACCAGAGGATCGACCAGACGATACCTACCGCGCCACAGATATAGAACACCTCCCGCCAGCCCCAAGTCGTCATGATGAAGACGACAATCGGGGGCGCAATGGCAGCGCCCAGTCGGCTCGCGCTATGCGTCACGCCCTGAACGAAGCCGCGCTCGTGACGCGGATACCAGAGCTGCATGGCCCGAGTGGCGCCGGGAAACGCACCTGCTTCGCCGATGCCGAACAAGAAACGCAAAATGACAAACGAGACCACGCCCGTCGCTGCCGCCGTCGCCGCGGTCATTACCGACCAGTAGCTGACGATGACTGTGAGAACGCTGCGAGCGCCAAAGCGATCGCTGAGCCAACCACCCGGCACTTGAAACGCCGCATAGGCCCACACGAACGAGCTGAAGATTACCCCCATCGTGATCTTGTCGAACCCGAACTCCTTGGCAATAACCGGCGCCGCGGTCGAGATATTCACGCGATCCAAATAGGTGATGAGGTACATCAGGCTGATCAACACCAGGACGTACCAGCGACCGTAACTGCGCGCACCGGACACCTTGGCTAAAACTGAGCTTTGCATGTGACTTCCTCCCCGATATGTCCGTTCATTCCAACTATTTCTCTACTCGGTGTCGATGCTCGTGCGCTCTTTCAATGTTCTGTTGATCCGCCCGCGTGACGCGACCGGCTGCCATGCGTGGCCGCACTTGATTAGGCAGCAGCACTCTTTGCTGGCCGGCACACACACGACGTCATCGCCCTTGAGCACGTTGATCGCGGCGAGCACGCCGGGTCTTTTTATGAGGGACCTTGGCAACACATCGAGCGCCATCTGGACGCCGGCAGCCGGATCGCGGAAGAAGGTCTGACTGGTTAAGTCCAATATCGGCGTCACGGCTTATATTTGCTGCGGCTCAGAGTCTTGCCAGAAGCAGCCTCCTCGCAGTCACCCCTTTTGGCTCTGCGCTGCAATGGAAACTGTCGAGCTCCGCCCTGCAGGCATCTCAACGACGAGGGTATCGAATTCGGTCTGCGATGGCGTGCTGATTACTGGCTGCTTTGGCAATTCCTCCGACGGTTCATACCAGGGTCGTCTCTCTGCGATTCCGGCCTCAAGAGCGTGGGCGATCAGGCTTCCGATTTCTTCGCCTTGCAGGGGTACGAGCTTCTTGTCAGGGTCATACCTGTAGAGCTGAGGGCAAAAATACACGGCGTGAATTCGCGGGTCATATCCGTCCACGACGAGGAAGTGCTCGGCTCTGAGTAAAATGTTGTATTTTTTTACGACCTTTCGCTCCAGCGTCGATCGGGCGACGCGAAGCTTGTCAGGTGAGGGACCAACGATAGTTCCCGCCTCCAACAGGATAAGCCAATCCTTATTTGTGGCGTTATCCGGATGAATGCGGATTAGATTAGTCGGCACTCTTCTCCGGAAGATCCCCATTGCGGGCCTCGCTCGGCGTGATGTGTCTAATATTAGGGTAACAGGTTAGAGATCGAGGTCAATCGACAGGAGTGTAGCTCGAAACAGGCCGAATAAGGTGTGAAGACGAACTTTCCTTTAACGGTTCCACACTCCAGATGTCCGAATTGGGTCAGACTCGGCTCTTCGGCGGCATCGGCCGAGCGACCGCTCTTGCCTCGTAAGCTGACGTGAATTCGCAATCACCGCATGTCGCGGAAGTGCCAACTCGGACGGCGGTTTGCTAGCAGGCCGTCCATGGCGTCGCCTCACGTGACGGTGCGGTCGAGCAGCTCGATCGAGACACCTTCCGGTCCGCGCAGAAAGGCTATGCGCACCCCGGGCCGGATCGTGGTCGGCTCCTTGGTAAACACTGCGCCCTTCGCCTTGAGCTCGGCGGCTATCGAGTCGATGCCGCTCACCGACAGCCCGAAATGATCGAGCCCCTGATACGGCGTCACCGGCGGCGGGTTGACGCCGCTGTCGGGCGCGACCGGCGCGATAAAGATGTCGGCGCCGCCGAGCTTGAGGTCGATGCGCGGGTTGCCCTGCTGCGTGCTGCGCAGCACCTCGGCGCCGAACATGGTCTCGTAGTATCTCGCCGTCGACTCCGGGTCCGGGCTGCGAAGGTGGATATGGTCGTAAGTGAACCTCGGCATGGCGGTTTCTCCCTCCTCGCCGTTGTCATCGGTCCCGCTATGATGTGATCATCCGCCGGCAGGTGCAACTCAGTTAAGGAGTTTCCGCGATGAAGCTTGACATTTCGCTGCCGTTGGTCGACATCCACGGCGATCCGGCCACCGTGCGCGAGTTCGCGCAGACCGCAGAAGGCATCGGCTACCACCACCTCGCTGCCCCCGACCATGTGCTGGGCGTCAACGTGGCGAGCCGACCGGACTGGGAACAGGACCGCACGACGTCTAAGCATTTCTTTCACGATCCCTTCGTGCTATTCGGTTTCTTGAGCGCCTGCACGCAGAACATCGAGTTCTCAACCCAGGTCCTGATCCTGCCGCAGCGCCAGACCGTGCTTGTCGCCAAGCAGGCGGCCTCCCTCGACGTGCTCTCGGGCGGACGCTTCCGCTTCGGGGTCGGGGTCGGCTGGAACCCGGTCGAGTTCGTCGGGCTCAACGAGAATTTTTCCAACGGCGGAAAGCGCTCGGAAGAACAGGTGCGGGTGATGAGGGCGCTGTGGGCCGAGCCCCACGTCACCTTCAAGGGCGAGTGGCACACGATTCCCGATGCCGGAATTAATCCGCTGCCCCTACGCCGCGCGATCCCGGTCTGGTTCGGCGGCCACGCCGACGCGACGCTGCGGCGGATCGCAAAGATGGGCGACGGCTGGATGATGCTGGCGCACCCGATGGGCGTCGAGGCCGAGGCCGCCTTCGTCAAGCTGCGCTCCTATGCCGAGACGGAGGGCCGCGATCCGCGCTCGATCGGTCTCGAAGTGTGGGTCTCGACCGGTGACGGCGGCCCGACCGACTGGCGCAAGGAATTCCTGTACTGGAAGTCGGTCGGCGTGACCCACGTCACCGTCAACAGCACCTTCGCGCGAGGGCCCCACCGCCGCATCGCCGGAAGAACTCTTGCCGCTCATCTCGACGCGATGAAGCAGTATCACGCGGCCGTTGCCGACCTGCTCTGACCGACAAACCGTAAACATCCGACAAGCCAAATGAACCAGTCATGGGCTCGGTGCTCGCCAACCGGCTGACCGAGGACGGCTTGCCAGAGTCCGCTTTGGAGCCGTAAGCGGCCGGCAAATGCGGCGGGCGGCACTTCCGGAATGTGCCAGTTCCGGACTCCTGCACCGCAGCAAACAGCACTGTTATTCGATGACCTCATCGGCGCGGCCGAGCAGCGGCAGCGGGATCGTCAGGCCGAGCGTTTTAGCGGTCTTGAGATTGATAATCAGCTCGACCTTTGTGGACTGCTGCACCGGCAGATCGGCCGGCTTCTCGCCCTTGAGAATCCGGCCCGTGTAGATGCCGGCAAGGCGATACGCATCGACAAGGTTGGCGCCGTAACTCATCAAGCCGCCGGCCGCGGCGTACTCGCGAAATGGATAGCTGGTGGGAATTGCATGCCGTGCCGCCAGCACGACGAGTTGTTCGCGGTGGCCGGTGAAGAATGGGTCGGGGGGGACGAAGAGTGCACCGGCATGCCGTTGGACTGCCGCGAAGGCCGGTTCTAATTCGGCTTCGGTGGCGGCCGTTACAACCTGGAGCTGCCGCCCCATTGCGCGGGCGATTTCCTGCATTTCTCTCGTTCTGCCCACAGTATTTGAATTGTTCGGGTTGATGAGAAATGCGACTGTCGCGGCTGTGGGGACTAGCTCGCAAAGCAGCTCCAGTTGTTTCGCCAGTAGCGTGAAAGACAAGATGCTCACGCCGGTAACATTGCCGCCTGGCCGGTTGAGACCGGCGACGAGGCCGAGTTTCACGGGATCGCTGCCGCTGAAGAAGACTATCGGAATTGTCGCAGTCGCCGCCTTAGCCGCGAGTGCCGGGGGGTCGGCGGTCGCGGCGATCACCAGCACCTGTCGATTGATCAGATCGGCCACCAGCGCCGGCAATCGATCGTATTGCCCCGCAGCCCAGCGATATTCGATAGCCACGTTCTGGCCTTCGACAAAGGCGGCTTCTTTCAAGCCCTGACGGAACGCGGCCAGGTAAGGCACAACCCCGTCAGGGGATGCGCCGTGGAGGAACCCAATCACCGGCATCGCCGGCTGCTGCGCGCGCGCGGCGAGCGGCCACGTCGCCGCCGTGCCACCAAATAGCGTGATGAACTCGCGCCGTTGCATGTGTCCCCTGAGAACACGTCTCGTCCGGTGCCTAAAGCCTAGCACTTTGCGACGGGCCGCGAGTGAGAAATGGCACCCAACCGGCCTCAGACGCGATCAGGCTCGATGTCTCGGTTTGGGTCAATCGCGTCATTTCGAGCGAGGAGCCTTCTTGACCGCTTCACCCCAGTGAACGGACGTGCCGCGCCGCGATCGACCCGTCCGAGTCGTGCCATTACCAGACATGGCCAGCTTCATTCGATCGCCTCCTCGGCGCGGGCGCGCAACGATGCGGGCGCTGTGAAGCTGAGTAGGCGTCTCCGCCTTGAGTGCTATAGACGAAACCGCTGCCGACCTGATCGGGGGTGCGTGCGCCCCCCTAAATCCTGTTCCCGCCGATTTTCGTACGAGCAGTCGGACGCATTTGAAAACTCATGGATAAGCAAGCCGACTTTTTCCGAGGCTCTGCTCCCGCATACGGTCGTAATCCGGCTTCGGTACGGGAACCGCCTCCAGGCGACCGAGGTCGTTCAAGTGGAATCGATAGGTCTCCCGGGCGGTAATGGCCGCAATCGCCGAGATTATCGTGATGCCGAACGCGAGCGCCCCGATGGTGAGCGGGATGTTGGCCGAGCCGGGCGGCGCCACCGCTGCGAAGAGCGCCGGAAGCATGGCGGTGATAGTCGTCCCGACATTCTGTGCGATCGCCATCGCGCTCACACGGGTCCTCGTCTGGAAGAGCTCCGGGTAGAAGCTCGGGAAAATGGCGTTGTAGCCCTGGTAGACTACGCCCCACATAAGCAGCGATAAGGCAATCGCCAACGGCACGCTGTGGATGCTGATAGCGTAAAGATAGCCGAACGACAGTAGCCCCGCACCGAGCGCACCAACGATGATCGGCGGTCTGCGGCCGATCTTGTCAGACAGGTTGCCGACGAAGGGGATGACGATCACCGCTAAGATGTTACCCAGGACCGGTATCCACAGATAGACGTCCGCCGGGAAACCGATCCCGTATGCCGCTTGGACCGCGTAGGCCCCGCCGAATATCGTAGCGACCACCGGGATGACATTCATCAGAGCCATGCAGACGACCCGCAGCATGTCGGCCCAGCTGAGCTTGAAGGCGTCGATGATCGGCGACTTCGGAATGCCACCATGCTTACCTTCTTCCGCGAAGGCGGGGGTCTCATCGACCGCGCGGCGAATGATGTAGCCCGCGATGATCACAACGATGCTGAGCAGGAAGGGGATCCGCCAGCCCCAAGTGTTGAACGTCTCCTTAGGCATGTAATGAGCCAGCGGCAAGAAGACCGCCGCCGCGAGAATCTGCCCGGCTTGCACGCCCTGCAGTGTGAAACTCGCATAGTAGCCGCGTCGCCCGAATGGCGCGTGCTCAAGGATCATGGAACTCGCGCCGGAGATCTCGCCGGCGACCGCGAACCCCTGGATTAGTCGCAGAATGACGAGAAGCACCGGCGCGAGTATGCCGACCTGCTGATAGGTCGGCAGGATGCCGACGGCCATCGTCGAGAGACCCATGAGGAACATGCAGAGGAGCAGCACCGTCTTGCGGCCATGCGTGTCGCCCCAGTGCCCGAGCACGAACGCGCCGATCGGCCGGGCGATGTAGCCGACGCCGTAAGTCGCGAGCGAAGCGACAATAGCGACTGTAGGGTTCCCCGAGGGGAAGAAGATCTGCGGGAAAATCAGGGAGGCGGCTGTGGCGTAGATGAAGAAATCATAGTACTCGAGTGCCGAGCCGATCCAGCCGCTCGCCGCAGCCTTCCTGGTTTGATGCTTGCCGTGCGGTTCGCGATCCATCGGGTCGGTCATCTTGGGGACTCCTCCAGATTCCGCTCTGCACCATAGAATTCTTCAATGCTGTTTGGTATGTCTGCACTTCCGGCGCTCGATTTGGTAACGCAGGACTTCCCCTCTGACTCACGTATGAGACCCGGCCGGTCGGCCGTATCGGTCAGGGCCAGCACGGCTCATTTCCACTGGATTGTATACCGGACTGTGGCTACGCTGGAACCGTTAAGGTGAGAGCGTCGCGGGTTCGGGACACCGTCGGTGACGTGCCCGCCGCGCTGACCAGCCCCTTTTCGCAGATGGACGGTTTCGTGCGGGCGCGCTTCTGGCCATTTTGCGGGATTGGAGACCAGCATGATTCGCGGCAGCACGACCTTGATTGCGCACCTTGGCTACCCAGCCCAGACGTTTAAGGCGCCGATGATTTACAATCCGTACTTCGAGAAATCCCGAATTGACGCGGTTGTCGTGCCTATGGGTGTTAAGGCCGAGCATTACGCTGCGGTGCTCAAGGCCCTGTTTCAGCTCACCAATATCCGGGGCGCCTTGGTGACCATGCCGCACAAGGTGACAACTGTTGCTCTGCCCGATGAGGTCAGCACTACTGTGAAGATTGCGGGCTCTTGCAATGCGATTCTTCGTCGTCCGGATGGCTCCCTGTTCGGAGATATGTTCGACGGCGCGGGATTTATACGCAGCATCCAGCGAACCGGACGTCGGCTGGCAGGCACGAAGGCTCTGGTTGTTGGCTGCGGTGGAGTGGGGTCTGCCATTGCTGCCTCCTTGGCAGAAGCCGGCATTGCCGGCATCGCTCTATTCGATACTGACGCACGCGCCTCCGAGTCTCTGACCAGACGCCTGAGCATACATTACCCGAAACTTGACATCAAAACCGGTTCGAATGATCCCGCGGGATACGACTTGGTGGTCAATGCGACGCCTCTCGGCATGAAAGACGACGATCCGCTGCCGATGGATGTTTCCAGAATTGCACCAACGACACTTGTCGGAGAGGTCGTTATGAAACAGGAAATTACCCCATTCTTGCGCTCAGCAAGGGACAAGGGGTGTTCGATTCAAGTGGGCACCGACATGCTCTTCGAGCAGATCCCGGCATATCTGGAGTTCTTCGGTTTCGGTACCACTACGTCCGATGAGCTTCGCGCAGTCGCGAAGCTAGATTACTGAGGATATTCCCGCTGTGCCGTTCAAGAAAAATGGGGCGACCTGTTCTCGGACGAGGAGTGCCGCCGATCCCGTCCTGGGGTCATTGAACCCGAGGTCCGCCGCCAGACCTTAATCGCGCAGCGCGAACGGCGAGGCAGTGAGGTTGTCTAACCGGTTCGACGCTGCAAGGCGATCGGGAGACGGTCTTCTTCTCGATGTATAATTGTAGGGTCAAAAATAAAAGGTGACATCGATGCAGACGGCTATCGCCACCGTTTCCCTGAGTGGGACACTGAAAGACAAGCTCGAAGCGATCGCGGCAGCGCAATTCAAGGGCGTTGAGATTTTCGAAAACGATCTCCTTTCCTACAACGGAACTCCGTTGGACGTTCGAAACTTGGTCCATGACCTAGGCCTTAAGACAATCACGTTCCAGCCGTTCCGCGATTTCGAAGGGATGGCCGGCGTTCAGCGCGAGCGGGTCTTCGCGCGCGCTGAACGCAAGTTCGACCTCATGGGCGAGCTCGATTGCGACTTGCTGTTGGTCTGCAGCAATGTGTCGCCCGAATCCCTTGGCGGAATCGACCGCGCGGCGGCAGATTTGCACGAATTAGGGTACCGTGCGGCGAAACGCGGCATTCGAGTCGGCTTCGAGGCGCTCGCCTGGGGCCGCCATATCAACGATTATCGCGATGCATGGGAAGCGGTGCGCCGCGCCGATCATCCCGCCGTTGGCATCGTGCTAGACACGTTTCACATCCTTGCCCGCAACACCGACCTGAAGACGATTCAGTCGATTCAGCGCGAGCGAATTTTTCTCGTGCAGGTTGCGGACGCGCCGAGGCTCGATATGGACTACCTGTCCTGGAGCCGCCACTTCCGCTCCATGCCCGGTCAAGGCGACTTGCCAGTGCTCTCATTTATGGAGGCTCTGCAGGCGACCGATTACAACGGGCTGTTGTCGCTCGAGATCTTCAACGATCAGTTCCGCGCCGGTTCTCCACGCCGCGTCGCGATCGATGGTCAGCGCTCGTTGATCCATCTGCTGGATCAGTTGCGCAGGAAGACCGGCCAGGAAATCCCCGGGATGCCGGCCTTGCCGTCCGGATCGATCTGCCGCGGTGTCGAGTTCATCGAATTCGCCATCGATGAAGCCACCGCGCCCTCGTTCGAAGCGGTCTTGCGGGGCCTGGGCTTCGCCAAGGCGGGCGTTCACAAATCCAAGGCGGTGACCCGCTGGTGCCAAGGCGACATCAACATCGTGATCAACTGCGAGAAAGAAGGCTTTGCCCATTCCTTCAATATCACGCACGGTTCATCGGTCTGCGCGATTGGATTGAAGGTGGACGATGCCAAGGCCACGTTGGAACGCGCGCAGCGACTTCTAGATCAACCGTTCCGGCAAGCGGTCGGACCCGGCGAACTCGAAGTTCCTGCGGTGCGCGGGCTCGGGGGTAGTCTGCTGTATTTCGTCGATGTTAAGAGTGAGCTCGCCAAGGTGTGGGAGATCGAGTTCGAGCCGATCAGCGGAAATGACGTTGAGACCACTAGTCTCACGACTATCGATCACGTGTCACAGTCGCTGCGTTATGACGAGATGCTGAGCTGGCTGTTGTTTTATACGTCGCTGTTCGAGTTGACGAAAATGCCAGCGGAAGAGGTAATTGATCCAGGCGGAGTCGTGCAAAGCCAAGTCGTTCAGACGCAGGACGGCCGGCTGCGCATTGTGCTTAATGCCTCGCAAAGCGAGCGCACCCAGTCGGCGCGATTCGTATCGGAGCTGTTCGGTTCTGGTGTTCAGCACATCGCCTTTGCGACCGACGATATCTTCGTCGCAGCGGATCGTTTTCTCGCCAACGGCGCGAAAGTGCTGCCGATACCGGAAAACTACTACGATGATCTCGAAGCGCGCGCTGAACTTGAGCCGGGACAAATCGAGAGGCTTAGGGCCAACAACATCCTTTACGACCGCGAGGGCGACGCGGAATTCTTGCAGTTCTATACGCAGAATTTCGAAGAAAAGTTCTTTTTTGAGATCGTAGAGAGACGCGGCTACCGAGGTTTCGGTGCTCAGAACGCTCCGATACGCCTAGCAGCCCAGACCCGCCTGGCGCGTCACCCCGCTATTCCAAGAAGATAACGCTGCCAAATTTCGCAGATACTGCTTGCGTTGAGGAGAATGCATCCTGGTGCCTGGCGTTTCTGCTTGCGGGGGCGAGGACCCGCGACTGCTGCCCGAGCGAGGTCGGCTCTGGGTCAAACCCGGTCTTCGGAGTGTGCCCACCCCACGTCCGCTTAGGCGCCGAAAGCGGAATTCCCAGCGGCACAGTACGATGTCGCAGTAGTGCCATAGGATCACGTATATTAACTGCGATGTTTGTATCCGTGCTGCTCCGCTCTATGGCAGCAGGCGAATTGCGTGTACCAGCATCGCAATAGCGACGATCGCAATGACGTAACCGAGCAAGCGGTTAAGGAGACCGAACGGGTCGTGGGGAGGTTCTGTCATGTCCGAAGGAATGCGATCCTGCGGGCCACTCCGGTCGCCCAGTGTCAGCGGAGCCCACAGTGTTTCTGATCCGCTTGAGGCTGTTTTCTGTACTGTGAAAAAGATGTACAACAAATAGGCGTCTATCAAAATGGTGATCGCCAGGACGCTGTAGGCCCACGGGCTTTCCATCAAATTCAGTTCGATCAACACCCGGGAGAGACCGAATCCGACGACCCATGCATCAAAGCTCATGCATATCCGACGAAACGTCTCGGAATTCATCCGCCGGATGACATAGGCGCCAAGCGGAATTCCAACCACAACGCTGGGAACGAACACCAAAAAGAGGCTCCCGCTTTCGGCTATAAACAGGCCAAGCTGGTAATACACGATGGCGGTCACGCTCGACTCGGCCGCGCGAACCAATGCAAGACCGGCCCGAAACTCATTTTTGACCAAGCCTTGATTATTGAACAAAATCGCTAAAGGGGGTCCCGAGATGGTCGTTACCGAATACAGGACGCCCAGCCCCGTTCCAAATGGGAGACCGATCAACCAGCCGAGCCGGATCGGCCTCCGCCAACCGGCTGCCTGGACCAGGATGAGGGGCAGAATTATCGCGTAGGTCCCTAGTTTAATCCAACCAGGTTGAAGCGAAGCAAGAACAAAGGCCCCGATGGCGATACCGGGCAACATCCCGACGAGAATGGGAAATACCCTTTTCCATACAGATGGGACGCCACTCAGATTGATGACTAGAACGTACCAGTTCAGGATGACTTCGATCACAACGACGGCGGGATTGAGGATGCGATTTGTGTAAAAAACGAGCGCAAGCGGCACGGTGAGCGACGAAAACCCATAGCCAAGAGCACCATTTACAAAGGCCGCAAACAAAGCGATCCCGGCAAGAAC
>Ga0137372_10002088_pt1 | contig 19277 bp, 19 predicted proteins | sample SagtaG_6_FD_104911 | JGI IMG/M metagenome (GOLD analysis project Ga0137372, IMG submission 104911) | Vadose zone soil microbial communities from Sagehorn Ranch, Mendocino, California, USA - Sage1_R_60_16 metaG | ecosystem: Environmental > Terrestrial > Soil > Vadose zone | place: USA...
CGAAGCGAGGCAGCTGCGAACCCCCTGGCTCGTCGGTGACCCGTCGAAGACGGGGCGCCGAGGAGGAGAAAGGAGGGGTCCAGGGGGGTAGCAGCAACGAGCGAAGCGAGGCAGCTGCGAACCTACAGGAACCGGCGCATGTGGACGTTGAGCAGCAGCCCGATCCCGATGAAGTCGGCGATCATGGCGCTCCCCCCATAGGAAATGAACGGTAAGGGAATGCCGGTGATCGGCATGATGCCGATGGTCATGCCAACGTTCACGAAGACCTGGATCGCGATCATGGCCGCAACCCCCACGGCCACGAACGTCCCGAACGGGTCCTTTGCTAACAGCGCGATGCGGAACGCCCTCCACAGGAGCAGTCCGAACAGGATCAGGACGGGCACGGCACCCCTCAAGAAGCCAAGTTCCTCTCCTACCACGGTGAAGATGAAGTCCGTGTGCTGGGCGGGCACGTAGTCGAGATTCGTCTGAGATCCATGCAGGTACCCCTTGCCGACGAGGCCACCCGCGCCGATGGCGATCTCGGCCTGCTGTTTGTTGTAGCCGGCCCGCTGCACGTCCGATTGAGGGTCCAGGAAGCTCGTCAGGCGTTGGATCTGGTAGTCCTTGATGATGTGGAGCTGGAAGGCTCCGAAGATAGCAATGGCAGCAGCAAGGGCGAGGACCGCCAGGTGCCGCGCCTTCGCCCCCGAGATCACGAGCAGCGCGACCAGGACGGCGGAGAGGATGATGGTTGTTCCGATGTCGGGCTGCACGAATACCAGGAACATGGGGATGGCCGCGAGCGTGCTGGCGCGAACCACATTCGTCAGGTCGAGCTGCCCTTTCACCTCGGAGAGGTATGCGGCCAGCATGATGATCAACCCCAGTCGGGCGAACAGCGACGGGCTCAGCTGGAAACCGGCGAATTGGAACCAGCGCTGGGCGCCCTTTGCCGAGGTGCCCAGAGGCGTCTGCACCAGGGCCAGCAACAACACACTGCCCAGGTACATGAAGATCGCGTAGACCTTGAACAACCGATAGTCGACGGTTGCGGTAACGGCCATCGCAACAACGGCCACCACCAGGTAGACGGCCTGTTTCTTGACATAGAAACCTGGATCGCTTCCCAGCGCCGAGAGGCTCTTGTTGGTTGCCGAATAGACCATCGCCAGGCCCACCAGGGCCAGGCCCACCGCCGTCACCACCAGCCCCACGTCGATGTGGCGCGTCGGAGAGAGCTCAGCGGTGACGTCCCGGTGCCGCGCCACCGTCGCCAGGTCGAGCTGCGCCATCAGATCACCACCCCGGGACCCCCACATCTCCTCCTCGACGTTCCGCCTGCGGCGGATCGTCGACGAGCCAGGGGGTCCGCAGCTGCCTCGCTTCGCTCGTTGCTGCTACCACCCCTGGACCCCCATCAGTCCACCGTCGCACCGGCTTGAAGCCTGGGTGGCGGATTCAGTCCGAACAGCCCCTCCAGGATGCGCCGTACCAGTGGAGCCGCGGTGGTGGAGCCGTGGCCGCCCTGTTCCACCATGCCGATCACCACGTACTTCGGGTGATCGGCAGGAGCGATTGCCGCGAACCATGAGGTGGGTTGCAGGGGGAGGATGTCCGCGGTCCCGGTCTTGCCGGCGACGGGAATCCGGCTCAACGGGAATCCCTCGAAGGTTGAATGAGCGGTTCCAAACCGCGTGACACCCTTGAGCGCGTTTCGCAGGAACAGCACCTGACGCCGGGGGATGGGGAGGGTGCCCATGACCTCGGGCGAAAGCTTCCGGATGGGATCCCCATCCGGCGACTCGATGCGATCCACGACCCGAGGCGCGTACAAGGTTCCTCCGTTGGCAATGGCTGAATACGCCACGGCGAGCTGCAGCGGAGTCACCGTCATGAATCCCTGGCCGATCGACAGGTTGATGGCATCACCCGGCAGCCAACCCAGGAAGGAGCAGCGGGGCTTTCCCCTCGCGCTCTTGAACAGGCTGCCGTAGAAACACGGGTTGGAGTCGTACAGCTTCTTGACGTAGGCGTGGTCGGGAATCCGCCCATGTTGTTCCCCGGGTAGATCGATCCCGGTCCTCCGGCCGAAGCCGATCGAACGGAGGTCATCCTGCATCGGCTCGAGCTTCTCCCCAGAGCGGTGGTAGCGCAGCCAGAAGTCGTACCCGAACCTATAGAAGACCGTGTCGCACGAATACGCGAGAGCGTTCGGCAACGAGAGGTTCCCGTAGTTGAGCGACGACCAGTTGTGGAACGGGTGACGGGTGGGGTCGATCGGCGCGTAGTAGATGGACGGGCACGGGTACTGGCCGTTCGTCTTCGCGTACTTCTCCTTGAGCGCGGCCACAGCCACGAACGGCTTCAAGGTCGATCCCGCCGGATACAGACCCTGGGTTGCCCGATCGAGCAGCGGGTTGTTGTGGCTGGGCTTCGGACATCGGCGCTTCGCGAAGCAGAGGTCCAGGCCGAGCGCTTCCTTGCGGCTCAGACCACCCAGGAAGACCGAGGGGTCGAACGTTGGGTTTGAGGCGAGCGCAACGATCTTTCCGTTGCGCGGGTCCATGACGATGACCGCGCCGCCCGTGGCTCTCAGGTACTGGCCCGAGGTGCGGTCGGCGGTGTGGTGGGCGAGGTCGATGGCGAGCTGAAGGCTCTGCTCGGCCAGCAGCTGGACCTTCCCGTCGATCGACAGGACCACGTTGTCGCCCGGCTTCGGCACGTGGACGTTGAAGTTCTCGTTGAGCACCTTCCCCTGGGCGTTGACCTGGATCTCTCTCTTTCCGCGAGTGCTCCCGTAGAGATATTGCTGGTACGCCGCCTCTATCCCCGACTTGCCGACGACGGCTCCCGGCCGGTACTCCTTGAAAGCCGGCTCGGCGAGCTGCTGCTCCGAGATCTCGCCCGTCCACCCCAGGACATGTGAGGCCAGAGAGCCGTATCGGTAGCTCCGAACCGCCCCCAACTGGTAGTCGACCCCGGGGAACTCGTTGCGATGCTCCCTGATGTAGAAGATGGCCTCTTTGCGGACGTCCTCGGCCACGGGGACCGGTTGGTAGGGCAGGTACTTCACGCTGTTCAAGCGGTCCAGCAGATCCTCCACCGGCACGTTCAGAAGGGTCGAGAGTCGATAGAGGACCTGTTCCTCCTGACCTTTCATCGCCACGCGGTCGACGGTGACGATCGTGGACGGCCGGTTGCCGACCATGATGTTGCCGTGCCGGTCGAGGATCAGCCCGCGGAGTGGCTGCAAGGGGACCAATCGAACCTGGTTCTCGTCCGCCTGTTTCGCGAAGTCCTCGGTGGCCAACACTTGGAGGAACCACAGCCTGGTCGTCAACGCGGCGAACATGAAGACGACAAGTCCAGCCAGGACTTTCATCCGGGTCCGGGTCTTCGATTCCGTCACGAGATGCGACCCCCTCGAACGGTCGAACCTACCACCGAAATACCTTGGTGGGCCGAGATGATTCGGCCACCCGGCGGATCACCGGAAACAGAAACGGCGTGAGCACGGCGTTGTACACGCCTTCGAGGAGCGCCACCTTGATCACGTAGCCCGCTCCCACGGTGAGCTGGCCCAGCAGGAACGTCACGAGCTGGTTGAACAGGACAGCAGCCGTCGTGGTCGCCCCGACTACCAAGACCGGCAAGATGGGACTGGGCGTCACCACATACTGCCGGATGGTCCCCACCGTATACCCCACGAGGGTGAGCGTCAGCGCGGTGATCCCTTTCGGCTGATCCAGCAGGAAATCCTCTGCCATTCCCCCGAAAAATCCAGCCATCGCTCCGGCAGCAGGCCCTTCCAGAAACGCCAGGACCGCGGTGACCAGGTACACGAGGTCCGGTTTCGCATCCGCCAGCTTCACCTGGGCGAATACCGTGGACTGCAGGACCAGCGCAGTCAGGACGACAGCCGCCCACGAAATGGTTCGTCGCACCGGCCCAGTCTAACCAGGCGTCCCTGCCTCCCTCCTGGTACCCCTGGACCCCCCTCACCCGTTCACCACGAGGACGAACTCCAGCGCTGAGAAGTCGACCGTCGGCGTGAGCTCGATCGTGGCGGTCAGGCTGCCGGGCCTGGAGAAGACGTGCGAGACGAGGCCGATCGGGATCTCTGGCGGGTACAGCCCACTCTGGTATCCGGAGGTCACGACCTGGTCGTTGATCACCACCTTGGCGTCTGAGTTCACCAGGTCCATCGTGAGCGGCTTGCTCCGCTGGCCAACGACCAGTCCCGTCTCTCCCGAACTTGCGAGGCGACCTGCGACCGCGGAGTCCGGGTCGATGATGAGCTGGGCCCTGCAGGCGTGGGGGGCAACCTCGATGACGTGACCGACCAGCCCATCGCCACTCACCACGGGATCGTTTTGTTGCACCTTGTCCGCCGACCCCTTGTTGATCGTCACCGACCACTCGAAGTTGCTCACGCTCTCTCCGACCACGCGGCCGGTGACGCCCTTGAGCTGGAGGTCCTCAGTCAGCTTCAGGAGCCTGGTCAGCTCCTTGATGATCCTCCTGTCGGAGATCGACTGGCCCGCCCGAGCCTCCAGAGCCTTGATCTGCGCCTTCAGGGCGTCGTTCTCGGACCTGAGCGACCCGATGTGGGCGATCCCGCTCAGGAAGGATCCGATCGGTTGGACCACCTTCGACACACCCGATTGCAGGGCCGCGACCGCCTGCAGCGCTCCCTGACCGGCGGCCTCGAGCGGGCCCCTCTCGCCGCCTCTGTAATCGACGGTGATGGTGAGCAGGCTCGCCATCACGAGGCTCACGACCAGGAGCCGAGTGTTCCGAGGGCGCGAATACAGCGCCATGAGCCGAAGCTTAGCCCCGGTTCGAGGAGATCAGCACCCGCTTGAGGACCTCGAACTCCTCCAGGCATTTGCCCGAGCCGATCGCCACGCAGGACAGCGGATTCTCGGCTACGTGGATCGGCATGCCGGTCTCGTGCTTCAGACGCTCGTCCATACCTTTGAGGAGAGCGCCGCCCCCGGTGAGAACGATCCCCTTGTCCAGGAGGTCGGCGGCCAGCTCGGGAGGGCACCGATCCAGCGTGTTCTTGACTGCATCGATGATCGAGTTCACCGGTTCCTCGATGGCCCTGCGGATCTCCTCCGCGGTCACATGGATGGTCTTGGGAAGGCCGCTCACCAGATCCCGGCCCTTGATCTCGGCGACCATGTCGTCGGCGGTGGGGAAGGCCGAGCCGATGGCGAGCTTTATCGCCTCCGCGGTTCGCTCCCCCAGGGCCACGGAGTACTCCTTCTTGACGTGCTGGATGATGGCTTCGTCCAGCTCGTCCCCGCCCTCTCGAACCGAAGCCGAGGTGACCACGCCCCCCAGCGAGATGACGGCCACCTCGGTGGTTCCGCCGCCGATGTCCACCACCATGTTTCCGGAAGGCTCGTGGATCGGGAGGCCGGCCCCGATGGCAGCGGCCATGGGCTCCTCGATGATGAACGCCGCCCTGGCACCCGCCGATATCGTCGCTTCCTCCACCGCCCGCTGCTCCACACCGGTGATCCCTGACGGCACGCACACGACCACTCGGGGCTTGGCCATGAAGCGTCTGTGGTGCACCTTCTGGATGAAGTAGCGGAGCATCTTCTCCGTGATGTCGAAGTCCGCGATGACACCGTCTTTCAGGGGCCGGATGGCCCGGATGTGCGCCGGCGTCCTTCCGATCATCCGTTTGGCCTCTGACCCCACGGCCAGGATGGCGTTCGTGGACGTGTTGATGGCGACGACGGAAGGCTCGTTCAGCACGATGCCGCGCCCGCGAACGTAGACGAGCGTGTTCGCCGTACCCAGATCGACGGCCATATCTCGTCCCAGAAAGCCGGTGAGGCCTTCGGGTTTCGGGGAAGACTTGGCCGGAATACCCTGAAGCCAGCCCTTGCGCACCGGAACGTTGTACAGGAGGGGCCCTGCGCCTGGCAACCACACAGCCGGTGATCTTGCTGGCCATCATGGGAAAAACACCGCCAACTACCTGGATTTCGCCTTTCGGCCGCAGATGATAGAACCTCGTAATGGTGAGGGCGTCGATACTCGGCTGTAACTTTGGCCCAGGGGGCAGGGTCTGTGTGCTCGTGGGCCTACCTCATTGTGGCGCCTCCGGCCCCCGTCGGAGGGTGCCTCGTCGTGCATCGCGATCGGTTCGGCTCACTCTGTCGCCATGCGGCTAGCCGTCCTGTTTCCCGGACAGGGGTCGCAGTACCTCGGAATGGCCGACCCGTGGCTCGAGCACCGGGCTGGCAAGAAGGTCCTGCACAGGGCCTCCAAGGCTCTCGGTTGGGACATCGTGGAGACCAGCCGCGACCCCGAGGCTCTGAAGCGTACCGACGTCGTCCAGCCGGCCATCTTCGCGTGCGACGTGGCCGCGTTCATGGTGCTCAGGGCGGAGGGCCTGGCTTTCCACGCTGCCGCGGGCCACTCGCTTGGTGAGTACGCCGCGCTCGTTGCCGGCGGCGTGATGGACCTGCGTCGCGGCCTTCAGGCCCTGGCGGTCCGGGCCTCCGCCATGCAGAAGGCATCGGAGGAGAGCCCGGGAGCCATGACGGCCCTCCTCGGGCTCTCGCTGGAGGAGGCCCGGGACGTGTGCGACGTGGCCGGGCGGGCCGCCGTGCTGGCCGTGGCCAACGAGAACGGAAGCAAGCAGATCGTCCTGTCGGGTTCGGTGGCGGCGATCGAGCGAGCCGAGGAGCTGGCCCGGGGACGAGGAGGAAGAATCGTGCGCCTCCAGGTGGCCGGGGCGTTCCACTCCCCTCTGATGGAGTCGGCGGTGCAGCCGGTGCGCGAGGCCATCTCGCGCATCGATTTCCACACGCCCGACTTCCCCATCGTGCCGAACGCGAGCGGTAAGCCAACCACGCAGCCCCTGGTCCTGCGCGACCTTCTCGCGCGCCATGTCATCTCGCCGGTGAGATGGGAGCTCTCGATGCGGGCAATGGCCGAGATGGGCATCGAGGCGTACGTGGAAGCAGGCCCGGGAGACGTTCTTGGTAAGCTTGCTCGCCGGGCGGTTCCGGAGAGCGAGGTGCGCTCAGTGGGCTCTCCGAAAGATGCCCGGGCCCTCGCCGAAGCGCTGCGCCGGCCGAGCGCCACAGCCCCGGCCAGAGAGTCATCTGAGATATGAGAGTGCACAGCAGTCCACGTTCGATGTCCCACGAGGTTGCCCCGGACTCCATGGGAGAGCCGGGCGGCTTCGGCTTCCGACTCTTGGTCTCACCCTCGGCGGGGCGGATCCGGCACCTCCCCCCCACACGGTTCCACGACGGATACGAGTGGGTCTCGCGTGGACAGGCTGTGGTCCTGGTGGAGCAGGGGTCCGTCGCCATCGAGGTGAAGAGTCCGATCGAAGCCAGAGTCGCCGGCATCCTGGTGCGAGACGGCGAGCCGGTCCAGCCGGGCCAGCCGCTGGTCTGGCTGGACGAGGCTACCCGGCGTCAGCAATCCTGATCGGGGGAACGAATGGCGACTGGACGGTACGCTCGGGCTACGGCGGTGGGCTCAGCTCTGCCCAGCCGCATCGTGCCCAACTCCTACTTCGAATCGATCGTCGATACCTCGGACCTGTGGATCCAGGAGCGCACGGGGATCAAGGAACGACGGTTCGCCGGACCGGATGAATCGACCGGGAGCCTGTCCGCGGAAGCCGCGGCCATCGCCCTGCGACGGGCGGGCGTGGGTCCGGAGTCGGTCGATCTCCTGATCATCGCCACCTGCACCCCGGAGCGATCGATCCCTTCTACGGCGGCCTTCGTCCAAGCGCGCCTCGGGATGACCTGCCCATCGTTCGATCTCAATGCGGCCTGCGCCGGCTTCGTGTACGGGTTGTCCGTTGCGGATGCCCAGATCCGGGCCGGGTCCGCCGATCGGGTCATGCTCGTCGGAGCCGAGGTCCTGTCCCGGGTCCTGGACATGACCGATCGCACGACGTGCGTGCTGTTCGGCGACGGTGCCGGGGCGGCCCTTCTCGAAGCCAGCGACGAAGCGGGAGTCATCGACTCGCTCCTGGCTCTGGATGGCCGCCAGGCCGAGCTGCTGACCGTCCCTGCCGGTGGCTCCGGCGAGCCGATCACGACCGAGACTCTGGCGCAGCGCCGGAATTTCCTGCGGATGTTGGACGGTCAATCGGTTTTCAAGCAGGCTGTCACAGCGATGGCCGATGCGTGCCGGCAGGTCCTGGACAAGGCCGGGCTCTCCTCGGATGACGTGAAGATGGCCATCGGCCATCAGGCCAATGCGAGGATCCTCACCGCGCTGGGCAAGCGCCTGGGTCTCGATCCCGAGCGAGTGCTGATCGACATCGCGCACATCGGAAACACGTCGGCAGCCTCCATTCCCATCGCATTGGACCGGGCCTGGAGCCGTGGGCTGCTCGAGCCCGGAGACGTCGTGCTGACGGCTGCCTTCGGGGCGGGCATGGCATGGGGGGCGAACGTGATCAAGTGGACGATCCCGCGTCCGGCTCCGGATGAACCCTCGCGGGAGCGCGAGGATGCCTGAGGGCGAGGCCACCATCGCCCTGGTCACGGGGGCATCACGCGGGATAGGCCATGCCTCGTGCCTGGCTCTTGCCCGAGTCGGCCTGTCTGTCGCCGTGGGGTACCGCTCGGATCCCGAAGGCGCCGAGGAGGCCGTGGCGAAGGCCACCGCCGAAGGCGTCCGAGCGCTCGCCGTTTCGGTCGACGTCCGTGACGAAGCCTCCGTCGACGAAGCTTTCAAGCGCGTCGAGCGGGACCTCGGGCCCGTCCGCGTGGTGGTCAACAACGCCGGCTTCACCAGAGACGGGCTGGCCGTGAAGTACACCGCCGACAACTGGGACGCCACGCTCGATACCAACTTGCGGGGGGCGTTTCTATGCAGCCGCCGGGCGCTGGCCGCGATGCTCAAGGCCAAGTGGGGAAGAATCATCAACGTGGCGTCTGCAGCGGCCCTGCGGGGCAACGCGGGACAGGTCGCATACTCGGCGTCCAAGGCCGGGCTCGTCGGAATGACGAAGTCCCTGGCCCGGGAGGTCGGGGGTCGGGGCATCACCGTGAACGCAGTGTGTCCGGGATTCGTGGCCACGCGGATGACCGAGCCGCAGAGCGAGGAGATCCGCAAGCGGTACGTGGAGATGACGCCGGCCGGACGATTCGGCACTCCGGAGGAGGTGGCCGCCGTGATCGCCTTCCTGGCAGGCCCGGAGGCGAGCTATGTGAACGGGGCGACGATCGCGATCGACGGGGGCCTCACGGCCTGAGGCTGGATTCGTCAAGACGAGCGGGCGTACGCGCCCGACATGGAAGGGGGAGACGAGCACCATGGAGATGGCCGAGCTCGAACAGAAGGTCTGCAAGATCCTCGCCGACAACCTGTCCGTTCCCGAGGACCAGGTCACGCCGGCTGCCCGATTCCAGGAGGACCTGGACGCCGACTCGCTCGATCTCGTCGAAGCGGTCCTCGCTCTGGAAGAGGAGTTCGGGGTGACCATCCCCGAGGAGGAGATGGAGGGCGTGAAGACCGTCGGTCAGGCCATCCAGCTCGTGGCGACGAAGCTCGGGGTGGCCGCGTAGGTGAACCGGGTCGTCGTCACGGGGTTCGGGCCGGTCACTCCCGTCGGTGTCGGGGTCGACGTCTTCTGGGAGGCGCTCACGGCCGGGCGGTCGGGGATCGACCGGATCCAGCGGTTCGATCCATCCGGGTTGCCCGTGCAGATCGCGGGTGAGGTGCGGAACATTTCCCCTGATGACTGGATGACCCCCAAGGAGGCCAAGCGGACAGACCGGGCCGTCCACCTCGCCATCGCCGCCGCCAAGCTAGCGTGGGCCGACGCCGGCGAGCCGTCGGTCGACCGGGCCCGGACCGGGGTCATGTTCTCGACCGGCATCGGGGGCCTGGAGAGCCTGCTCAAGCAGCACCTGGTGCTCCTGGAGAAGGGGCCCGACCGGGTCAGCCCTTTCATGGTGCCGATGCTCATGCCGAACGCGGCAGCGGGCCACGTGGCGATGGCCTTCGGCTTCACCGGGCCCAACGCCTGCATCACCACCGCCTGCGCGGCGGGCTCGCACGCTGTGGGCGAGGCGTTCCGGCTGATCAAGTACGGGCTGGCAGATGTGTGCATCGCGGGCGGGACGGAAGCCAGCGTTCTCCCCCTGACGGTGGCGGGGTTCGCCCAGATGCAGGCCCTCACCAGGAATCCGGACCCCGAGAAGGCCAGCCGGCCCTTCGACAAGGATCGCGATGGTTTCGTCCTCTCCGAGGGTGCCGGGGCTCTGGTGGTGGAAGAGGCCGGCCGGGCGGTGTCCCGAGGCGCCCGGATCTACGCAGAGGTCTGTGGCTACGGCGCTTCCGCCGATGCCTACCACATCACGGCGCCCGAGCCGGAGGGGCTCGGGGCCATCCAGGCCTTGCAAGCCGCCCTGGAGGAGGCGGGTGAGTCGCCCGACGGCGTCGATTACATCAACGCGCATGGCACCTCCACCCAGCTGAACGACGCGGCCGAGACGCGGGCCGTCAAGAAGACGCTGGGCGGCCACGCCTACCGCGTCGCGGTGTCCTCCACCAAGTCGATGACGGGACACATGCTGGGCGCGGCGGGAGCCGTGGAAGCGGGCGTGACCGCGATGGCGGTCCACACGGGACGTATGCCCCCGACGATCAACTACGAGACACCCGATGAGGAATGCGATCTGGACTACGTGCCGAATCAGGCTCGCCAGGGCGACGTGCGGCTGGGGTTGTCCAACGCATTCGGTTTCGGCGGCCACAATGCCGTGGTCGCGCTTCGCCGGTTCGAGGACTGACATTCTCGATGCGCAGACTGCTCCTTACGGCGGTCGCCCTTTTCCTGATCGGCGCCGGCTGTGGGGGGAAGAGTTCCTCACCGCCAGCGCGCCCAAACGCCCCCCACCCCCCGAGTGCTTCGACGGCAGTCTTTGAGACTTACAAGGATGCGAAGTACGACTTCACCATTGGTTACCCGAAAGAGTGGGACAGGCAGGAGGGTGTGCTGGGCAGCGCCGTGGCACTCCTCTCGCCACTCGAAGGATCCTCGGACAACTTTCGCGAGAGCGTCAACGTCCTGGTGCAGACGCTGCCGGACAAGATGACCTTGGATGAATACACGAAGCTCTCGCTCGACCAGGCTTCCAAGCTCATCACCGGCTTCGATCTGCTGGACCAAGGCTCCACAACCGTGGCCGGATCGCCCGCTCGCCAGATGCATTACCGGGGTCAGCAGGGAGTGTTTCGCCTGGAGATAAAACAGGTGTGGATGGTGCAAGACGGAAAGGCCTTCGTCCTCACCTACACCGCCGAGCGGGAGCAGTACACAGCGGACCTGCCCACGGCCGAGGCCATGTTCGCCTCGTTCCGGTTGCCGTAGCGGGAGGGCTGGGCCCCTTCTCGCCCTGAGATCAGTGCGGGAAGAACAGGGCCACCTCCCGAGCGGCCGACTCCGCCGAGTCGCTTCCGTGGACCAGGTTCTCCGTGATCTCGATGCCGAAGTCTCCTCGGATCGTGCCCTGCGCGGCCTTTGCCGGGTCCGTCGCGCCCATCAGCCCACGGAGGACCGAGATGGCCTCCCGCCCGGTGACCTTCGCCACGATGACGTCGCCCGACGTGATGAACCCGACCAGCTCCTCGAAGAACGGCTTGTCCGCGTGTTCGGCGTAGTGCCGTTCGGCCAGAGCCTGGTCGACCCTCATCGTCCTCATTGCCTCGATCCGCAGCCCTTTGCGCTCGATGCGGGAGAGGATCTCTCCAGCCAGTCCCCGCCTGACTGCGTCGGGCTTGATGATGAGCAGCGTGGATTCCTCGGCCATGCGGCATCGTCCTCGGATTTTCTCTTCGTCGATGGGGCGATCAAGCGCCCACGAACAATGGGCGCGCGTCCGCGACAGTATAGAAAGAGCCCGTCACCAGGATCAGGTCCTCGGATCCGGCGGCACGTCTGGCTGCCGCCACGGCTTCCTCGACCGAGGCGAACGTCTCTGCGTCTGTGACGCCGGACTCTCGCACGGCGTTCGCCACACGGTCGATCGGCGCGGATCGCGGACTCGAGTTCACCGTGAGATAGGCGCGGTCGGCGAGCGGCGCGATGAGCCCGACGACCGTCTCGACGTCCTTGTCGCCGAACATCGCCATCACCAGGTGGAGCCGGTCCCATTGAAATGCCTCCACGAGCGCCGAGGCCAGAGCTTCCGCGGCGTCCGGGTTGTGCGCGCCGTCCAGAACCACCAGCGGCCGACGACCCACGACCTCGATGCGCCCCGGCGAGGTGACCTTTCCCAACCCTTCCCTGACCGCGTCTTCGCTCAGCGACCTTCCCAGCAAGGCTTCACCGGCGGCGACGGATGCCGCCGCGTTCCGCGCGGCCTGTTCTCCGAACAGTGAGAGAAATACGTCGTCGTATGACGTATGCAGGCCTCGGATGGACACGGTCTGACCACCCACGCCGGGAGCCCGTGAGGTCAGCGCGAAATCCCTCCCCTCCAGCAACATCGAGGCATCCACTTCCTTGCATCGTCGCTCGATCACTGCCAAGGGGCCCGGCCGCTGTTCGCGGACCACCGCAACTCGCCCTTCCTTGATGATCCCGGCCTTCTCTTCCGCGATGTCCTCGATCGTTGGGCCGAGCTGCTTGACGTGGTCCAACCCTACGGGTGCGACCACGGCCACGTCGCTTCGGATCAGGTTCGTGGCGTCCCACGTTCCTCCCATGCCGACCTCGAAGACTCCCAGGCCCACCGGCTTGTCGGCGAACCACAGATAGGAGAGCGCCGTCAGAGTCTCGAAATAGGTCACCCGCCGGCCCAGCGCATCGACGTGCTCGAGGAATGGGAGGAGATGTCGGTACACGTCGGCGAACTCGTCCTCGGCGATCCGCTCGTCGCATACCGAGATTCGCTCGGTCACCGCCGTCACGTGCGGAGAGATGAAGGTTCCAGTGGTGAGTCCGTGGGTGCACGCCAGGGCAGTGACCAGACGAGCGGTGGTGGTCTTGCCGTTCGTGCCGGTGACGTGGATCGAGGGATAGGTGAGCTGAGGATCGGCCATGAGCTCGGCGATGGCCCGGATTCGGTCCAGGCTCGGGTTTGGCATCGACTCGGACTGCCGCGAGTCGAGATCCCGAATGGCCTCTGAGTAGTCCACCCTGGTCTCCAGCGGTCGCCCGCTTATCCCAACTCTTCCAGCTGAGCGGAGAGCCCGGCCGCCTCGTCTTTCAGCCCGGACAGCCTGGCCCGCTCCTTCTCCACGATGTCACCAGGAGCCCTGCGAACGAAGGCATCGTTGGCGAGCTTGGCCTCGATCCGAGCGGCGTCGGCCTTGACGGCTGCGATCCGCTTGGAGAGACGAGCTCGTTCCATATCGCTGTCGAATACTCCGGCCAGGGGCACCAGGAGTTGGGCACCGTCGGCCACCAGGCGAGCGCAGCCCGACGGATCGCCGGGAGCCCGCATGAGATCCAAGGTGGACAGATTCGCCAGCCGCTCGATCTCCCGTTTCGCCGCGTCGATGATGTCCCGCTGCTCCTCGGTTGGAAACATCCGCACCTCCAGCGGGGTCGAGTCCCTCAGGCCGTGGGCCTTGCGGAACCGACGGATCTCCGACACGACGTCCTCGGTGAAACCGAATCGTCTCTCCGCGTCTGCGTCGTGGTGCTCAACGTGTGCCTCGGGCCACGGCGCGATCATGATGGACTCCCCTGCCCCGAAGCGTTGCCACGCCTCCTCGGTCACGAACGGCATGAACGGGTGCAGCATCCGCAGACTCCGCTCCAGGACCCACGCCAGGACGCCTGCGGCCATCTCTTGGTCCTCGGGTGAACCTTCGTACAGCCTGGGCTTGGCCGCCTCAAGGCCCCAGTCACAGAACTCCGACCAGAAGAAGCGGTACAGGGCCTGGGCGGCTTCCGAGAACCGGTACCCGTCCAGCGCTCCATCGACCTCCTCAAGGCAGGCCTGATGCCGCGACAGCAGCCACCGATCGGGCAGCGTCCAATGCTTCTCGGCAGGAAGCTCGGGGGAGCCAGACCCTCTCCAGGCGGATCGCACCAGGCGAGTGGCGTTCCAGATCTTGTTGGCGAACCGCCGGGCGGCCTCGATGTACTCCTGGCTGAGCGGGATGTCCTGTGCCCCTCCAGCCTGGCGAGCCAGGGCGAACCGCAGCGCGTCGGCACCATGGGACTGGATCACGTCGAGCGGATCGATCACGTTACCGAGCGACTTCGACATCTTCTGACCCTGAGGATCCCGGACCAGCCCGTGAATCATCACGTGGCGGAAGGGGACATCGCCCGTCAGGTAGAGCCCGCTCATGATCATCCGGGCGACCCACAGATACAGGATCTCGTACCCGGTGATCAGCACGCTGGTCGGGTAGAAGAACTCGAGATCCGCGGTCTGCTCGGGCCATCCCAACGTCGAGAACGGCCAGAGCTGTGAGCTGAACCAGGTATCCAGGACGTCGGGATCCTGCTCGATTTCGGTCGAGCCACACTCCGTGCAGGCGTCGGGATCCTCCAACGCGGCGAACTGGTGGCCGTTCGGGCAGTACCACACAGGGATCCGGTGGCCCCACCAGAGCTGGCGCGAGATGTTCCAATCGCGCAGGCCGTCCAACCACTGGACGTATGGATGGACCCATCGCTCGGGGAAGAACTCGATCCGTCCGTCCAGTGCGACCTGCTTGGCAGGTCCCTTCAGGCGCTCGACTGCCACGAACCACTGCTCTCCGGAGAGCCACGGCTCGATCTCGGTGTGACAGCGATAGCAATGGCCGACCGGGTGGATGTACGGCCGCTCGATCTTCACGATCCGCCCGAGTTCTTGAAGTCGCTTCAGGACCCGGCCCCGCGCCGCGTATCGGTCGAGTCCACGGAACTCTGTTTCTGCGGCATCGGAGATGTGGGCGTCTGCCGTCAGAATGTTGACGGCGGGCAGACCATGCCGCTGCCCGATCTCGAAGTCGGTGGGGTCGTGGGCGGGGGTGACTTTGACGGCCCCCGTTCCGAAGGACGGGTCGACAGCGTCGTCGGCCACGATCGGGAGGTACTGGCCGGTGAGCGGGTGCCTCACGGTCTTGCCGACCAGCCCTCTGTACCGGTCGTCGTCCGGGTGCACGGCGACGCCGGTATCGCCCAGCATCGTCTCGATCCTGGTGGTTGCCACATCCACGTGGCCGCTCCCGTCGGACAGGTCGTATCGGAAGGTGACGAGTTCGCCCACCACGTCCTCGTGCTCGACCTCCGAGTCCGACAGCGCCGTGGTGTCCCGAGGACACCAGTTGATGATGCGCTCACCCCGGTAGATCAGTCCGTCCTCGTACATGCGGACGAAGGCGACACGAACGGCCCGGGCCAGACCCTCATCCATAGTGAACCGCAGCCGGCTCCAATCGAGCGACTGGCCCATGGCCTTGATCTGTTCGACGATCTCGCCGCCGAACTGTTCCTTCCACTGCCAGACCCTCTCGACGAACGCCTCCCGGCCGAGCTCGTCGCGATCGATCCCCTCTTGCGCGAGCTCGCGCTGCACCACCACCTGCGTGGCGATGCCCGCGTGATCGGTGCCCGGAAGGAACAGCGTCTCGTAGCCCTGCATTCGCCGGCGCCGGGCCACGATGTCCGGCAAGGAATCATTCAAGGCGTGACCCACGTGGAGCCGCCCGGTGATGTTCGGGGGAGGGAGAACGATGCAAAAGGGGCCCTTGCCGGAATTGGGATGCGCCACGAAGTAACCTCGGCGAATCCATTCCTCGTACCACTTGGCCTCGGTGGCCCGAGCATCGTAGGCGGGCGGCATGGCCTCTCGGTCGCCGGCCCGCGGGGCCGGTCCGGTCTTATCGGATGTGCCGCGCTTGCTCATGGTCGTGTCCTCGGATCATGCGAAAGGAAGGATGTGGGCCGGGCCGGACGACGGACGGCGACCTACGCGAAACGCTGCGCCGGGGCCGTATCGTCCGGCTCCGCTACACCGACCACATGCGCCCGCGTGAAGTCCACATCTAGAGTCTACCCGCACAGGCCTGAGGATGCTCCAGGCCCGATGTCGCGGTCGAGTCAGGAAGAGACCTTCGCTCGCGTGTCCGATTCCGATTTGACGTCGACTCGGGGCGTGAAGCCAGGCAACCGGATCGCGAACGTTGAGCCTCCTCCCGCCTCGCTGGAGAGCGAGACCGACCCTCCGTGTGCCGCCGCGACAGCCTTGGTGATCGCAAGCCCCAGGCCGGTCCCCCCGGTCTCGCGGGCTCGATCGTCATCGACCCGAGCGAATCGCTCGAAGATGCGACCCTGTTGATCGGTCGGAATGCCCATCCCATCGTCGGATACTTCGAGGATCAACTGGCCGTCGTCGGCTCGGCCGACGATGGCCACCCGATCTCCTTCGGCGGTGAACTTCACCGCGTTCTCCACCAGGGCATCCAGGGCGAACCGGATCCGCTCACGGTCCGCGTCCACGATGCCGGGGGCGTCGACTCTCACCTCCCACCGGCGGGGGGCGGTGACGCTCCACCGGCGACCACTCTCCTCGATGAGCTCTTCGACATCCACGGGTTCGCGATGCAAGAAGTCCGGATGCTCGGCCGACGCGAGGATCAGCAGGCGCTCGGAGATCCTAGCCAGACGCCCAAGCTCGTCCAGGACGACGTCAGCGTCGCCCGCTTCCTGCGTTCCCTCCGATCCGGCCCGGATCAACTCGGCATGTCCACGGGCCACCGTGATGGGGGTACGTAGCTCGTGAGAAGCATCCCGGATGAACTCCTGGTGGCGCTCCAGCATGCGATGTTCCGCCTCGGCCAGCCGCCGGACCTCCTCCGTTGCGGCCTGTCGTCGGGTGGCATGCCACACCATGGCCACGAACATGGCCGCCATGAGCGGGACCTCGGCCAACTCATCGATGCCCTGGTGGCTTCTCCCTACCGACCACACGAGGGCCGCGCCGGTCACCAGCATCACGGTCGAAAGCACGGCGACTGTGGTCCGGGTGCTCCACACGCGGAGGCCATAGACGATGGTCAAGCTGACCCAGACGAAATGGAAGGGGGTGGTCTCCCACCGCGTCAGCACGAGGATGACTGCGACGTTCGCAGCGGCGAACATCGCCCAGCCGACCTCGAGCCAGTGCTTACGAAGCCTCGAACCGATACCCGACATTTCGCACCGTCTCGATGAGCTCGGAACCAAGCTTCGACCGAAGCCGGCCGACATAGACGTCCACCACGTTGCTTCCCGGATCGAAGGAGTAGCCCCACACGTCTGCCAGCAGCTCTTCCCGGGTACACACCTCGCCCGCCTTCCGCATCAGGTACTGGAGAACGAGGAACTCGCGCTCGGAAAGGTTCACGGGCCCCGAGTCCGCGTCGGCCACCCGACGGAGGAGGTCCAGGGTGACCCGTCCAGCCGTCAGCAGACGCGGCGCGGCAGGCGCCTCGGGTTGACGAAGCCGGGCCCTCACCCTGGCCAGGAGCTCGGCGAGCGCGAAGGGCTTGGGGAGGTAATCAGCAGCGCCGAGCTCCAGACAGCGCACCTTCGAGTCCACGTCCGACAGAGCCGAGAGGATCAGAACTCGCTGCTCGGGTCGACAGTCGATGATGCCCTGCAGGACGGAGATGCCGTCAAGTCCGGGCAGAAGCAGGTCCAGGACGACGAGCTCGTACCTGCGGCTCCGGGCCAGCTCCAGTCCCCGAATCCCGTCATGCGCACTGTCCACCCCGAGTCCCTCCGCGGAGAGAGCCCGAGAGATGAAGCTCACGATCCGAGGCTCGTCGTCGACCACCAGGATTCTGGCCATTCCAAGGGAATCCTAGGGAAACTCTCACCCGTAGGACCAATGGATGACGAAACTGTCACGTATCGGAGAAGGGGACGTGAACGCATCGTGACGGCCTGATGACGGCGTCTTCATGAATTCCCACATCTGCCAACTCCGCCCGTAGCCTCGGATGACGAGATGAGGGCCACCCGTCCCGGGCGGCCGCTCGAGGAGAGGAGGCCGGATGCGACACGCAGGGATCCGGGTTCTGTCGATCGTGGCTGTCGCCGCGGTGGCCTTGGGGGCGGCCGCCTGCGGTGGCGGCGGGGGTATCAAGACGACCCTGAGCAACTTCAAGATCGAGCTCGGGTCGAGCACGGCGAAAAGCGGGGAGGTGAAATTCGACATCAAGAACGACGGGCCCTCGATCCACGAGTTCGTGGTCTTCAAGACCGACCTTGCGCCCGACCAGCTCCCGACGACAGAGGAGAACGGCGTGACGATCGTGGACGAGGAGGGCGCCGGGATCGAGGCCATCGACGAAAAGGAGGACATTGCCAACGGCGCCTCGACTTCCCTCACGGTCACCCTAGCTGCGGGGAAGTACGTGTTGGTCTGCAACCGCCCCCAGGACGGAGGGCACTACAAGCAGGGGATGCACACGGCATTCACTGTCACCGGATAGGTCGGCGCGAAGCCGGAGGCCGTTCCCTTATATAGCAGGCTGCCGTTGCCGAGCTGGCCGTTAGGCTGTAGTCCATGACAAGGACCAGCTTCAGGGCAGCGGTCGCGGAAGTGGCCCAGCGCGACTCCGTCATGGCCGCATTCATGGAACGAATCGGGCGTTTCCGGCTCCCTCGACCGATCACAGATCACTTCGCGGCCCTGGCGGAGAGTATCCTGTACCAGCAACTGGCCGGCGCGGCCGCCGCCGCCATCCACCGCAGGTTCGTGGCGCTGTTCGACGGGGACCTCTCTCCCCAGTCAGTGCTCGCGCTTCCCGAAAAGCGGCTTCGGGGGGCGGGGCTCTCCGGAAGCAAGGCGGCCTCGATCCGGGACCTTGCGTCGAAGGTCGCCGACGGTACGGTGCCGCTCGAGCGCATCAACCGACTCAGCGACGAGGACATCGTGACCCGCCTCTCCATCGTTCGAGGCATCGGACGGTGGACGGCGGAGATGTTCCTGATCTTCCAGTTGCGCCGGCTGGATGTCTGGCCGGTGGACGACTACGGGGTTCGTCAAGGGTACTCGCTCGTGTACGGCCTGCCCGAGCTGCTGACGCCCAAGCAATTGACACCCGAAGGGGACCGATTCCGCCCCTATCGGACAGTCCTGGCCTGGTACTGCTGGCAAGCTGTACACGAGGCCCGGGCAATGAGGGCTGCTGGCGGGCGCGCTACCTGAGGACGATTCCTATCCGATTGTGGACCATGTGGCCCCGCCATCAGAGGTGGACATGACCGTCCACTCCTCCCCCTTGGAGCCGCGCACCGCGAGAAGCAGCCAGCCGTGGTCCCGGTCGGCGAAGGACATCCCGAG
>Ga0137372_10002089_pt1 | contig 19267 bp, 20 predicted proteins | sample SagtaG_6_FD_104911 | JGI IMG/M metagenome (GOLD analysis project Ga0137372, IMG submission 104911) | Vadose zone soil microbial communities from Sagehorn Ranch, Mendocino, California, USA - Sage1_R_60_16 metaG | ecosystem: Environmental > Terrestrial > Soil > Vadose zone | place: USA...
GGGCATCGCCGTGCTCGCTGGAGACGCGCTGTTGACAATCGCGTTTGAAATTGTTTCGACTGCAAAGCCGGCGCCACGCTATGACATGTCGATCTTATTGCGTGAGATCGCAGTCGCGGCGGGGAGTCAAAAGCTGATTGCCGGCCAGGTTGCGGACCTTGAAGCCGAGGGCAGGCCCGTCAAACGAGACCAGTTGCGCTATATCCATGAAAACAAAACGGCGGCGATATTGAGCACTTCGGTGCGGCTGGGCGGAATGAGCGCCAACGCGGAACCCAAGAAGCTCCGGGCCATCACTCGCTTTGGGCACGGACTCGGTCTGGCCTTCCAGGTGATCGACGATATCCTCGATGTAACGCAGACCTCGGAGATACTGGGAAAAAGCGCCGGCAAAGACATCGCAGCGAAGAAAGCAACGTATCCCTCAGCGATTGGTCTGGCGAAATCACGCGCCGAAGCCAGGCGGCTCACGCGCCAGGCGCACAATGCGTTGTCTGTGTTCCGTAGCGACGAAGCCAAACCGCTGCATTGCCTCGCAAATTATCTCCTCGAACGCGAGTACTAGGGCGCGCCCGCTTCCAGCGTGCTCTTTTTCGGCACCGCTGCCGAAAAGAAATGCGTAGATGCGTTCGGCAAGATACTGCGCTTCCTCACGCTATTTTCAGATTGGGATCAATCTCTTCTGTCAGTTTCGATTCAAATCCGGCTTGCAGCCGTAACGATCCGGCGAATGCGATCATCGCCGCATTATCGGTGCACAACCAAGTCTCGGCGCTTTTGAATTCAACTCCTTTGCGCGCACATGCCTCAGCCAATTGTCGCCGCAGTTCACGGTTGCAACTTACTCCCCCACTTACCGTGACAAGATCAACCTCGCATTTCTGAGCCGCTGCGATTGTTTTGCGCACCAGCACTTCGACAACAGCCTGTTGAAATGACGCGCACAGATCAGCGAGAAAATCTCCGCGCAATTTCGGCAACAAGTATCGGACCGCGGTCTTTAATCCGCTGAAGCTGAAGTTTTCCGAGTCAAGCATGCCCCGGGGCAGTTGAAATCGATTCGAATCACCCTCGCGCGCACATTTTTCAATTTCCGGGCCGCCGGGATAACCGAGCCCGAGCATCTTGGCGACTTTATCGAATGCCTCGCCGGCAGCATCATCGACCGTGCGCCCGATCAACTGGTAATCGGCAAGGCCACCCACCCGCACCAACATCGTGTGTCCGCCGCTTACGACGAGCGAAACGTTGGGCTTTACGTCCCCGTCGCCGAAAAAAGGCGACAGCAGATGGCCTTCGAGGTGATTGACTGCGAGATACGGCTTGCCGAAGCCGATTGCCAATCCCTTGGCAATTGAGGCGCCGATCATGAGCGAACTCGCCAGACCGGGCCCGCTGGTTGCCGCAAACGCATCGATCCCCGACATATCGATCCCTGCGTTGCGCGTCGCCCGGTCGAGAAGTCGCGGGGCGTGCACGAGATGATTACGCGAAGCGATCTCGGGCACTATTCCACCGTACTTTTCATGCTCGGCGATCTGTGAGGCGATTTCGCTGGCAAGCAACTCCGGACCAGAGTGGCCGTTGCGTCCGCGCAAAATCGCGACCGCGGTTTCATCGCAAGAGGTTTCGATTGCCAGAATCGTCACGCGATAATTCTAAGGAAGGCGGCCCGCCTGCCAAACTGGGCAACCGATGCGGTCGCCCTACAGTTATTTCTTTACCGCTTCGGCTTTCGCTGCGCTTTGCTGCGCGTAGATCATGAGCCCCTTCAGCGCGTCAATTGCGCGCAGGATCTGCGGATCTTTCGTCTTAATGATGTTTTTTTCCTCCTCGGGTTTCACATTCTCCGCGTTGCGCAGCGCAAAGAGCGCGCGCTCCTGCTCGGCGGTCATGGCAACGCGAATATTGGGAGTCACACCATTTCCCTGAATGACCTGCTTGCCTGGCGTATAGTATTTAGCCGTAGTAAAACGCACCGCGGAGCCGTCCGGCATTTGCATGACGTTCTGCACAGAACCTTTTTCAAAAGTAGTTTCACCGTCAAGGTTGGCGCGATGCAGATCCTTGAGTGCGCCGGCAACGATCTCGGCGCCACTCGCGCTGCCCTCATTAATCAAGAGAGCCATCGGAAAGTTCGGGCGATCCTTTTTTGCTCCGGAAGTTGAGTAATCATGCTGTTGAGAAGCCATTCTACCCTGCGTTGAGACTACCTTTGACTTAGGCGGCAAAAATTGAGCGCACACGTCCACCGCGCTATTCAATAATCCGCCCGGGTTGTTTCGCAGATCGAGAATAAGCGCCTGCATCCCTGCCTTTTGCAATTCGTCGAGCGCCTTTGATAATTCCTCCGCCGTGGGTTCATTGAACTGAATCAACCGGACATAAGCGATCCTAAATGGGCCGGTGAGCTCCTCGTCCAGCAGTGTCGCTCCTTTGACGCTGCGCACCTTGATCTCCGCGCGATCCAGCGTGTAATCTTTGATTTCCTTGGTCGATGGGCGAAGAAGGGTGAGCGTCACTCTGCGCCCAGCTGGTCCGCGTAAAATATTAATGGCATCCTGAAGATCCATTCTTTCAGTCGAAGCACCGTTTATCTTCAAAATCTGATCGCCCGACAAAATGCCCGCTCTGGCCGCAGGAGTGTCCTCCATCGCGGTAATGACTGTAGGCAAACCGTTTTTCATCGAGACCTCTATACCAAGCCCGTTAAAACGGCTGCGAGTGTCCTCTTGCATGTCGCGGAAATCATCCGGGTCCATGAACTGGCTATGCGGATCAAGAGAGGAAAGCATGCCTTTCATCGCCGCCGTGATGAGGTCGTGGTAGCTCGTCTTGCTGCCGTCCACGTAGTCCTGTCGAATCAGTTCAATGGCTTTTGCGAAAAGGGAAATTTGCGAGTAACCGTTATCCTCTTCGTTCTTTCCTTGCTGCGCCTCTTGCGCGCGGAGGCCGGAAAGAACGCCGAGCAGTAGGCAAGCTAACGAAAGCATGACAACCAAGCGTCTCATATTTTGAACCTATATTGGAAGGAATTGCACCATCGCTCATCGGGAATTTTTGGCAACGCTCAATACCCGCAGCCGCTTCTAGCATGAGAATTCTCCTCCGCCTGTTCGTCATCTCGCTTTTCTTGCCTGCGGCCAACAGCTTCGCCGCGCAAACTGCCGATGCCGATTACGAAGCGGTGGCCGAGGAATACATCAAAGGTTATTTCGCGGCTCGCCCGCTTCAGGGAGCCGCTCTCGGGCTCCACGAATATGACGGCAAAATCACCGATTACAGCCGCCTGGCGCTGGACGCGGAGCTTTCCCGGCTACGGCGGTTCGACGATCGACTAAACAAATTCGACCCAACCAAATTAAGTCCGCGCGAATCGATCGATCTACGAATTCTGCAAGCGGCCGTTAAGAAGGAACTCTTTCAAATGCAGGACGTATCGGTCTTCGAGCGAAATCCCATGGTTTACGCGCGCGCCGCCGACCTGAATATTTACGTGCAAAGGAACTTTGCGCCGCTTGAAGATCGCGTTCGCAGCCTCATCGCGATCGAATCCGAAGTTCCAAATATTCTCATCGCCGCCAGAACGAACCTGAAGGAAGTCCTTCCCAAACCGTTTGTGGAACTTGCCATTCAGATCGCGAGAGGATCCTCGGATTTCCTAAAGAAAGATCTCCCTGCCGCGATTGCCGGATTAAAAGACGAGCAGCTCCGCAGTGCCTTTCAGGTTTCCAATCGCAAAGCCGCAAATGCGCTCACCGATTATGCGGCGTGGCTGGAACGGGAGAAGCTTTCGAAGGCGTCTCTCGATTTTGCTCTCGGCGAAGAAAAATTCAGACGCTTGCTAGCCGAAACCGAACTTGCCGATCTTCCGCCACAAAAAATTCTCGAAATCGGCCTGGAACAAGTAAAAGCAGAACAGGAAGCCTTTTCCAAGGCGGCGAAAATAATCGACCCAGATAAATCGCCCATCGAAGTTTTCAGGCAAATTCAGAGCGAGCATCCGACGCCGGAAAATCTCATCCCTGATGTAGCCAAAGATCTGGATAAGATTCGAAAATATGTATCGAGTCACAATTTGGTGACCATTCCCTCGGAGGTTCGAGCGAAAGTAAAAGAAACACCGCAATATCTGCGCGCCACCTCCTTCGCCTCAATGGACACGCCCGGCCCCTTTGAGAAGCGCGCAACCGAGGCCTACTATTATGTCACACCCACCGAGAACGATTGGCCGGAGAAACAAAAGCAGGAATGGCTGAGCGCGTTCAATTATTACACCTCGGACATCACCTCGATTCACGAAGCTTATCCCGGCCATTATGTGCAGTTTCTGCACCTGAACGCGTCGCCAGCGAGCAAGGTGGAAAAGATTTTCGGCAGCTACGCCTTCGTTGAAGGCTGGGCGCATTACTGCGAGAAAATGATGATCGACGAGGGCTACGGCAGTCCGGCCGCCGCGACTCCCAGCGAGGAGGATGCAAAACGCGCGGCCAAATATCGCATGGCGCAAGCCGACGAAGCGCTCCTTCGTTTATGCCGCTTATGTGTCTCGATCAAGATGCACACGCAGAAGATGTCGATCGATGAGGCAACCAAGTTTTTCCAGGAGAACTGTTACTACGAGGAAAAGCCATCCCGCCAGGAAGCGATGCGAGCCACATTCGATCCCCTCTATCTCAACTACACGCTCGGCAAATTGCAGATTCTGAAATTGCGCGACGATTATAAGGCACAGCAAGGCGACGAGTTCTCATTGCAAAAGTTCCACAACGAGCTGCTCAACCACGGCATGCCACCGATTCGGCTCCTCCGCGAGATCATGCTCAAGGATCAGAGCAAGTGGGATGAAGTGCTGTAACACAAGCATTCTACCTGTCTCGGTCGAGCGGGCTTTCAGCCCGCATTGTGGTCGTCCGGGCAGGATGCCCGCGCGACAAACAGCCAAGATGGGCTGTGTTACTCCGCTTCCGACTCGCCCAATAGCTCCTTCAGCAACGGCTGCGGATTCGATGGCAATTCCTCCATCAGGTTATGAAACGCCAGCGCAGTTTTTTTAGAGTCGTTGCAACGAGCGATTCGAGGGGCGTTCCTGCCCCGAACTCCAGGATGTACCTTAATGTCGTCTTGACGTCTTGAAGCGCGAAGGGACGCGGTTTTCCATCACGCATGATTCGCGGAGCATGGCTCTCCCATTGCTTCAAATCTCGGGCATGCTGAAGAATATCTTCTTCGGTGAGATTCTCCACTTTTCCCACAAAGCTGCACACCAGCCTATAGAAGCCGTAACACAATGCGTCGGCAAAAGTTGGGCCGAGAAACGTCGTAACGTTAGGCGTCCAGACGTAAGCAAAGGAGACGTTTGTTACTGCCGATCGCTGACCTACGTTAAGGTACAGGTGTCGGTTTGCGTGCAGCAGAAATGCCATTGTATCGGGCGCCACGTCTACTTTTTCGCGAATCGCGACCTTGCGGTAATCCTCCGCTACCGCTGGTAGGACCCTTGCTTCAGTCTCGGAATAAAACCCGTTTAGCATATTAATGCGTTGTCGGAGATCGAATGTCTGTCGAGTTCTCTGATAACGCACAACGCCGCCAGGCGGGCCAGCGACGGACACGGGCGGTGGCTGCGATCCGGTCCTCGCCGTTTTGGTGGGTAGGTCAAATTGCTTGATCTCGGTGCCAGTCACCGCGCACGCTTGCGTCAACGATTTTGAGCGCTCGAACTCTTGAAGTGCTCGCTCGACGTCCGGCTTCGTCGCGAGCATCGTCAGGACGATTAAATTGCCCGGAGAATCGCTCAAAACACACGGACGCATATCGAACTGCATTATTGTCTTCTCGTTTCCCCTCGTTAACTCGTAATCGTTGCGCCAGTTGTCTACGAGCGCGATTGCGTCGCCAACTTTCCACCCTTGCGCTTCCGCTGATCTGAGATGCCCACAGATAATCCTCGTCGCTTCCACCGCATTTTTCGCTCGGACTTCAATCAATGGAAAGCGCGACACAAGAGTTGCATCTGGAACAGGAACCTGCGGGGCTGCCCGCATTAACAACTGCCTCACCTCCTCCGGAATCGGTGCTTGATGAGTCAGTTCCGAAATGTCGAAGAACATGCTGTAGCTTTGGCCCGGCCGGGCCCAGTCCAGCTTCGAGTTAACCTCAGGTCCCAACCGAACTCGCTGCTCACATATCGTACCGTTCTTGTGATACCTGCGTCCGTCATCAAGCCAGTCGCGATTTTCTTTTCCGTAAACGATCGAGACCAACATCTTTTCCGTCATTGGAGCAAGTAAGGAATGCATTGCTCCCAGTAGACACGGATCATCGACAGTTGCTCCCCTACCTCGACCGGCACCCGCGATTCTAGCCGTCTCGTTCCTTACCAAGTCCAGAAGCTGCTCCTCGGGCGTCTTTTCGGTTTTCATCCCGTTGGGTTCAAAGTAAGATTCGTTTGTGGCGCTGGCACACGTGTCAGAGTGGGCCGGCTCGCGGCAGTCGAGCATTCGCCTCCGACCCGCGTGCATCACCGCTAAAGTAGTTAGAAAATAGAAATTTTAGCAGACGGCTGAGAACTGGAATTGCGCAATTTACTATTCGATCATCATTAGCTTCCCCCGGAACCTTTTCGCCATGGAAGATGTTGCAGCGAATTTGATACAGCACATCCTTTACCTGCTTGAGTTCGGTAATATCAGTTAGGGGCACAATAATGTGCCGAGCGATCAAATCGTTTAAGTTACCATCCAACTCGTAGTCTTCGGCTCGCGCCATATTCACGACGTAAGAGCCTTGATTCTTTCGGAGGGACTCTCGAAGGTGGTTAACAATCCCGAGAAACTCACGATCCCGAAGAGCAGCTTTGTATTCATCGCGGAACTCGGAGGCGAACTTCTGAAAAATAATGTCCTCTCTGTAGCGGTCGGTGATGGTAATCACGATTCGGCCGGGATTGGCGACTTGCAACCTGAAACGCTCGCCTTTATGAACGATAGTGCCGCTTAAAGGCACCGGCGTCGATGACACATTGTCGAGTCCTGTATCCGTTTTCAGATCCGCGCGTCTCCGATTAGCCGCTTTGAAGTAGCGGCCGTAGCATGCTGCATTGAATGCTATCCAAAGGGCGATGAACTGTGAATACGCATCGAGGTCTTCACGAGTTGCAAACTCAATCCAGCGCTGAATCAATCGCCGTTGCTTCAGGTCGTACACACTTCCACTCCGCATGTCTTCTAAATCGGGCGAACTTTTCATTTCACACCCAACAGTTCGGCTACTTCATTGAGGTCAGGGTGAAAGAACGATTGAAACTCAATCTCGCACCCGAACTTCGTGGGGCTGGGATCCGCGTCCCGAAAAAGACAAACCGCCTGCTCTGAAGTGAGAGGCATGTCCGCAAGTTGGTAAGGCAGCGTTATTTCGGACTCGTACTCGTCAACCATGCGCAAGGAAATCTTACCGTTTGCTTGGAATGTTTTCGCGCGAAGACTTGTGACCTCCCCATGGACACTGTTCGCTAATGTCACCCGGGCAATCTCGACTTCACCCTCTTCCAAGTCTGGCAGGTCTTCGCCGCCCCGGAACCGAGGATGCTGTTGCCCCAACACGCCTTTGAGCAATTCGGAAATATCATGGTCCTTCCACGCTTCTGGAAACCGAGTCCACGCCTTCATCCTGCATCGCGCGAGAAACAAACTGACGGCGGTAACTGCCTTTAATGCGTCGAACAATGTCTTCCTCAGCTACGACTGCAGGTTTGAAGTAGTCGATCAGCTTTTTCTTCTTCGTGCTAACACTCCGTTTACCATTGTTCATTGACGAGCTCGGGATATTCCCGATGAATTTTGTGTGTGTTCCGATTTGATTTCCGGGGACGTACTCGACGCTGGCAAGCGTAGCGTGGAGTCGAGAGGCTTGACGTCCGCCAATTCCTTTTCCGCGACAGCGGCGCGCAGTTTTTGAATTTTTTCTCCAGCAGGCCGCACCATGCGCTCGTAGCTGCCCACGGACTTGTTGAATGCCTCACCAGCTTTTTCCAGTCCATCGCGAATGTCCTCGAAATGTTCCGTGAACGTCGCCACGCGTGCGTAGAGGTCTTGCGCTGCCTCGGCGATGGCTCGCGCGTTTTCGGTCTGCGCGTACTGCTGCCAGCAGACGCTGACCGACCGCAGCAAACCTATCAACGATGCCGGCGTCGCCAGCAGGATCCGCTTGGCCGCCGCCCAAATTATCAAATCGTGATCGCCTTCCAGCGCTGCGCTAAAGAGCGATTCGGCTGGAACAAATAATACGACGTAATCCAATGCGTTTGGAAACTGACTTGCGTAATCCCGATCGCCTAATGACCTTATCGTGTCCTTCAATTTTCTCGCATGCGCCGCTAAGAAATCGGCACGTTTTGCCGCGTCGGCCGTTTGCAAAGCAGACAGAAAATCCAGATCCGGAACTTTCGAGTCCACAATAATGACTCGGTCGCCGGGCAAGTGAACAATCAAATCCGGTTTCGCGTCTCCAGCGACTATCTGTTCACTAAAATCGCAGTGCGCGCTCATCCCCGCCGCTTCCACAACTCGACGCAATGTCTCTTCTCCCCAGCGACCGCGTGCCTGGCTGGAGTTTAAAACCATTCGAAACTGCTGAGTTTCATCGGCGAGTGACTGACTTTGTAGTGCAAGAGTCTCGAGCTGTTTCTTTAGTTCGCCTAGTGTCGACGCCTGGACGGTCTCGCTCTGCTGCAAGCGTTTTTGATACGTCTCCAATTGTTGCTTCAGCGGTTCGACTAAAGTTTTGATCGCCTCCTGCCGCTGAGCCAACTCGCCTTTCACAGATAATTGGGCCTTCTCCAATTCTCCTTTAGCAAGTTCAACGAACGTCCTGCTGTTGCTCTGCAGAACATCGAAGGAAAGCGACTTAAAATGCTCGGACATCTGAGCCTTCGCCTGGCGGGCGAGAAAAAGCGCAACACCTAAACCGAGCACAAATGCGAGCCCGATTAGGAAGTAAGCTAGCGGCGTCACAATCTGTGAATACTCGAATTACAACGCGCGTTCAAGCGAACGCATCTCCCGAATGTCAAGCGGGGGGGCCGCCGAAAAAGATCGACATCGGATAATGACGCAGTGGAGCCGTTGACTGCAGGATCCAATTGGGCCTTTGGCTGTTTTAGAAAGCGCTGCTAGCGTTCTTGAAGGACAGATGGAATCCAGAATCCTTCATCAATATGGTTATCGCGTGGAATGAGCGTCTCCTTGCGGGATATTCCATTGCGGATCTGATCTACAATTGGGTGAATAGGCTTTTCGGTGTGCTCATTCAGATACATGTATCCAATCCCATCTGACCTGATGGCGCGGAACCTTTTGGTGATATCGATGATTATTCTAGCGGAATCAGGCAATTGAAAGTCTCCAAAATGCGCTTTCGTTGACCACACGCTGGCAAATCCATCAAGGACACACTCGCATCCAAGGGCATCCTCTGCCTCCTTTTTCCGATCCAAAGGCGAAGGGAGATTCCTTTGATATTGCTGCAGGAAATGAGAAGGACCAAGAAATTCGATGGTCCTTCGCTCACCAGATACTTCTACGGAGATACCTGTCGCTTGAAGATGCCGCCGAGATTCTTGAAGTAAGTGAATCGTCGCTAGCTGTCTATGCAGAGGAAGATGATCATGGCAACAAATGGATCAGCGAACTTGACCTTCATAAGCGATGGGGCGCAGGGGATATCAATTCCCGCCATCGTCCTAAAATCGGATCCGCAACACGCAGCTTCGACGAACTGATTTTGGTGCGGTTACTTAGAATCACTTATCCAGAAGCAAGTGTTGATACACAAATTCCATTCGGACGAAAACGTGTTGATATGAGCCGCAGAACCTGTCAGAATCATGGAGTCTAAAAATACCTTGGGATTTCCCTATCCATGCCATGTGTACTGTCTCTCGATACTTAATTAACGACCGATTTGTCGGCAACTTTTCTCACGTATTCTTCTTTGCCTCTTCGATCTTGCTAGCAACCTTTTCCTGCAGGTGCCTCATGGCGGCCAAGATCCCCAATGCAACCGCGTACGCCTCGTCAAACTCGCCGGAACGGATCAAATCGGTCAACTCTTGTAGTGCTGCTTCAAATTGCGTCCAGTTACCAACGGTCGGAAAGGCGTGTCGGAACTCAGCAGCGGCTTGCAAAGCCTCTTGTTTCTTCCTTGCTTGAACAGCATCAACAAGGAGTTCGAGTTTAACTAGGAGACCAGTAACCCCCTCAGCAACGAGTTCGAGTTTAACGATGGTATCAGAGACCTTTAATGTCCACCCTTCCTGATCGAGAAGCCGCGTGTGAAAGGCTAGACCCTCCTTCACTCGCACCGCGGATTTCGCCAAGTCCGAGCCTAAGCCTCTCTGAAATTCGATCGCGCCTTGCCAGGCTTCCACTATGGCGCGCCACTCCGCAATTACGTGGTCGGGATCGGTCACGAGGGCCCACCATTCTCCGAAGATCTGTTTACGGTTTTCCCACCAAGCCAAATCCGACTGGCGCGGCCCGGAAGCGAGAATTTCTGCCGCCGACGAGAGCAACTCTGCCGGGGATGGAATTCGTTGCCAGGGATTGAGCCAGAAGCGTTTCAAGCGGTCAATCTCGGATGAGAGATCAATCTTGCTCCCGACAATCAACGCGCGGTAGACGAGTGCGAAAGCATCTAATACCCGAATACGCCTGTTACTCGGAATGACGAATGTAGGCGCATTTCGCAGGATCCAAGGCGGTTCTTCGGGCAGCGGACAAATTGCCTTGATGACGCCATCGATGATTTCGTCCTGCGACCGATCGACGGGAATTGCGCCATATGCAACGGTCAATTGCGTAAAGGGGTTGGACATTTTCACAAAGATCATCTCTGTCTTTCCGGTCGGATCAGCAACCAAGCAGAGTGAGTTCACGGTGGGGCCGGCGGGATTTAGGATTCCCCATGTGAGGAGACGATCAATTTGGGGCGCCACTTCGAGGAATTCAGAAGCCTCGATACCGCTCGCGTTTTCCGTGGGCCGGTTCGCTTTCAGACGATCCAATAACGTCGCCCATTGTGTCTTACCACGAAAAGAGAAAATCTTGCGAAATCTCATTTGGTGCAGATCAATCTTACGGACTTTACGATGAGGCTGCGAGGATAGCATACCACGCCTCCTGGATAGCAACTGAATTCAGGACATTCGGGTTTGCCTGGAGATACAAGAAGGCGCAGACGTACATATTCGCGGCGTACCTCCAGATTTTGTGCCAGTGTTCGAAAGTGTCATGCGAGACGATTTCCTGATCGAGGAATTCGTCCACTGTCACCATAATTAACCACTTCTGTGAATCCGTAAGCGGACGCCGAAGCAGCACTGATAATTGCATGTCGTTCACGCCTGCGACATACCTTTGCAGAGACCAGATGAATTCATCGTATCGCTCTGTGCGTTTTGCCGCGTGAGCCGCGATGCAATCTAAGGCGCTCGTCCACCAATTAATGTCGGCATGGTGGGCGTGCACTGTGCCGAATTCAATTAACGACCGCAGCCGACGATCCGGTTCGAATTTGTTTAAGCTCATATCTGTCACCGAGAAGTGTTTTCAATATGATCAGGCGGGCCGGTTTTAGGCCACCGGGCCACGACAGCTTTACGCAGAGCCTCATAAGCTTTCCATACTGGGGTTTCCTTGACCGTCGGGTCGACGATCGTGACGAGTAGCGGAATCTGAACATCTGAGTCGTGTATTAGCTTTTCGAAAAAACTTTGGGGATTCAGCTCAGGCATGTGCCGCTCAGAAAAGTCGATGATCTCCTTCACGAAAAGGTCCATCCCGCTCCGTATTAGTCCGTGTAGCTGCTCACTAGACACAACGCCGCGGTCAACCGGGACATCGAGGATTTGGCGAGGATTCTTCTGGAACTGCCCGAGTCCATGACAAAATTTCGGATAACGGGTGAGCCTTTCAAATTTTGTATACAAGGGCCGAAAGTGGGCGTGCATTCCCTGATCTGCTAACACGGTAAAATACAGACAAATCAGAAACCGCACTCGCTTTTCAGGTGGAATGGCGTTGAGTCCACTGCAATCAGAGTTCCAATTGTGACCAAAGTAAGGCAGATCCGCCATTGGCATAAACCGCCGGAGGTCACTGAGAAACTCATTGTGGTAGTAAGCCTCTAATACCTTTCCGATAAGGCGATCCAATTTCAATGCGGTTGAAAAATAATATAAACGAGGGTTACTGATGACATGATCGTATTGGCTTTTGGTGATCTCGATAGTTATATCGCCTACCCGATAGTAATATTTTCCGCTTTCCTCGATAGCTTCCGCTACGTATTCTAGCTTGTTAATCTCTATATTTAGTTTGTTTACTCTCATGTTAATCTCCTGTAGCAGAGAGCCGTTGCTATGTCGGTCTCCCGAAGCTCGTCACCGTAAGTTCGGCGCATCGAGGCAAGGAGTCCCGAATACCGGTCGATGCACGTAAAAAAGATTCCAGCATCCACGCTCATCTCTGACATTTCTGGGATCACTTTCCAGTAGACGGCGATTTGTGGCCGCGCATTGTGCGTTTGTTTAGACTCTGTTTGTGTGCCTTGTTCGTGAGACGTGTTTTCTATGTGATCTGTCTGCCGGAAAAAGCCAGCCGAGCCAAAGCGCAGCGTCAACGATTTCCACGACGAACTCCCAGAGTTGGGCGCGGTATTGCGAATACTCGAATCCTCGCCGCTGATTTGCCCATTCCATAATGGCGGCGGTTGCGTCAAGTGAGTCAACATCGCTAGGGTTTGAGCCCAAGTGCTGACGGTAAAACATTCGAGTCCGATCAAGTGCGTTTTCGCCTGCTTCGTGAAACAATTCTTCGCAAATTTCTGGGTCGGCGTCCAACGTATTTGCCGCCCACTGGCGCGCGTCACGTGCCCATTGCGCAAGCGTAAGGTCGCTTCCGAAATAGTCTTCTTCACTCTCAAATCCCTGCTTGATGCATCGCGCATTCAGAAACCGCGATACTTGTGTTTGTTCGACGCTGCCCTCGCGGTATTTCAGCCGGCCGATGCGCAAGATTGGATGCGCCATTAATTGAACGCGTGGGATCGTAAAAGCTCGCTCTGGCGCTTCACGGATCAGGCGGATGTGTAGCCGTTCGCCGTCACCCCAATCATTCGTGGCCGATTTAGCAATGGCGCGGTGAAACGACAAGTATCCGTCAGTCTCGTGAGTCCCAACTGCCAGGTAGATCGCAGCCCAAAACCACAGTTCCCCAGCTAACGCCACGTTGACGGGATTTTGCCATGTTGCGTCTTGTTCCCGACGCGGCGCATACAGATGGGTAAACGCGCTAACCAGATCGAAGTGAGCAATCGTTGCGGCTTTTACCTGGTGGGCGAAGTGCCGCAGGGCATTGACGTGCACGTCTGCGGGAGGTTGAGTCGCTAAACACTCAACAGCCCAAGCGGGCTCGGATTGCGCTAAACTGAAAGTGGATTCGAAAAGCAGCGCATAGCATTCGTCCATTGCTTTTCCGGCGCACGGAAACGCCGCAAGCGATACCTCCCGCCAAAAATGAATCATTCGGTCGAGGTATGAGCGCAACCCCGTCCGCCTCTCTTGTGTGTTACAATCGTACTGGCTCAAGGCGACCAAAGCTTGTTGCGCTGGATCGTGCACACGCAAGTAGGGTGCCGGAGTCTTGCTGGCTAAAGTATCGGCAAACTCTTTCGTGATGAACTGCCGTTCTTCAGTTCTCGAAACGATGTCTTTCATCGATGTGCTCCGTTCTGAAATCCCGAGAAGCAGCGGTCTCGCTTGGCTCTTGCTGCTGCAAGACTCGGCGTTTGCAAGGACATCCGGACTCGATGTTTTGTGAAGTTCGGACGATGTTCAGTGTAATGGCACCACCACGTGCCATTGTTATTGTAGAGGTGATGATTTGGATTTGCGGCGTTAATCCGCAGCGCAATTTTCGATGAGTTCATAATGCTTTTTGTTCAGCGCATCAGAAACTCTCGGAAAAACAAAAACCGCGCACCCATCAGGGCAGCGGTTTTCAGTCCTCCGGCGGAGATTTATTTGGTGAGTTTCCCCACCCACATCATCGAGAACTTTCGTTCTCGATCAAGGGCACCTTAGCCTCCACTGCCAGGTTGCCAGACTCGTTTCCGAGTCATTCCTGATGCTGGTTTGGAGCGTACGGAGTTTGGCGTCCAACTGCAACAAAATTCTGTGTCATAGCAAAAGTCCAACTCAAAAAATTAGCGGCGCCTGCAAAGTCGTGCGATGAACCGCCGCGATTTTTCTCTTCCGCCACGCGCCTACTTTTCAAATAGCAGTTCGCCGGCGCGGCTCGTTGCTTTGACGACGGCCTTGATAAGCGTGACGCGGAGTTTCCCTTCTTCCAGTTCGAGGATGCCATCAATAGTGCAACCGGCCGGGGTGGTGACAGCGTCTTTCAGCAGCGCGGGATGCTCTCCGGTTTCCAGAACAACACTCGCCGAACCCTTCATGGTCTGGGCCGCTAGAAGAGTGGCTACACCGCGCGGCAAACCAACCTTCACGCCCGCTTCGGCAAGCGATTCCAGAATGATGTATGCGAACGCAGGACCACTCGCTGAAAGACCCGTCACCGCGTCCATATTCTTTTCATCGACCACAACGGTACGGCCCACAGCGTCAAACATGGTCTGAGCAATTTCGAGATGGCCCGGTCCCGCATGAGCGCCTCGACAAATCGCCGTCATGCCGCAGCCGACAGCGGCGGGTGTGTTTGGCATCGCTCGAACGACCGCCACTTTGTTGCCCTTGCCGCCACTTGCCGCAGCGAGCTGCTGCTCCAGATAACTCGTTGGCACGGAGGCCGCGACGGAAACAACCAGCGTCTTGGCGCCAATGTCAGGAGCGATCTCCTTCAACAGCTCCGTCACGGCTTGGGGCTTTACGCTCAGCAGAATGATGTCGGCATCTTTCACGGCTTTGCGATTGTCGTTGGTTACGGCGACGCCTAGCTCTTTTGCGAGGGCGGTTGCCTTTTCCCTGTGCTTCACGGTAGCGCTAACGCGCCTGGGTAAAAACAGTCCTTGCTTCAGGTACGCACGCAGGAGGATGCCACCCAGCTTGCCAGCGCCGAGCACGGCCAGTTTCTTGTCAGAAAGTTTGAGGGGCATAGTCAATGGTTTGTCTAACCACGAAGCGGTTCCTTACTGTTTCCGAGGCTGGCTGTGCCGTCAACAAGAGGGCTCGAAATTGGGAAATTCGGGGATGAGGCTTTAATCAAACTCCCTCGCTCTACTTCCACCGACGACTTTTCAACGCTTCAACGGTTCCTCGAGTGGCATGGCTTTATTTTCCTGTGGCTTTTACTTTTACAGTCAAGCCTTGCACCGCTGCAATCTCTGCTAGCTCGCCTTTTTCGATGGGCGTGTCGCTAACCGCGTTCCAATGCTCGCCTTCGACGAAAATCCAGCCGCCGCGCGAATCGATTGGTGTCAACGCAGTCACCGTCCTTCCAAGCAGCGTTTCTGTTCCTACCTTCACCGGCAAGAGTTGCGCGCGCAGGCCCTTTCCAATCACGAAAACAAAGAACGCTGCGGTGACCAGCGTCGCGGGAATAATGTAGCTCAGCGAGAGTCGAAAGAGGGGATCGGCGCGATCGAAGAGCATGAGCGAGCCGACCAGAAAGGCGATGATTCCACCCACAGTCAGAACGCCGTGCGTAGTCGCGTAGACGTCAACGATGAACAGCATGAGCGCGAGCGCGATCAAGAGAAGACCAGTCACGTTGACTGGGAGGATTGCGGCCAGATAAAGCGCAAGGATCAACGCGATCGCGCCCACCACGCCGGGAAGAATCGCGCCGGGTGTGGTTAATTCGCCGATGATCCCGTAGATCGCAATGAGCATGAGGATGAACATCACTTCCGGCCGCCAGAGCTTTTGGAAAATACGCTCGGCGGGCGACATTCTGACCTCCGCCACCTCGGCGCCTGCGGTCTTGAGCGTTTTTCCGTCCACCACGCGCCCGTTCAATTTTTGTAACAGGTCTGGGAGATTGGGAGCGATCAGGTCGATGACTTTTAATTCAAGCGCTTTCTCCGCGCTGATCGACGCGCTCTCTTTTACGGCGGATTTTGCCCATTCGACGTTGCGTTGCCGCTTGCCTGCAATCGCCTCCATGTAGCTCACGGAAAAATTCTCCAGTTTTTGCTTCATCGTATCGTCGGTCTTTTCTTCCCCGCCGCTGGGGAAGCCGCCGATAGACACCGGATGCGCCGCGCCAATAGTGGTAGCAGGCGCCATCGCCGCGACGCTTGCGGCGATCGTAATGAAGCACCCGGCGCTAGTCGCGGTCGCGCCGGTTGGAGCGACATAAACGACCACCGGTACAGTGGAGCCTAAAAAGCTTTGCACGATCTTTTGCGTGGAATCGAGCAAGCCGCCCGGCGTGTTGAGTTGAATGACAAGACACTGTGCATTTTGAGTTCGGGCTTCCTCGATGCTCCGCGAAATGTAAGTCGCGGTCGCCGGGCCGATCGCTCCATCGATTTTGATAAAAGCAACTTTCTCGCTCGCGAACGCCGTCGCGCAGATCAGCCAGAGAGCAAAGCCCATCAACCGCGTCTTCATCCCGGTTTCATCGGCTGAATCTTGACTGCCAAATCTTCGACGCGCGGTTTCACAATTCTTTCGTAATCGCGATAGCTGACTTTAATTGCGTCAGTGTGGGTGCCCGCCTCGAAAACGATGTAATCCTCCTCGGCTAGGCGCTTGTCCACATATGTTGGCAAACCGTAGAGATTGCCAAATGGCGGCATTGCGCCGGTCGCGCAGTCTGGAAATAGCGACTTAAATTCCTGCTCGGAATCTAATGAAGCAGCTTTGCCGACGGCCTTCGCAACTTTTTCAAGATCGATTTGGTGGTCTGCGGGAAGCACCGCTATTAAGTGCTGCTCTCCAGATTTCACCATAACAACCTTCGCGTGGTGCCGACCTTTCACATGCTCGGCCTGGGCGATCCGCTGTGCCGTCACAGCTTCCGGATGATGCAGAATCTCGTAACTGGCCTTGTTGCCATTCAAACAATCGATGAGCTGTTTTGGTATTTTCATCAGCGACTCCGCTGCAAACTATCACTTTCCGGTCGCATCTCTACTTTCCATCAACCGAACACCGCCGCAAAGACGGCGGCGCGCGAACAGTTTGTGTATGGCTACATGCGAAGTTTGCGAAAATGAATATGACAAGGCGTTTGAGGTGATCGTCGCCGGCAAGCATCACACCTTTGACAGCTTCGAGTGCGCGATCCATGCGCTGGCACCAGTTTGCCCGCACTGCCAATGCCGGGTGGTCGGTCACGGCGTGGAAGCCAATGGACAAATCTTCTGTTGCGTCCATTGCGCGCGAACTGCCGGGAAAACGCAGTTAAAAGACCGCGTCTGAGCGGAGCTCGCGCCCGAAGCGAAGATTTAGCCGCAGCCGTGGCTTGCCGCCATGTTACTTCTTATGCCAGGCTAGCCGCACGTTTTTCTTGCGGTCTTTGCAGGCGTCACTGACCAGCGTAAACGTCAGGCTGTTTTCGTTGGGCCGGCTAAACTTATAAACGCCGGGGCCTTTGCAGTCTTTCGGAGTCTTGCCGCCGGTTCCTTGAATCGTAACGGTATCGCCGCTCACCGAGTAGGTGCCCCAGATGTCGCGTGTGCCGTCATGATTTCGATCAACGTCGAACGTGCCGTCAGGCTTGATCGTCCAGATGGTGCCGAGCGAGTTCGTCCACGTCCCGGCCAACGCGGCTGGACCAGAGCGCGGAGCGGTGGCGCACGCACTTATTAAGAAGAGTAAAAGGCCTGCGAAGATGATTCGGAGAGAGGGTTGTATTTTCATGCGGACCATCGTGTCTGGTAATAAATCGCAGTCAAGCTCAGATCGCGGCCGAGATGAGTTGCTAAGGCTGGCCCGGTTCAGTTAAGAGAAATCCGATGGAACGGACAACATCGACCGAGCTTGAAGCCAGAGGCAACTGGTGGACACGGAATTGGAAATGGTTTGTACCGACAGGCTGCCTGACAATCTTAGTTCTCTTTCTTGTCTTTGTAGCTTCAATTGTCATCATTGTTTTCGGCGCGATCAAGTCTACCGATCCTTACAGAGACGCCATCGCCAGAGCTAAAATGCACCCAGCGGTTACTGAGGCCCTCGGTTCGCCGATCAAGGAAGGATTTTTCGTTTCTGGAAACACGAACGTTAACGGCGCGGCCGGCGAAGCAAATCTCGCCATTCCGATTTCGGGCCCGAAAGGCAAGGGCACAATTTACGTAAAGGCGGCGAAGTCGCTCGGGCGCTGGAGCTACTCGGATCTGATTGTAGAAATCCAAACGACGCGGAATAGGATCGATTTACTCAAAGGGCCGGCGCCGCCCAATGAATTCTGATCACCAATTGCAAACAGCAACAAAAAAACTTCCAGTTAGCGCCATTCTTTTTGGTATTCTCGCTGGGTTCATTGGCGTTGGGGGCGGACTGATTCTCGGCTTCGTTCTTGGCGGGGCTCTAGCGGCTGCGCTTCATGTCTCTACGTTTGAAGGTGAGGCCGGTTATTTTGCCGTTGCCATCGCGATAATCGTGACGTGTATCGTTACGCCAGGCTTAATTCTTCTCACCCTTTACTGGCGCGGCATAAGAGGGATTTGGCTCTTCATCGGTTTGATCGCGGTTTGTTGCTCGATCGGCGCGGTTACGACCGCCGGATTCGGCCTCTGGTACGTGGCTCAGCCACACGTTCTGAATTTGAACGGGCCGACTCCGCTGCTCGAATTTGAAGTCAAACCGCCGGAAGGCCAGTCCGTCGAAAGTCTCACCGGCGTCGAGCCAGAGCTCGATACCGACCGCAACGCGATGCCTGGCTACTGGCATACAGACTCAACTGAAAACGCAGGGGTGCGCTCTGGGTACGTCGAAGTTTATTACCGCATATCACGGCGCCTATTCGTCTTGAAATTTAGCGGCCACGAAGACCGAATCTTCCAGCTTCATTTGCCGGCCAATCCAATGAAGGCGAAATATCGTGCATGGTCCGATTGGCAGAAACCGGATTACAGCGCCAAAGGCGGCGAGCAACCGTCCCGGGCACCCAGCGGAAGCGACTATCAAATTCGCTATAAGCTGGACTATCAGGACCGATAAACGCGTTCTGTCGGGAACGCAGCGCACGGTTTACCTCTTGAGGCGTCGCGCGTAGGTTTCCCACATGTCGATCTCTGAAGA
>Ga0137372_10002096_pt1 | contig 19254 bp, 15 predicted proteins | sample SagtaG_6_FD_104911 | JGI IMG/M metagenome (GOLD analysis project Ga0137372, IMG submission 104911) | Vadose zone soil microbial communities from Sagehorn Ranch, Mendocino, California, USA - Sage1_R_60_16 metaG | ecosystem: Environmental > Terrestrial > Soil > Vadose zone | place: USA...
AATCACGCGCCAATGCCGGTTGGATATCAGTTCTCGCGCTGATCGGGATCATTTACGGCGCGCTGGTCGCCCTTGTGCAGCCGAATATGAAGAAGCTGATTGCCTACTCCTCAATCAGCCATCTGGGATTTGTGGTGCTGGGAATTTTCAGTTTTACGCCTGCAGGTTTGGATGGTGCAACATTTGTGATGCTGGCTCACGGCGTTTCTACCGGCGCTCTTTTCATGTTGGCGGGGATTCTCTATGAGCGCCGCCACACGTATGAGATTTCCGAATTCGGCGGGCTCGCCACGCCGATGCCGGTGTATGCCGCCTTGTTTCTCTTCATTGTGCTTTCTTCCGTCGGCCTGCCTCTGCTGAATGGCTTCATCGGAGAGTTCCTCGTGCTCAGCGGAGCCTTTCGCGCCAGCGCATCGTACGGAATTCTGGGAGCGACTGGCGTGATCTGGAGCGCTTGTTACCTGCTGTGGATGTATCAAAGAGTTTTCTTCGGCAAAGTGACGCATGCAGTGAATCAAGAGCTGCCCGATCTGGATCTTCGCGAACGCATCACGCTGTGGCCGACTGCTGCAGCCGCCCTGGTCATGGGAGTAGCGCCCTTGGTGTGGCTGAACGCTATTGATCCTGCCGTGCAGTCTGCCCTTGCTCCGTTTACTCAGATGGCAAGCAAGCTGGTGGGAAAATGACCGGCTCCGCAACGCCGCAAGCCGTCGAGTATGTTCGCATCCTGCCGGAGCTCGTGCTCTCAATTTTTGGAATGGTGGTGATGGTTGTCGATCCACTGATCGACGAACGCCGAAATCAGCGAACTCTCGGAAATATTGCGTTGCTTGGCTCTCTTGCTGCTATTGTCGCGACGCTCTATCAATCACAATTTCCCGGCTCTGCATTCTGGAATATGGTGAACGTGGACACGTTCAGTGTGTTCTTCCATTTCCTGGTCACCGCTGTCACAGCCGTCGTGATCCTCACCTCTTACGAGTATATGGAAGTACAGCAGATTCGCGCCGGAGAATACTACGGACTGATTCTGTTTGGCGCGGTGGGCATGTGCCTGATGTCTTCGGCAGTTGAACTGGTGCTCATCTTCATTGCGCTCGAGATCTCGTCGATTTCTACATACATCCTCGCCGGGTTCCGCCGCCGGGCTGCCATCAGCAGCGAGGCTTCGGTCAAATATTTCCTGCTTGGGTCGTTCGCGACCGCGTTTTTTCTTTATGGAATCGCCTTGATGTTCGGGGCCACCGGATCGACCAGCATCAGCGCCATCAGCCAGGTGCTTCGCTCCGGCAGCATTCCCTTGCTGGCCTACGCAGGTATTGCCCTGATGTTCGTTGGATTGGGTTTCAAAGTCGCTGCTGCTCCCTTCCATATCTGGACTCCTGACGTGTACGAGGGCGCTCCCTCCCCTGTGGTTGGATTCATGTCTACTGCGCCCAAAGCCGCGGTGTTTGCCGTGCTGCTGCGAATTATGTTTCAAGCCAATGCTCCGGGGCGCCTCTGGCTCATTTGGGTAACGGCGGCGCTCTCCATGACCCTCGGCAACCTTGGCGCGCTCGTGCAAGATAATGTCAAGCGCCTGCTGGCTTATTCGTCCATTGCTCATGCGGGATATTTGCTGGTGGCTTTTGCGGCGCTTCCCAGCAGCGGCATTCCCGCCGCGATGTTCTATGCGGCTTCTTACGCGGCGATGAATGTGGGAGCCTTCGCGGTCGTCAGTCACTTTGCCAGCGCAGGGGAACGTTACGTTACACTCGAGGATTATTCCGGATTAGGCCGCCGCTCGCCGCTGCTCGCAGCCACACTGACCATTTTTCTGCTCTCGCTGATTGGAATTCCGATCACCGGTGGATTTTTCGCGAAGTTCTATGTCTTCAGCGCAGCGCTTCAGGCGAACCTGGTGGGATTGGTAATTATCGGAGTGCTCAACAGTGCCGTGGGAGCGTACTACTACTTGCGAGTGATGGTTGTGATGTACATGCGCGAGCCGCGCGAAGAAGCGCCGCTTCCGCCGGTTCCGACCGGATTGAGGGCGGCATTAACACTTACCGTGTTTGCGACCATCTACCTGGGAATTCTGCCGGGACGTGTTCTCGAGTACGCCTCGCGCTCGGCGACGGAACTGCTGCGTCAATAATCACAATTTTTTGCCTGCCTACTCCACTTCAACCGCAATATCTACCCTTGAAAAAATTACCGTCGCCAGCGCCCAAAAGAAGAAAGTCTCCAGGAATGCGAGCCCAACCGGAAACCAAAACAGCCCTCCAGGGGACTTAAAGTTAGACTTGAGCACAGCGGTGCCAAGTATAAAAACTGGAACGATATATGCCCAGCGCACGGATAAGGTAAGGCTGGCCAGGGCTGGCAATCCTAGCACTAAGGCGGCGGCGCCGGCTGCAAGAAACGGATGCAGGAAAGTGGAGAACATCAGAGCCACGGTTCCCGCCAATACGCATGCGGCGACGAGGCAAAGCATCAGAAACCAGACTTGAGAAATTGGGAATCCCGCGCCCCCAAGCGTCCAAGTGGCCGTCACCCCAAGTGCGAAACAATAGATTGCGCAAGCCAGCGTCACCCCCAGAATGAGTCCTGCCAGATATTGGTCACGCGCCACAGCTTTTGAGAGCACACCCAGAATGCGCCGTGACCTGCGCTCGTTGTAAATCGCCGAGGCCCCGAAGAACACGCTAAAAGCAATCACGTAGATGGCAATTTGTTTGAAGATGAAGAGCAGATCGTCGCGTTCGCGCGGAAGGTCGGCGAAGAGCCCCACCACGGCCAGCAGGACAACCCACAAGAGTAAGACGAATATAGGCCAGCGCTGCTCGCGAACAAAATTCAAAGCGATCAGCAGGATGGGCTTCACTGAACGCCTTCCGAGCGCGGCAGGTCGTGATCGCGCGTAACTTCCAGAAATACTTCTTCCAGCGAGCGGCGCACAGGATTCACGCTGACGATCTCTCCGCCAAGGCTCCAAACCCGCTCCAGTGCCAAACGCTGATCGGCCGCCGGGACCGAGAACCTCACGATTCCGTTCTGAGCGAAGCTGCCGGCGAAAGCGGTGGCAGCAATTCCACGAGCGATGATCTCGGTGCGCTCACTCGATTGCAGGAGATCGGCTGTTCTCCCCAGACGAACTAGTTTTCCACGATGCAGTACCGCCACACGGTCGCAGACCAGCTCGACTTCGGAAAGCAGATGCGAACTCAGGAAAATTGTCTTGCCGTGGTTACGCGCGCTGAGTAGTAACTCGCGGACCATTACACGTGCCAGTGGATCCAGCGCCGATGTGGGTTCATCCAGAATGAGCAACTCGGGATCATTCACCAGAGCCTGCGCCAAGCCCGCCCTTTGCAGCATCCCACGAGAGAACTTGCCAATATTGCGCCTCACATGCTCCTGCAAGCCGACGGTTTGCAGAACTTCACGGGTCCGCCTGGCGAGGTAAGATCCGTCCATCGCATTCAGCGCACCATAGAAACGAATCAGTCTTTCGACCTGACGATGATAGAGGGCGACATTCTCCGCAAGAAAGCCGACTCGGCGGCGCGTGGCGGAATGCCCGAAAGGCGCTCCCAACATTCGTCCCTGCCCGCCGGTCGGACGCATGAAGCCCATCGCCAGATGAATTGCTGTGCTCTTTCCCGCGCCGTTTGGCCCCAGAAATCCGAAAATCTCGCCTGCTTCTACCTGTACCGTGAAACTATCCAGAGCATGAATAGAGCGACGGCCGGAGAAACTGCGGTATTCCTTCGTGATCTGATCGAACTCGAGCACGGCCGCCATTCCGCCTATTCTAAACGGCACGCCGAAGATGGCGAGAAAACACTCACATTCCCACAATTCCACAATTTGACAAGCATTCGCCATCCCGTCATCATGTTCACTTAGGGATGAGGTTGTTGAGCTTGGAGGATTGTATGCGTGAGCTCATGCGGGGGATGTGGTCAGAGGACGGTCAGGACATCGCCGAGTACGCTGTAATGCTGGCGGTGATTTTGGTTCTTGTAGTGGGGACAATTCGGTTGGTCGGCTCTAACGCCAACAACGCCTTCTCCAGCGTCGCCAGTTCAGTTCAATAGTTGCAATTCAATCACTCCGATTGCGGGGATCGGGCGTGGCAGTGTGTCTCACTGCGGGACTGGTTATTAGTTCCGAATGTCTGCTGTTTCAAATGCGTCTGAAATCGCGTCCGGCGATCCCAAAGCCCGCCGCCGCATGTCGACCGGACAACGCATCCTGTTTTTCGTTACCGCCTGGCTGATCGTGCTCATGCCGTTCCTGTTCTGGTGGAACACCTGGTTCGGACGACAGCTCTCGGATAAACAAGTCAGCGAGTATTTGCATGACGATAAGAAGCCGCGTCACATCCAGCACGCGCTGGTGCAAATCGGCGCGCGGATGTCGCAGCACGATGCGAGTGTAACGCGCTGGTATCCCGATGTGGTGCGCCTAGCGTCGTATCCGGTGGAAGAAGTCCGCAACACCGACGCCTGGGTCATGGGTCAGGACGCTACGGGTAAAAACACGTCCAGCGCCGGTTTTCATGAGGCTCTGCTGAAGATGCTAAATGACCCGTCTCTGACGGTGCGCGGCAACGCGGCGCTGTCGTTGGTGCGATTCGGGGATGCAACTGGAAGGCCTCAGATTCGCGCCTTGCTGGAGCCAGCGAGAATCACTGCTCCGCAGTCCGGGAGAGTAATCGATGCCAGCAAAGTGGGCACGCCAATTCACCAGGGCGGAATTGTTGCCAAGGTGGAAAACGAAGGGCACACGGTGGAGGTTCGTTCGCCGATTACAGGGCGGTTGGCCGATCTCTTTGTCAAGGCCAGCCAGACGGTGAACGCTGGCGACCAAATCGCAACTCTGGATCCAGGCACTGATCAAGTCTGGGAGGCTTTACGTGCGCTGTATCTGATTGGGCAGGCCGACGACATTCCTGCCATCAACCCTTATGAGCGCGATCTGCCCGATATCCCCGAGCATGTGCGCGAGCAGGCGGTTGCGACGGAAAAGGCAATTCGCGACAGGGCGAAGTAGAGCTTTGGCTAGGAGCTAAGAGCTAACAGCTAAACGCTGCTCTCAGAACGGCATCACCCCGACTTCTTTTTCCACTTCGGCCGTATCCACCATCACAATGGCATCCCACGGGCAGCCATCGAGGAAGCATCCATCCGGCCCTTTGCTGATGCACTTCTTGCAGCCGATGCAGAGAATCGGATCAACCTGAATGCGCCCAAACGGCGGATGGTCCTCGTCCGGCACCCAGAACATGCAGTCTTCCACCGGGCAATATTCGACGCAGGCCGGAGACCCGGCGCAGCCGGTGCAACACTCGGTGATGACGGCTAACTCCTTCGGTTTCTTCTTCCGAGGCGTGTTCAGCCCCTTGGAGCGAGGTTCATGCTTAAGCTCGTCGGGCACCATCCCCACGGCCACAGCTTCGGTGGACATGGCTGAATTATAACCTACACTCGGCCGTCGGCCCTCGGAGGACGGACATCAGACCTCAGACCTCAGCTTCAGTTGCTCAACCTCGAAAGCGATGAGCCGGAGGTTTGAAGTCGGAGGTCTGAGGTCAGAGGTCCGAGCGTCCGAATCCAATGTTCATCCGTCACATCAGCTACGTCCGGATTCTGGTATAGTGGCCATCCAGCCCTCAAACAAACACTTAACCGTCCCGGCTTCCAGTTCCAGGCCGCTGGGAGTAGAAGGAGCAGCGACTCATGGCAAAAAGTCTCAACAAGGTCATGCTGATTGGAAACCTCGGAAAAGATCCGGAAGTAAAGTACACACCCAGCGGCACGCCGGTGGCGAAGCTCGCGCTTGCCACTAACGAACGTTTCAAAGATAAAGACGGCCAATGGGCCGATCGCACTGAGTGGCACAACATCGTGCTCTGGCAGCGGCTAGCGGAGATTGCTGGGGAGTATCTGAAGAAAGGCAGCAAAGTATACATCGAAGGCCGCCTGCAAACCCGTTCGTGGGACGACAAGCAGACCAACCAGAAACGCTACATGACAGAAGTTGTTGCCAGTGACCTACTGCTGCTCGGCGGACGCGGCGAAGGCAGCGACTTCGCCGGAAGTTCTCGTAGCGCCGCCGCGGGCGGCAATAATTTCGATCAGCGCGCCCCGGAGCCGGAGCCTGCAGCAGCTGCCGCGACTCCGATTAGCGATGAGGACATTCCCTTCTGATCGTTCTGTTGAAGTCAGGATGGTACGGCAGAGGAAGGATACGGCAGAGGGTGAACGGTCCAGCGGCACTTCGGTGCAGACTGGAGTGGACCTCTCAGGCTGCGGAAACCGCCATCATGTTGGGCGACGGCACGTCTGTTCACATCACTGGTGGCACGGTAATTCCCATCACGGCCAGAGCTCGCATTAATTCGCGGCGTACTACGGCCGCGGTGGCCAGAAGGAATTTCCTTTTCTTCTCATGGGCCTCCGCCAGAATCGGATGTCGATGGTAAAAATAATTGAAAAGCTGTGCGAGTTGAAACGCGTGCTTGGCCAAATAGGCCGGCTCGGTTGTAGCGATACATTGCTCTATCACGTAGGACGTTTTTGAGGCCGCCAGCCACAGCTCCCAGATTTCGTTCGCATCCTCGGCGGTTAGGTATTTTTTTAGATCTTCGAGTGCGAGCTGCGTGTGCATTTGGCGCGTAAATTCGTCCACATCGATGCCGCCCTTGCGGAAAATATTGGTAGCGCGGACCACCGCGTATTGCGCGTAAGGCCCAGTTTCCCCCTCAAAGCTGAGCGCTTCTTTGAAGTCGAACGCAATGACAGAAGATTTTGTGAACTTCAGCATGAAGTAGCGCAGGGCGCCGGTTGCAATCTGGCCGGCAATTTTGCGTCGTTCCTCTGGCTTCAACTCGGGATGGCGGGAATCCACTTCCTTTGCTGCAGATGAAATGAGTATGTCGATCAGATCATCGGCCTTCACCCCGAAGCCCTTGCGGCCGGAGACTTCAATGTAGGCTCGCGCCTTGTCTTCCTCAGAAAGCTCATATCCCAACTCGGCGGCGCAACGCGGCGTGAGCGCAACCATCTCATAGGAGAAGTGAGTGTAATGATCTGCCTGCTGCGTGTAGCCGAGTCCACGCAGGGCCTCGATGACAGTGTTCTGCGCTTCGGCCTGGCGCGCATCGATGACGTTGTAAATTTCAGCGACATCGCCGAAATGGGGATGATCAAGTGCCCCAACTGTGGTTGAAATCCAGCACTCGTGCCCGTTGGGATATTTGTAGAACTTGCGATATCCGAAGTCGCGGCCCAGCAGCCCGAATTTCCAGAGGTGGTAGGCGATATCCTTGCCGACGTAGCCGACGGTTCCATTCGAACGCACGATGACTTTCTGATCTTCCTCGGAAACTTCCCCTGTGTCTGCTGTGGTTGTGGCTTTAGTTTTCCCCACTCGCCTCATTACCCAACAGCCTTTGTTCTTGCCCTCAGTCTCGAAATAGAGCACGCCGGCATCTTTCAGCTTAACGAATGCAGCGTCCCAGAAATGCAGATGCAGAATTTCACTTTCACGCGGCAGGAAGTCATACTCGATATCCAAGCGATCCATGGTCTCAAGGTGGCGGCGCAACACCGCAATCGAGATCAGGTCGCCAATGCTGGCCGTTTCATTTCCGCCGGCTTCGATTTCGTGTAGCGCCTGCTGGCGAGCTGAAAGGTTCTGCTTGTCCGCTTCGTACCACTGTGAAACTCGTGCGTAGAGATCCCAACAGTAGTAATCAAAGCGCGGCTGACGCGCGAGCTGCTCAATTTCACTCTTCGACTTTTTCTCGAGCTGCAAAAACCCCACGACCACGTCCGCCACTTGGACGCCGGTGTTGTCGATGTAATTCTGCACATCCACTTCCCTGCCAGCGAATCGCAGGAGCCGCACAAAAGTGTCGCCCAGGATGGCGTTGCGCAGATGGCCGACGTGCGCAGCTTTGTTGGGATTGATGCTGGAATGCTCGACGAGAATTTTACCGGCGGGAGCCTCCGCCCTGGGCTTCACATCCGATGCCAAAGATTCAGCGAGTTCGGCGCGATTCACCCGCGCGTTGATGTAGCCCGCTCCCGCCAGTTCCAGCTTCTCAAAGCCTTCAATTGATCCCAGCCCCGCGATAATTTCCTGCGCAATATTTCGCGGCGCCTTGCGTAGTTTTTTGGCAAGCTCAAATGCCAGCGGCAAAGCGTACTCACCAAGTTCAACTTTCGGCGGTTGTTCTATTACGACCTTCGGCAGGTCGAGGCCGTAGCTGCGGCGCACAAAATCGCGCACACGCTCCGCGAACCGGCGTTCTAGGTGGCGATACACGCGTCCTCTAAGGTGTTGGAGAAAAGAGCGATTCTAACAAACTCTGCCATGAGGCGAAGTTTGACGCCGCGCGCAGCAGTTCCCTATCATGAAAATTCGGTGAGCTCAGTTGTGGGTCATTAGCTAACCGTCTTTGGCCAAAGAGTAACGATTAGCGACTAGCGGCAGTTCCTATGCGCATTGCCTACCTCGACTGTTTCTCCGGCATGAGTGGCGACATGTTCCTGGGCGCGCTCGTCGATGCCGGAGTGCCTGCGCGCCTCTTTGAGGAGACTATCGCAGCGCTAAACGTTGGGGCACGGCTCGATATTTCACGGGTGAATCGGAGTGGGATTAGGGCTACGAAGGTGGATGTCTACGTCAATGGCGAAAAGGAGCTGCCGCGCGAGCAGTACTGGGAACAGCGCGCCCACAAGCATGAGCACCCCCACGGGCATGACCATCATCATTCTCATGACCATGAGCCGGTTGCGCTGCGGGAGCACAATTTCTCTCTGACGCAAGCCGTAGAGGATGTGCCCGCGAAAACGCGGTCCGGAGTGCCTGCGCCACACGAGCATGCTCAGGAGCACGGTCGGGGATTGAAGGAGATCCGCGAGATCATTCGAAAGTCCGCGATCAGCGAGAGCGCGAAAAATACCGCAATCAAAATCTTCGAGGCTCTCGGAGCGGCGGAAGCGAAGATCCACAACAGCAGCATCGAAGAAGTTCACTTTCATGAAGTCGGAGCGGTGGACGCAATGGTGGATATCGTGTGCGCTGCGGTTGGCGCCGAGGCACTCGATGTAGACCAGATTGTTTGCTCGCCGCTCAATGTCGGCGGCGGAACGGTTAAGTGCGCGCACGGAACTTTTCCTGTACCGGCCCCGGCAACGCTTGAGCTTTTGCAAAACGCTCCGGTGTATTCGTCAGGAATAGACGTGGAACTGGTCACGCCAACCGGAGCCGCCATCGTAAGGACTCTGGCCACGCGCTTCGGTTCATTTCCAGCTATGAAGGTTCAGAAAATCGGCTACGGAGCCGGTACGCGGGATTTCGCGGGTCACGCTAACGTGGTTCGCCTGAGTATTGGAGAATCGCAAACTGAAATGGCGGCAAACGTCTCGCACGAGACCATCGCGGTTCTGGAAGCAAATTTGGACGATCTCAACCCGCAGGTGTTCGGTTATGTTATGGATCGTCTGCTGCAGGAAGGGGTGTTGGATGTATTTGGGATTCCCGTGCAAATGAAAAAGAGTCGTCCCGGAATGCTGCTGACGATTTTGGTAAAACCAGAAGATGCAGCCAGGCTCACGGAGATTATTTTCTCCGAGACCACGACTCTTGGCGTGCGCCGTCGCGATGAGAGCCGTCAGGTGCTTGCTCGCAAATGGATAACTGTAACAACGAAATGGGGCGACGTGCGTCTCAAAATCGCGAGCATGAACGGAACTGTGACGAACTATGCGCCCGAATACGATGATTGCAAGCGCATCGCCGCAGAGCACCAGGTTCCGCTGAAAGATGTGATGCAGGAAGCCGTCCAGCACTATTTGCGAGGTATCGTAAAGTAAGAATACTGCCGGAACTGTCATTCCGAGCCGCTCGTAGTCGCGCTTGCGCGACGAGAATGTGCGAGGAATCTGCAGTTCCATTCCCGGATAACCTATTAACAAGGCAATGAGCAAAACTTTCTACATCACCACGCCCATCTATTACGTGAATGCGCGGCCACACATCGGGCACGCGTATACCACGATCGCCTGCGACACGATAGCGCGGCGGCAGCGCATGATGGGCTTCGACACATATTTTCTTACTGGCACTGACGAGCACGGGCAGAAGATCGAGCGCGCAGCCCAAGCTGCGGGCAAGACCCCGCAACAGCTCACCACGGAAGTTTCCGCCGAATTTCGTGCTCTCTGGGACCGCTTGGGCCTTACGTATGACGATTTCATCCGGACTACGTCGGAGCGCCACAAACAAGGAGTGCAGACTCTCTGGCGGAAGATTCGCGACAACGGCCACATCTACAAGGGCCAGTACACCGGGCAATATTGCGTTTTCGACGAGCTTTATGTGGATGCGGTCGGGCCAGGAGCGCCATGCCCGGAGTGTGGCCGACCGACCGAGACCGTGAAAGAAGAGAATTATTTCTTCAAGCTTTCGGCTTTTCAGGACAAGCTGCTGCGCCTGTACACCGAACAACCTGATTTTATCCGCCCGGAAACGCGGCGCAACGAAGTGATTTCATTCGTGCGTTCCGGGCTGCGCGACCTTTCCGTCAGCCGCTCAACGTTCTCCTGGGGAATCCCGGTGCCAGATGATCCCAAGCACGTGATCTATGTTTGGCTGGATGCTCTCGCCAACTACATCACCGCGCTTGGCTATGGATCAAACGACACGCAACTTTTTGATAAGTTCTGGCCCGCCAACCTGCAAATGATTGGCAAGGAGATCGTGCGCTTCCACTGCGTTTACTGGCCGGCGTTCCTGATGGCGGCTGGCTTACCGTTGCCGCAGCGAATCCACGCGCACGGCTGGTTGCTGTTTGAAGAAAACAAGATGTCCAAGTCGCGCGGGAACATCGTGCGCGCTGAAACTATCGTTGACGTGCTCGGCGCGGACGCGCTACGGTATTTCCTTCTGCGCGAGGTTGTCTTCGGCCAGGATGGGTCGTTCTCATTCGATGCTCTGGTCCAACGCTACAACGCCGACCTCGCAAATGGGCTTGGCAATCTCGCCAGCCGCACGCTCACGATGATCACGCGTTATTTTCGCGGCGAAGTGCCATATCCCTCGCGCACCTCGAGCCGCAAGCCGGCGGACGATGCAGTTGCGCAAAGCGCCGCCAAACTGATTAACGAATACAACTCGCTCTTCGAAGATCGCCAGTTCTCTCGTGCGCTGGAAGCAGCATGGGGACTGGTGGCATGCGTCGACAAATACATTGTCGAAAATGAGCCCTGGGCCTTGGGCGAAAAGCAGGATGAAGAAAGCCGCGCTCGTCTGGCGACAGTGCTCTACACGTGCGCCGAAGCGCTGCGCATTGTGACAGCGTTGGCGCATCCCGTGATTCCTGAAGCCACGGCGAAAATCTGGACTCAGCTTGGTCTCGGGGAGATCAAGAAGTATCCCCTTCAGGACCTGCGTTGGGGACAGCTTCACCTAGGCACGAAGCTGGGCAGAATCGAACCGGTATTTCCGCGCGCGGACAAGAGCGCCGTCGAGAGAATGCAGAAGATGGAAGATGAAGGACGGACCGCAGCCGTCGCGACCGAAACGCGAACTGTATTGCCGGAGGCCCCTCCGGCAGTTGGGACGCAAGCTGCGGTTTCTCCGCAGGCATCTGCAACGGCTCCGGACGGTAAGATCAGCATTGACGAGTTCGCCAAAGTAGAGCTGCGGGTGGGACAGGTGAAACTTGCGGAAAAAGTGAAAGGAGCCGACAAGCTTTTGCGGCTCGAAGTGGATCTTGGCACCGAAGTGCGGCAGGTGGTAGCGGGAATTGCCGAAGCCTATGCGCCAGAAACGCTGATCGGACGCAAGGTGGTCATTGTGGTGAATCTCGCTCCGCGAAAACTACGCGGACTGGAGTCAAACGGAATGATTGTTGCTGCTTCGCCCGAAGGCGGGAAGCCGGTGCTGTGCAGCTTTTTGGAGGATGTGCCAGTCGGGACAAGGTTGAAATAATCCGCAAGAGATAAAACAACGAAACACGGCCTGGGACGGCCGAGGGCGGCCGTCTCTACGTGGCTAGTGCTAACCGATGGCTGAGAACCGCGAACTGATTCTCGTAGATTCCCACGCTCACCTCGAAATGGAACAGTTCGACTCTGACCGTGAGCAGATGATTGCGCGGGCCCGCGAAGCTGGCGTTGAATCAATCGTCGCGATCGGCAGCGGCACCGGTCCTGGCTCGCTCGATTGCGGAATTCAGTTAGCTGAGAAGTACGAATTAATTTACGCCACCATCGGTATTCATCCCCATGAAGCGAAGCTGGCAACCGATGCGGATTTTCAGGAACTCGGTCAGCTCGCAAGAAGGCCCAAGGTGATTGCCTGGGGAGAAATCGGCCTCGATTATTTCTACGACCACTCGCCTCGTGACGTTCAGAAGCAAGTTTTTCTTAAACAACTGGAGCGTGCGGGGGCGGCGAGGTTGCCGGTTGTGATCCACTGCCGGCCATCGGACCGCAGCGACAACGCTTGGGAGGATTGCCTCTCATCGCTCGAAGAGCATTGGCGAGCTAGCAGTCTGGGCGGCATCCTGCACTGTTTTACCGGTGCCTGGTCCTATGCCAAACGTGCGCTCGACTTAGGCTTCATGATTTCCTTCGCCGGAAATATCACTTTTCCCAAAGCGCAGCCCATTCGCGATGCAGCCAAACAGGTGCCGCTTGATCGCATGCTTATTGAAACCGACTCTCCCTTTCTGGCGCCCGTTCCGCATCGAGGCAAGCGGAACGAACCGGCATTCGTAAAGGAAGTCGCCCGCCAACTGGGCGAATTGCGCGGTATTTCTACCGAAGAAGTCGGATGCGTGACAGCCAGCAATTTCTACAACTTTTGCAGATTGGATGAATCGAACAAAGAAAAAGTTCCAGGGCGTTAACTCTGCCTCTTCTGGTACCCTCAAAGGTTGGTTTGCACAGTTTTTGGGTAGATCAGCATGCCAGAAAATACTTTCGACATCGTGAGCAAGATCGACTTGCAGGAGGTCTCCAACGCCATCCAGCAGGCACTGAAGGAGATTCACACGCGCTTCGATCTGAAGGACTCAAAGTCGAGCATCGTGCTCGAGGGTAAAGATGCGATCATTCTGCAGTCAGTTGACGAATTCAAATTGAAAGCGGTCAACGATGTCTTTCAGCAAAAGTTAGTGAAACGCGGCGTGCCCCTGAAGGGTCTAACCTACAGCGCGGTGGAATCGGCCTTAGGCGGAACAGCCCGCCAGCGCATCACCATGCAACAAGGCATACCCATCGAGAAGGCACGGGAGATCGTCAAATTGATCAAGAATTCAAAGAAAAAAGTGCAGGCCTCGATCCAGGGAGATTTGGTACGGGTAAGCGGTAAGGATCGCGACACACTCCAGGAACTGATCGCGCTGCTGCGCCAGCAGGATTTCGGAATCGATATGCAATTCACGAATTACCGCACAAATTGATAACTTACCGCGGAGGCATGGAGACAATGACGGTCAATTACGTGAGCCTGAGTTTGTTCTCCGTGTCTCTGTGCCCCAGTGGTGAGATAAAGATGCGATGAGCACGCCCGCCACCATTAACGGCAAAGAAGTTTTCGACCTTCTCCGCGACGATCTCGCAGCTATCGAACGCGAATTCGGCCGCGATACTGTGGCTGGCGTCGAGGCCATCACCGAGATTGGCGAATACCTGCGTGGCGGCGGCGGGAAGCGCATCCGGCCAGCATTGCTGCTTCTTTCTTCAAAACTCTTCAATTATCAGGGTCGCGGCGCTATCCGTCTGGGAGCGGTGGTCGAGATCATCCACACTGCCACCCTAGTGCACGACGACATTATTGACGAAGCCCGAATTCGCCGCGGCCGCCCCGCCGCAAATACGCAGTGGGGTAATTCGAAGTGCGTGCTGGCTGGGGACTGGCTCTACATGCAGGCGTTCAAAATCGCCGTGCAAGAACGCAACTTCCGCATTCTGGATACGCTGATTGATTTGACCCAGCAAATGGTCGAAGGCGAACTATTGCAGATGGAAAAGCTCGGCAAATTGATTTCGTTGGACGAGCACTTTGACCTCATCTATCGAAAAACCGCATGCTTGTTTTCCGTATGCATGCGCATGGGCGGAATCCTCGGCGGCGCCACACGCGAGCAGGAAGAAAGTTTGGCGCAATATGGGCACGATCTCGGTATGGCATTCCAGATCACCGATGATGTGCTCGACCTTACCGCATCCGAAGATGTTCTCGGCAAGCCCGTAGCCAGCGATCTGCGCGAAGGCAAAGTAACCATGGCTGTAATCCACGCGTTGGAACGCTGCACGGCCAGTGAGCGCAAGCAGATTGAAACTGTGCTCGAGGAGCGGGCATTTGACGGAGTCACCCATACCGAGATTCTGGAGATTTTAGAGAAGTACGGGTCGCTCGAAGCCGCCAACGCGCGCGCCCTTCGCTTTGCCGAGCTCGCGCGAAACGCCATTTGCAGTTTTCCTGATAGTGAGATCAAGCGCGCCCTGCTCTGGGCGCCGGAATTCGTCGTAGCTCGGGAAAAATAATCACACACCTCAGCAGTTAGCTTCACTCCACCACTGCCGCTAACCAGAGCTATTGGAACCGGTATCCCGGCTTGAGCTCACAGCGGTAAACCTTGCTCCGGTCTGGATTGACTCTGGCATTGCAGTCCGCCCAACTCAAGTGGAGAGCTGGTCCCAGCGGAAAGATGATCGTTGATCGCTCCATGTCAGCCTCAATACTCACACCTTCCGATTCGGACGGCAGAGTGAAATTGAGCGCTCGACCGAAGATCACGGGATACGAGTGATGGATCATCTCGCTGGCCATGGGATGAAAGACTTCGGCTTCCAACAGGAACGTAGTTGTGTCGGACCAACCGCGAGCCGATACTGAGATCGTCTCACCACCCTTGGAGAACTGATCCGATTCGATTTTTGTAAACGGGCACGGCCCGGCAATGCACGAGACTCTGGCGTCGCGAAATTCGTTTCCTGTTCCGGCATCCAGAGATGCGCCGCCGATCGCGGCTTTCCACTTGCCGTCGGGCGAGCATGGATCCTGCCCGTTGCACGGCACATTGCCTTTATTCTCAATTTGAAATACTTGCACCGCACTACCTATATTCACCGCTGCCATGGTCTTGATCGAGTATCTTATCCGGACATTTCCCACCAAAGATTGAGACTGGTTGGCCTCGATGCGGGTCTCCCGAGGGAGTGGCGTCATGCGAGCAACGTAAAGTTTGTCACTGGCGAATTCCTTTAAATCGAGCGGCCTGTAACCGGAGTGCCGAAATTGAAGGGTGACCGCATGACCTCGCCGAAGTGCGATGGGCAGCGTGATTCGAAAGTATCCCATAGCGTCAGATTTGGCAGTAACGGTTTTCAACTCGTTCGCCGCCGTAATCTCGACGTCAGCTATGGGCAATTCTTTTTTTGGATCAGGATCCTGCATGGTGACTGCGCCCCTGAGCGATACGGGCTTGCGATGAAAAGTAAAAAAGAGCGCAGTGCCTAAAATGACGCTCGCCACGGCCGCCGCCACAACCCAAACTGCAACCGATCGTTTTTTTCCCATCCTGAGACTTACGCCGGGTTCCGAGGTAGCTGCCATGGCACCATTCTAGGGTCTTTATCTATCCGAAAGATCGGTTAATATCAAGATACGGCGGATGACAAATCAGAAGTCTAAACAGCTTTCGCGCCGGAAGGTGCTGAAGCAAATCCTGGGGACTGGTATGTGCATACCGTGCGCGCAATTCCTGTCTCTTGTGCCCACGTCTGCGCAGTCGCGGGTACCTGAACATCCTGCTGCATCCCCTTCTCTTTCACAGGAAGATGATAAGTTCCTTGACGACCTGGAGAACCGCAATTTTCAGTATTTTTGGGAGCAAGCTAATCCAAAAACCGGCTTGGTGAAGGACAGATGCAACGTCAAAATTAATGATCAAGGCATTGTGGCTAGCATTGCGGCCACTGGTTTCGGCCTGACAGCCTTGTGCCTCGGGCAAAAACACGGCTGGATCCCCCTCGCAGCGGCACGAGAGCGTGCTCTGACCACGCTCCGATTCCTCTGGAAAAAGTTGCCCAATCACCGAGGATTCTTCTATCACTGGGCGAATATAAATACCGGCGAGAGAGTGTGGGATTCGGAGGTGTCTTCGGTCGATACGACCATTTTGCTGTGCGGGGTTATCACTTGCCAGCAATATTTCCAGCATTGGGAAATCTCCCAGTTGGCGCATGACATTTTCAATCGCGTGGACTGGACATGGCTCTCAGAAGACACCACCTTACTACCACATGGCTGGACCCCCGAATTTGGGTTCCTCCCGTACCGCTGGGATCACTACAGTGAGCTGATGATGATGTATCTGTTGGGGCTGGGATCATCTTCTCATCCGTTGCGGCCAGAAGCCTGGTATGCCTGGAAACGCTTGACCTTCGACTATGATGGCTTACGCTACATCGGGTCCTTTGCTCCCCTCTTCATACACCAATATTCGCAAGCCTGGTTTGACTTTCGTGGCAAACGGGATAGATTTGCTGATTATTTTCGAAATTCAGCCATTGCTACTGAGGCACACCGTCGTTTTTGTTTGGAATTATCCAAACAGTTCCCGACGTACAAAGACGACATGTGGGGAATAACGGCTTCTGACTCTCAAACCGGCTATGTGGTTTGGGGTGGACCGCCGGCGGTTGGCCCCATTGATGGGACCCTGGTGCCCAGTGCCTCCGCGGGTTCGCTGCCCTTCTTGCCCCAGCCCGTCATGCTCGTTCTGCAGACGATGAAGAATCGCTATGGGACCGCGTGGAGCAAGTACGGCTTTGTGAACGCGTTCAATCCGCTCACCAATTGGTATGACAGCAGCGTGATTGGAATTGATACCGGAATCACTATGCTCATGGCGGAGAACACTCGAACCGGCTTCGTCTGGGAAACATTCATGAAGAGTCCAGAAGCACGTCGGGGAATGGACCGCGCCGGCTTCAGGAGTTATTACCAGCCTCGAATTGATGATCCTAAAGGCTCGGCCCCTGCCGGATCGCAGTAAGTTTCTCAAAACCTCCCAGAGGATTTTTTTCAAAAAACGTGGAATTTTTTCGCGCGGATTTGGCGATAAAGCCTTGCCACAACTTGGGTTCCGGCAACCCGGTTGGGTCCGCTGCAACACCCCACCCACTCAAAGGTGCAGAGGATAAAGGGGTAACCAGGAAATTCTCGGTGGCTTGGTGTGACCCCAACCTGCCTTCGCGTGATGATTCAGGTATGGAACTCAACGTGAAGTGACTTAGCTTGGAATCCGCTCCGCTCAGCGAAAGTTTCCGGCTCTCAGGCAACCCTTAGGAAGGGACTGGGGACCTCAATTCTTAACCTTTTTTGGTCTGTTTACCCATTAGGAATTTGGATCCTGGAATCCCTGTTCCGGAAGCGATTGTCGCGCAGGTTCAACGGGAGCGATTTCCAGGGTTCTGATATGGCTGAGCGGGAAAATTTTTGGAAGGGATGGCGGGAGCGCTTTTCGGCCCTCCGCAATGTGCCACCGGTCCTCAGAATTGTCTGGGAATCCGGTCCGGTGGTCGTGGGCTTGGGGCTTGCCTTCCGCTTTCTGGCTTCGTTCGTCCCCGTCCTGGCTCTCTGGATCACGAAACTAATCATTGACACCATCGTGCGTGCGGTTGCTGCGCATCGGCCGGTGGAAGGTTCGCTTTGGTGGCTAGTCGCTGCGGAATTCGCGCTGGCCATATTCGGTAGCGTTCTCGGCCGGACAATTGACTATTTGGACGCTCTGCTGGCTGACAACTACACCCGGCACGTCAGTATCCAGGTGATGAAGCACTCTGCTGATTTGGATCTCCTGGCATACGAGAACCCGGTTTTTTATGACCGGCTCGAGCGAGCGCGCGTGCAAGCGACGGATCGGCTGGGAATGATTCAGTCGATAGGGCGACTCATTCAGCAAGTGATTACCGCTGGGTCTTTGTCGGTTTCAATTCTCCTGTTTTCACCCTGGTTGTTGTTGCTCTTGATCGCTGGCATTATTCCTGCGTTTCTTGGCGAAAGCCATTTCGCCTTTCTCGGATACGCCCGGAATCTGCGCCAGACCCCAATTCGCCGGCAACTCGATTATTTGCGTGTCCTGGGAGGAAGCAGAGAAGCTGCGAAGGAGCTCAAGCTCTTTGGATTGAAGGATTTCCTCGTTGAAAGGTTCACCAAGCTCTCGAACCAAATTTACCTGGAGAACGTCGCATTAGCACGGCGCAGGCTGGTGGCGGGAGCTTTCCTGTCGCTGGTCGGAACGGCAGGCTATTACTCTGCATACGTATATGTGATCTGGCGCACGGTGGCAGGATTCCTGAGCATCGGTACCCTGACCTTCCTCACCGGGGCAATCGTTCAGGCAAGCAGCAATATCCAACAGATATTTTCCACGCTTTCAAGTATTGCGGACCAAGCCCTGTTTCTTACCGACCTGCTTGCATTCTTCGAGATGCGACCCACTATTCGGTCTAAGCCGAATGCGTTGCCGACTCCGAGTCCCATTCTGCACGGATTCGAATTCCGTAACGTATCGTTCCGCTATCCGGGAACCTCACGTCTTGTCCTCCGAGACCTGAATTTTCGCCTCGGCGCGGGCGAGCGCGTTGCCCTAATCGGGGAAAACGGAGAAGGCAAGACCACGCTTGTTAAGCTCATGACCCGCCTTTACGACCCGGAAAAAGGGCAAGTGCTCCTCGATGGCGTGGACCTCCGCGAATACAACCTCGAAGACCTCTACCGAAAAATCGGCGTCATTTTTCAGGATTTCGTGCGCTACGAGATGACCGCCCGTGAAAACATCGCGATCGGGCAGATCGAGGATCTCGGCAACTTGGAACGGCTGCAATTGGCTGCTAAGAAAAGCATGGCGGATACGGTGATCGGACGCCTTCCCTGCGGATATGAACAAATGCTAGGGCGGCGCTTTGAAGAGGGAGTAGACCTCTCAGGAGGTGAGTGGCAGAAAGTTGCGCTGGCGCGCGCGTATCTCCGCGACGCGCAGGTGCTCATCCTTGACGAACCCACTGCTGCGCTGGATCCGCGCAGCGAATACGCAGTCTTCCAGCGATTTGCCGATCTTACGGCCGGCAAAACTGCTCTTTTTATTTCGCACAGATTCTCCACCGTGCGCATGGCGGATCGTATTGTCGTGCTCGAAAACGGCAGAATTGCCGAGGATGGCAATCATGAGGAACT